>JGI24422J19971_10000658_pt1 | contig 19659 bp, 17 predicted proteins | sample DeeMarSWOR152_54_FD_19971 | JGI IMG/M metagenome (IMG submission 19971) | reverse complement strand
AAGCATGCGTTGAAGGAGCCATAACTGCTGGCTGCCGATTTTTCGCCGGATACCCAATAACACCCGCAACAGAGATATCTGAACACATGGCAAAACGATTGCCTCGAATCAGCGGAATAGCTATTCAAATGGAGGATGAAATGGCTTCTATAGGCGCGGTTATAGGCGCAAGCTGGGCCGGAGCCAAAGCTATGACAGCCACCTCCGGACCAGGATTCAGCCTAATGCAAGAATTTATAGGGTATGCTTTCATGACAGAAACTCCATGTGTAATAGTTGATGTGCAAAGGGCTGGGCCAAGCACCGGGCAAGCCACCAAATGTGCACAAGGCGACGTGATGCAGTCCCGGTGGGGAACCCACGGAGACTACTCAGCCATAGTTCTATCGCCAAATTCTGTTCAGGAAATGTTCAGACTAACGGTTAGAGCGTTTAACCTAGCTGAAAAATATCGCACTCCAGTCATACTTCTCTCAGACGAAACAATAGCACACATGAGGGAGCAAATCACAGTGCCACCATCAGATAGCGTGAAAATAATTAACCGTAGAAAGCCAAGAGCTGGAGAAACGGCCTTTTTTGGCATGGAAGAGACTCCGCCCATGCCAGCTGTGGACGAAGGATTTAATGTTGTCGTGACGGGTTCAACACATGACGAATACGGCATAAGATTCACAGCAGACCAAAATGTGCATAGAAAACTTGTAGAGAGACTTAACAACAAAATAGGGAATCACACGGAAGAGATTTCAGATTTTGAACACTACAACATTGAAGACTGCCAAATAGGCGTAATTTCTTACGGCTGTGCATCGCGCGCAATTTACGAAGCAGTCGAAAAAGCAGAAGCAAAAGGGCTTAAAACAGGCTATATTAGATTGAAGACTATCTGGCCATTTCCAGAAAGAATAGTTAGAAAACTGGCTGAAAAAGCTGACAAAATAATTGTTCCAGAGCTGAATTTGGGACAAATTCACTATGAAGTAGAGAGGGCATCAAAAGGATCAGCAAAAGTCATTCCCCTAAATAAAATCGGCGGTGGAGAATTGATTACACCAGAAGAATTGCTGGCAAAAATTCTGAAAGAGGCACAGAAAAATGACTGAAACCTTCTCCATTCGAAAATATCTGAGAGATTTAAGGTTGCCATTCTGCCCAGGTTGCGGAATATTTACCGTAATCAACGCTTTTTTAAGGGCTGTCCATGAATTGGGCTATGAAGATTTAAGCAAATTCGTTTTTTGCAGCGGGATAGGTTGTTCATCATGGATCTGTTCACCCTACTTCGAGGCGGATTCAATACACACACCTCACGGAAGAAGCATACCAGTCGCAACGGGCATAAAACTTCTCCGTCCAGACCTTAACGTTGTCATTTTCGGTGGGGATGGAGACATCGTGGGAATAGGTTTAAGCCACTTCATACATGCAGCAAGAAGAAACTTGGATGCCCTCGTCATAATGGTTAACAACATGGTTTATGGAATGACTGGAGGACAAGTTGCACCCACAACTCCATTCAAAACAAAAACAACAACAACGCCCTACGGAAGCTTTGAGCAACCATTTGATGCTGCAAGATTGGCTACTACGGCAGGGGCATGCTATTCTGCGCGTTGGACAACGGCTCACCCTAAAGAACTTAGACAATCGATCAAAAAAGCCATACAAATGAAAGGTTTCAGATTCATCGAAGCTGTGAGTCAATGTCCAACTGCTTACGGAAGAAGAGCGGGATTCGAAAATGTTGGGGAAATGCTGAAATGGTTTAGAGAAGACGCTATTCCAATTCAGCACGCGGAAAAAATGAGTAAAAGGGAACTTGAAGGAAAAATAGTTATCGGGCAATTCGTAGAGAGAAGGCGCCCAACAATTGTCGAGACCATTTATGCAATGATAAATGGAGTACAGACAAATGGCAGATAGAATTGAGATAAGGATAAGCGGACTAGGCGGGCAAGGCGTGGTTTTAGCTGGACAAATCCTAGGAAAAGCCGCTGTTTACTCTGGAAAAAATGCTGTGCAAACGCAAAGTTATGGAGCTGAAGCAAGAGGAAGTGCAGCAAAGAGTGAAGTGATTATATCAGACGATAAAATTGGTTTTCCAATGGTTCGAAAATGCGACATACTAATTGCAATGAGCCGAGAGGCAGTTGAGAAAAACGTGAAAGCCCTCAAAGAAGGAGGCTTACTCCTCGTCGACAGTTCCACCGTAAAAAGCGTGCCGAAAGTTGAAGCAAGGATTTTCAAACTCCCAGCCACTGGAATATCAGAAAAAGTATTTGGGGAAAGACTTTATGCGAACACGATAATGCTTGGCGCTCTGACGAAAATGACGAAAATAATAGGTGATAAAGCGTTGGAAAAAGCGATAAGAGACACAGTCCCGGAAAAGGCAGTAGCTATTAATATACAGGCATGCAAAAAGGGGGAAGACCTCGTCGGGCTAACTTCATCTTAGAGCAGGTATGCCAACCTTTTGCGTTTCAATTAACTGCAGGAAGCGGGAACCCTCTTTAGTTATTGAATAGGTGTTCTTCTCCGTGACCATAAGGTAACCACAGCCAATCAGATAATTGAGGTATTTTTCAGTTTGAAGATGATTCATCTTAACACTCTGCATTATATGAGTTTTCTTCTTTTCTTTCCTCGAATTCCTAACAGCATCTAGTATGTCAATCATTATCGTAGTCCTATCTCTATACTTGAAAACGCGTGAAACCGGAGAGGACTCCAATCTTAACATAAACCGGTCTCCAAACTATCTCACCTTCTCACTATTTTATATAAGGCTTTGTGGAAAGATTTACGGTTTTTTTCCGTAGACTTTATTGAAAACAGGTCGGTGCGTGTTAGAGAAAACAAAAAAAACATACGTTTTCAGGGGAAAGCCTTTTTATTTTGTTTCAACTGAAATTATTGAGGAGGAGTCAACAGTTTGTCTCAGCGCCTGCTAACACCAAGAGAAACACGGTTCTTACAAGAAGTTCTAAGCGCTGACTGTAAAATCGTGAATATTCGTTTGCGAGAGGGTGAATATCAGTATAATCTTGCCGAAGCGATTGCCTCTTTCCAACTTGAATTATATTTTCCAGATGTTAAAGACATAACAAGAAGATTGTACGGAGAAGAAAAAGCAAACGACACCCAGTTTATCCGTAAAATTCAAACGATTCTGAAAAAAATGCAGAAGAGCAACGTTGTCAGAATTATGAAAAAGAAGAAGCCTTGGGAATTGCAGACATATGCACTTTCGAGTTTCAAGTTTCAAGACGTTGATAAAAACCTGATAATTCTTGCGACAGACCAGCAAATAGAACAAACGCAAAATCTGTTGCACTCTTTTTTAAGCCAACAACAAAAACCTAGAGCTACAAGCAATCTTAAATCAAAGATTTTCGTATTAGTATTCGTAATAGTCGCATCATATGCCGCGATCTTATGGGATGTCATGCAGCCTGCTCTTAACCCGATAATTTTCGTTTCTGCCTTTTCCAGTGCGGTCGTATGTTCTCTCAAGTTAGGAAAAATGCTCGCCCAAGAATAACTGTCCCATGCATCTTACCTTAATGCTTAATTATTCCGTGTGCTTACAGAAGAAAACGTGATTAGATTGAATAAAGCTATCTTGGCTTCATTTGCAATCTTGTGTTTACTGTCCATACCACTTATGATGGAGAAAAACATATCCGTAAAAGCAGAATCTAAGACATGGTATGTGGATGACGATGGTCCAGCCGACTTCAGCACGATACAAGAAGCAGTCAACAACGCAACTCCTGGAGACACCATATACGTTTACAATGGAACATATGAAAACGTAAAGGTCAACAAGGCCGTGTCGCTCGTTGGAGAAGACAGAGACTCAACGATTGTTGATGGCAATGGAAATGGCAGCGTGATTTTTGTGACGGCAGGCAACGTAAAAATCCATGGTTTCACTGTGAAAGGAAGCGGCATTTACGCAGACGACAGCGGCATATTAATAGATAAGTGCCATGGTATCGAAATAGGCCACAACACGATAACAGATAACAACGATGGAATTCATTTTGAGATGTCTAATGGTAATGTGATTTCGGACAACATCATATCTTCAAACAACAACGATGGAATTCATTCTGAGCTGTCCAGTGACACTGTGATTTCAGATAACATCATATCTTCAAACAACAACAATGGAATATTTCTTGTCGTGTCTAGCGATCTGGTTTCAGGCAACATGATAACAAACAACGACAATGGAATTAATCTTTTCATGTCTAGTGACAATGTGATTTCGGACAACATCATATCTTCAAACAACAAAGGAATTATCCTTGGTAGCGCTAGTGGCGATAACACTATTTACCATAACAACTTCAATAATATAGATCAAGTGGGTAGTGAGTCAACGAATGTTTGGGATTATGATTACGAAGGCAACTATTGGAGTGACTACAACGGAACGGACTTGAATAGTGGCCGTTATCACAATGAGACCGGAAGTGACGGAATCGGCGACACGCCATACATCATTGATGAAAACAACAAAGACAACTATCCATTAGCGGGAATGTTCTCTGATTTTAGATTCACCTTTAATCAAAAACCGTATGATGTCAATGTTATTTCCAATTCAACAATCTCTGATATCAGATTCGAAATCGGGCAAGAAACAGGGAACAAGATAATAAGCTTCCATTCCACTGGCGAAGGCGGTTCGATTGGTTTCTGCAGAGTTATGATTCCTATCCAAGTACTGAACTACTCATACTTTGTGCTGGTTGGAACGGAAGAGATCTTACCAACCAAACTTAATATTGCAAGCGAGACATATGACTATCTATACTTCACCTATATCCAGAACAGTCTCACGATTAGCATAATTTCTTCCAGAATGCTATATCTTTACGAGGAACTGCTTGACGAATATACTAGGTTGGAAACAGATCTATACTATCTGAACCTATCATATCAGGAACTCCTCGACAACTACACCTATTTCCTAAACAACTACAGTATTTTCCTGATCAACTACAGTGAACTTCAGAAAAGCCACCAAGAACTTCTAGGCAACTACACAGATTTCTTAATCAACTACGGCGATTTCTTAACCGACTACAACGAACTTCAAAAAAGTCATCAACAACTGAACAATTCATATTACGGCTTTTTAAAGAACTACAGCATGTTAATGACTGACTATGGTGAACTTCAGAAAAGCCACCAAGAACTTCTAGGCAACTACACAGATTTCTTAATCAACTACGGCGATTTCTTAACCGACTACAACGAACTACAAAGAAGCTATCAAGAGCTAAACAATTCCTACCAAGAACTTCTATTGGACTATTCTAAGAAAGTAGACAATATTCAAAATCTAACGTATATCTTTGCCGCCACAACAGCGATCTTCATAATAACCACTGTCTACCTATCAAGAAGCGCGCATGCAGGAAAGGCTAAGGCTTTGAAAGATGCCAAGCAAAAGCGTACGCTCTAACATACACATCGATAACATACGCCCTGTCACGACCTTGTATCCACGAGGCTTGCTTTGAAAGTGAAAGCTTCTTCAATCAAGAAAATATAGTAGGAATTCTTTCTATCTTCCAAAGCTGGTTTTCCCTAGTGTCTTTCAAGGCAATTTTCTCATCAATGGAGTCATAAGCGCGCATTTTATCCAGCCCTATTCTGAGGGAGATCTCTTCAATTTTTTCAGAAGAGAGAATGCCAAAACTGTTATTTCGGTAATCTTAAAAATGCGTACAGCATCACTTATCTAAATAGCTGTCACTGATGTTTAGTTGAGGAGAAAGAGTGTTGCCTAGAAAGTTTACTTATGCAGATGCTGGCGTTGACAGAGAGTTAAGGGCTGAATCTAAAAAGTCGTTGAAGATTTTGGAGGGAACCTATAAATTTAGTCGTTATGGTGAGGTTGTTCAACTTCCGTATGGGAACATTTTCCCTTTTGGAGAGAATTGTTACTTAGACCTAGTTATTGAAGGCGTTGGTACAAAGGTTCTTGTTGCCGAATTAGCCGAGAAATATGACACTATCGGAATCGACGGCGTTGCTGTGGCTGTTAATGACGTTATACGTTCTGGTGCAAAACCCTTAGCAGTTGCAGACAATATTCATGCACAGGTTTCAGACCCAAATTTGGTTGGGGAGTGGATGAAAGGCATAGCGAAAGGAGCAACAGAAGCCCGATGTATAGCACCAAGTGGCGAAATTGGTGACGTAGCTGAGTTAATAATAGGTTTAACAGAAGGAAAAGGCTTTGACATGGTCGTTTCTGCCATAGGAAAAGTTACAAAGGAGAAAATAATTTCTGGAAGAAACATAAAACCAAGCGATGTGATCATAGGTTTAAGGAGTTCTGGAATCCATAGCAATGGCGTGTCACTGGCAAGAAAAATCTTGTTTAAGCAGTGGGGCGGAAAGTATGATGTTCATGATGTTCCAGAAGGATTAGACAAGGAAATAATCCATGAAGTTCTGAAACCAACCAAAATATACGTCAAGCCAGTGCTTAGGGTTGCAAAAGCACTTGAAGTGAAAGCAGCAGTACACATAACTGGAGACGGATACTTAAAATTCGACCGCTTAACAAAATTTTCTAAAGGCATTGGATTCGAATTCAGCAATTTTAAACCGCAACCAATCTTTAAGCTAATTCAGCGAACAGCTTTTGAACTAGGCGGGACCATAACCGATGAGGAGATGTTCAGAACCTTTAACATGGGATGGGGATTCGCGTTAATAGTGGATAAAGCAGACCGAGACAAGGCCATGAATGCTCTGGAGAAAACTGGGACACAAGCAGAAGAAATAGGACATATAACTAGTTCGGAAGGAATCAAAATTCTTTACAAAGGCGGAAAAATAGTTCTAAATGATTCATAATCCCTGAGTATTTTGTGACGATGGAGTTTTTACGATTCTTATATTTCGGTTCTGCTATTACTTTCCAATTCCTATATTCAACATGTTTAATGAAGTCATTTCGATTGTTAGTTGAAAGAGAAATTAGTCAGATGGTGTATTTTCTTCTGTAGATTACGACTGCCAGTAGTACTGCAATCATGAATAGTGGTAGAATGAAGGGTGATGGAAATTCTGGAATGATTACTACTTCTTGTGCTGAATGATTATAGGCGAAGTATAGATAGCTATGAGTTTTGTTGGAGCATGGCAACAGAATGTGCATAACTTCTGTGCCGTTAACGAATATCTTGTATGTGTCATTCATTAAATCTGTTGGAATACATATTCTGCAGAATCCAGCTGTGTCGTTTTCGCCAGAAACGTTGAAGAGGATTGCAGTACCATTGAATTGAAAAGCAGACAATGTGGAGTTGCAGATCGTCTGAACATCATGTTCAGGAGTGGCTTTGAAATCAGAAAACATTCCCATCAAGGGATAGTGGTCTGTGTTGTTTCCGTCTATTGCGTATCCTGTATCTCCTAATCCGTCACTACCAGTCTCATTCTGGTCATGACCACTAAACAAATCTGGGCCTTTGTAATCGCTCCAATAGTTGCCACCTGATGGATAACCATTGTCCCAGACATTCGCCGAATTTAATGACCAGACCTCTTTGTTCCTGTTCTCAACAAAACAGCTATGATAGATCGAGTTGTGATAGGAGTCACTAACCAGAATTCCATAGTAATTGTTTTCTACTATTTGATTCTCAATGATTGAGTTATCTGAAGAGTGCGCAAGCACGACACCGCCTCCAACTACTCCAAGACCGAATCCGTTGTCGATGATGTTGTTTTTCGAAATGGTGTTATTTGATGAGCCTGTCAAGTCCAGTCCGATTATATTGCTCACCACACTCACTCCTGTTATTGTTGATTTGGTTGTATATGCACAGACAAGGCCTTCCAAGTTACGCATCAATTCCAAACCTTCGACGGTGACATTAAATGAGTTCACCAGAGCCAAGTATCCCACATTTGGATGCGTTGATGGGTTTATTGTGACGTTAGTCTGGTTCAGGAGATAGTAGACAGGTTTTCCATCTACTAGGTTTGAACTGTCGATTGAGTGCATGAAATCAATCAATTCCTCACCGTGGACTCCGAACGACAATTCACAATTGCTGATAAAATTTCCTGATATTGTGCTGTTGGTTGAGTATAATAGAAAGATACCTTTTGTGTTGTTGATCACCATTGTGTCCAAAATCCTGCAGTTGCTCGATCTTTCTATTAAGATTGCACTATTCAGCCCCCAATTTCGGCATTCTTGTATTGTGAGGTTACACAGAAGGACATTGTCAGCCATGATATGGACTCCTTGTCCAGTTTGGTTGCCGTCTATTATTGTCTTACCGCTGTCTTTTCCGACAAGTGATATTGATTTAGAACAAAGCACACTCTCGTAGTATATTCCTTCCTCAACAAATATCGTATGCCCATCTAAAGTTTGAGGGGCATCTATTGCCGCTTGAATAGTATCATAGTTGAAGGTTGTGTTTAGATTGTGGACTGTTGCAATCCAAACTGGGTAGCCACCAGACTCCCACGCTAAGATTCCTCCAAGCATATTGTATACCTTAGTGAAGTTAAAGGAGTCTAGAGTTTCAGATGCGTTCACGCTTCTAACTCCAGACCGACAATACACTATTATCTCATGGTCTTCGTGACCTACTAACTCGCTTATTCTTGCTTTTAATTCTGTGTGAGGTATCCAAACCGCACCGTATATGTGTCCACTGTCATACTCGCTTTGAGTTCTAACATCCAAAACCACAAGATCAGGATAACTACCATTCGTTATCATATTGTAGGCTGTCTCGACATCTATGTTCACGTAAGGTGAAGCAAATATTATTCGCAAATTCGGTGCCGCAACTAGCACAGCCGTAACAGCAATCGAAATCATTAATAAAACAAGCTTTTCACTCATATTGCATCATTTGTTCTTATTCTCTACCTCAGTTTTATGCGTTCTGGAAGAATGTTCTATCGAGTCCTAAATGATGGTTTGCTTCGTTGTTGATGAAAGCGTTTAAATCTCCTGAAATTCAAACTTAGCCCATGAAGTATCGGTTAAAAATTGAAGTCAGCTTGAAGCCGGGGCACAGCGACCCTGAAGGCGAAACCACGGCACGTTTACTGAAGGAACTCGGCTACAAAGTTGAAACAGTGAATGTTAGCAAAGCTTACAGTATAGCTCTTGAAGCTGAATCTCGAAAAGAGGCTGAAATGAAAGCGGAAGAAATGTGTAAGAAGCTTCTGGCAAATCCAACCAAGGATGACTATTCAATTGTGATTGAGGAAGAAAAATGACTGGGAGCCTCTACACACCCAGAAAAACACCCTTCTCGCTTTTTGAGGTAAACATACTCGAGACGGGTGAAAAGCAGCTTTTGGAAATAAGCCGAGAAATGGGTATCGGATTGAACTTGCAAGAGATGAAGGCTGTTCAAGATTATTTTGGAAAGCGAAAGCGTAATCCGACTGATGTTGAACTTCAAACTATTGGCCAAACGTGGTCTGAACATTGTTTTCACAAAACCTTCAAAGGTAAAATAAAATTCGATGGAGCAGAAATTGATAGCCTCTTCAAGACATACATTGCAAAGGCTACTGAAGAAATTAATCCAAGCTGGTGTTTTTCCGTCTTTGAAGACAACGCAGGCATAATTCGCTTTGACAAGGATTATGGAATAGCAGTAAAAGTGGAAACACATAACCATCCATCAGCGATAGAGCCTTTCGGCGGTGCAGCCACAGGCGTAGGAGGCGTAATCCGCGACGTTCTAGGGGTCTGGGCAGATCCGATTGCATGCACAGATGTTTTAGGCTTCGGTCCGCTGGATTATGATTATGAAAAGCTTCCTTCAGGCGTAAAGCATCCGAAATATGTTTACATGGGCGTCGTGGCTGGAATTGGAAGCTACGGCAATAACATGGGAATCCCAACAGTGAACGGAGCCATATACTTCGATGAAAGCTACGTTGGAAACGTCGTTGTCTACTGCGGATGCATAGGCCTGCTTCAATTGAAAAAGTTTAGGAGAAAAGCCAAACCACGCGACATAATAGTTTTGGCCGGAGGCAAAACAGGGAGAGACGGCATCCACGGTGTAACATTCGCATCAGTAGAGTTAACAGAAAAGTCGGAGGAAATTTCAAGACCAGCGGTGCAGATTGCGAACCCAATTGAAGAGGAAAAGCTGAAAAGGGCGATAATTGAGATCCGGGATTTGGAGCTTGCTTCAGCGATAACAGACCTTGGCGGAGGAGGCTTATCGTCGGCTTTGGGTGAAACAGCAAGAAGGTTTGGTTGCGGCGCTGTCGTTGAGCTTGAAAAGATTCCTCTGAAGTATCTTGGTTTGGCTCCTTGGGAAGTTTATGTTTCCGAATCTCAAGAAAGAATGCTCTTGACTGTGCCTCCTGAAAATCTTGAATTTGTCTTTGAAGTTTTCAGGAAGGAAGATGTTGAAGCCACAGCTATTGGAAAATACACTGACGACATGGTTTTACGACTTTATTATAAAGGCGAAAAAGTTGCAGAACTGGATATTCCGTTCCTTTTTCAACCGCCAGAAGCTGTGAGAACAGCAGAGTACAAGCCAATGAGCTTTACAGAACCGGAATTTCCAGAGCCAGAAGATCTAACTGAAGTTCTCATGCGGCTTTTGTCTTCACCTAATATTGCGAGTAAGGAAAGTGTGATACGCACGTACGATCATGAGGTGAAAGGAAACACTGTGCTTAAGCCATTACATGGTGATTATGGCGGTCCGAACGATGCAGCTATAATAAAGCCTTTGGATGGTTCTTGGAAGGGCATAGCAGTCTCTTGTGGAATGACCCCGAATTACGGGAAGATTGATGTTTATTGGATGGCTGCTTCAGCAATAGATGAAGCGATAAGGAATAACGTGGCTGTCGGCGGCAGAAGAATAGCTTTACTCGACAACTTCACATGGGGGAACCCAGAAAAACCTGAAAGGCTAGGCAGTCTAGTAAGGGCTTGTGAAGCTTGCTACGATTTCGCAACAGCCTTCAGAACCCCTTTCATCTCTGGCAAAGACAGCCTATACAACGAGTCCCCACTTGGTCCTGTTACGCCCACACTTTTGATCACAGCTTTAGGCATAGTCCCGGATGTCCGCTCAGCAGTTTCCATGGATATCAAGGCTCCAAACAACCTAATCTACATGGTTGGAAAAACATTCAAAGAGCTGGGCGGTTCAGAATACTACAAACTGAAAGAATTCCTCGGAAAAGCCTTGCCTAAAGTGCAACCTAACCAAGCAACAGAAACTTTCGCCGCCGTCACTGAAGCGATCGATTTAGGGTTAGTTAAGGCTTGCCATGATTTGTCTGAGGGAGGTTTAGCCGTAACTGCTGCAGAGATGGCTTTCACTGGCGGATACGGAATGGACTTAGATTTACGAAAGGTTCCACGGGAAAACGTAAATCGCAACGACTTTGCTCTTTTCTCCGAATCCAACAGCCGATTTTTGGTGGAAGTCTCGGAAAAGAATAGAGAAGACTTTGAGGTTTTGATTAACGGAAAAATCTGTGCCAAGATAGGCAGGGTTACAAAAACTCCGCGCTTATGCGTTCATGGATTGAACGGTGAAGTTGTTGTTGATGCGTCTGTTGGTGACTTGCTGGCAAGTTGGAAGCGAGCATTAAGCAGAGAGGTTTGAGCCGTGAAACGCGAAGAGATAAAGGTTTGCGTTTTACGTGTGGGTGGAACAAACTGCGATGCAGAAACAAGACGCTCGTTTGAAGAATTGGGTGTTCAGGCTGAAGTTTTGCATGTAAACAAGCTGGTTAAACGTCGAAGCCTTATGGAATACAGTGCCCTAGTTTTTCCAGGAGGCTTCTCTTATGGGGATTATGTGCGTGCTGGAGCCATATGGGCGAAATGGATACTTGCTAAATTAGGCAAAAGGCTGAAAAATTTCGTTGAAGAGAACCGTCCAATCCTTGGCATTTGCAACGGCTTCCAAGTACTTGTGGAGGCTGGTTTGCTTCCGGGATACGAAGAGATAAGTCCCTATCCAGAGGCAGCCCTAGCGACCAATTTTCCGCCTGGCTATAATTGCAGATGGGTTTACATCAAGCATGAAAACAAGGGAAAGTGTGTATTTACACGTACAATTCCTCAAGAAAAGGTTTTGCGAATGCCAGTTGCCCATTCAGAAGGCAGATTCATATTCGCCAAAGAAAAAGAGAAGCAATTTTTGGAAAGGCTTTATGAGAACGACCAGTTGGTTTTCAGATACTGCGACAAAGACGGTGAATACGCTGAGGGCGAATTCCCAAAAAATCCGAACGATTCTTTCCATGACATAGTAGGCATATGCAATCCAGAAGGAACAATATTTGGTTTGATGCCGCATCCTGAAAGGTCTTTCTATTGGTGGCAGCAACCCGACTGGACTGGACAAGAGTGGATGCCACAATACGGTGATGGAAAACTGATCTTTGAAAGCCTAATCGAATACTTAGTGAAGAAGTTCTAAGTCTTCAAGGCGTGGAAGCCCGGGCCTAGCACCCATTTTCATTATGCATCTGGATGCTACAAAATTGCCTATTCTTCCGCATTCATAGAGGCTTTGGCTGGACATTAAGCCGTAAAGGAAACCTGCACAAAAGGCGTCGCCAGCACCAGTCGTGTCAGCAACCTTCACTTCAAACGCCTCTATTAAATGACTTTCTTTTCCATCTGTTACGTAGCAACCTTTGCTGCCCAGTTTAACAGCAACTATTTTCACGTCTTTTCTGCACAAAATTTCTGCCCCTTTCTTATAATGGGCTTTGCCCGTTAATAACTCAAGCTCCTTCGCGTGTGGCATCAAAACAAACGTCTTTTTAAACATTGGGTCCAGCATGGCCCCTTTTCTTGCGTATAGTTCACCAGGGTCAAGGCTTATTTTGACATTTTCAGGAAGCATTTCGATAAGCTTTTTCTGGGCTTGAAAGGATTTTTCCCCAATGAAGGAGGTTAAGTGCAGAAATTTAGTTTTGAAGGCATATTCCTTGTTCATTTCTTCAAATTCTATTGTGTCATTCACACCTGGGTCCACGTATAATGCTCTCTCACCTTTTTCATCCACAAAACCCATTACTGTTCCGCTTCTGCCACGCTGTGCTATTGTTATGCCGCTTGTGTCTACACCTTCTCTGCGAAAATCCTTCAACAGCACTCTGCCCTCTCTATCATCAGCCACTTTTCCAATAAAGCCCACTTTACAGCCAAGCCTCGCCAAGCCTACTATAGTGTTGGCTGCTGAGCCACCGCATGCCTCCTTAAAATCTATTACGAAGCTTTCTTCCTCTGCTGAGGCTATTTTGTTAACCTTGAAAAGCTTGTCTATATTGAGGGCGCCGAATCCGACAACATCGAAGCGAGTCATGGGAACAGCTCGCGCAAATAAATCCTATAGTTCCCCAGTTTTCCAGCGTAATTTCCTGCGGAGATCCTGACTACGCCGTCAACGCTCAAGGCTGCTTCTATGCCAGCTCGCATGGCTTCTTTCACTGCTTGCATGGAAACTCCGTTAATTACTATTTCCGGAATGAAGTTCACGTTTTCAAGCAATTTGGATGCAGTGCCTAGTTTCTGTTTTAGAGATGGACAGTATGGATGGTTTGTTGTTGGCCCTATCAATGGGAAATGTGTTTCTGTTTTGGAGCCTGCCGAACAAACGTCAAAGGGTGTTATTACTCCTTCAATTCGGCTTATGGCTTCTAGTGCTTTTTTCCCAGCGGCGATTACCGCTTTCTTTGTTTTGCACATATACCAGAAATTGCCGCCAGATATTCCTCGTGCATAGCCAATGTATCGCTCTATAAAAAAGTCAGGCACCATGATTGGAACAACAATCATATTACGTTCGTAAAGCTGTTCTTCCCACTCAAATCCGTCTCCACAATGCCCAACTCTTTCCATCATATCCATTTTTCCTTCAGGTTTCACGGACAAAGCATCGAAGACCGCGGTGAAAGGCTTGACGAGAATGTCTTGACGGATCCTATAAGAAAGCTCTTTCTCAAAACGCCTGAGCAAATCCTCTAAAGGCTTTCCTTTGTCTAAACCTTTCCAAAATTGCAGGATTGATCCCTTTCGCTCATCAGGTGTTTCCTTTTCACTTAGCCATCTTTCAATTCCATTGTCAAGCCTGCCTATAACTCCTGACGGCGTTGCCGTGGCATCATCAGCCGCCCTCTTTAGGATTTCTTCATCATCTGCAGTGACAATGACCCTACAATAGAGACCGTCAAAGGCCTCTGCATATGTGTCTTCTATACGGGCTTTGTCAACCATCTATCCGAGTCTCCCTATTGCTTCTCCTCTAACCTTTTTTCTGAATTCTCGGCTTTCTTTCGCCAGAGTCTGCATATTTTCACTCGTTACTATTTTAGCTTTAGGCAATTCTCTCGGACAAAGCGCAAAAAGACTGTTGAGCAAGGTTCGGCTAACAAGGCTTTTCTTCAGGGCTTCACGGTTCCAGTTTTCCACCAAATCTACGGTTTCTTTTTTTCCAAACCTGCAGAAAACATCTACGATCACTGCTGTTACCACACTGTTCTCAGATAAGACTGCTATTTCAGCATCTCTTACAGCATACTGGTTACCGTTAAATGAAACTGCTAAGCCACGGTTTTCCTTTACGAGCTTGAAGGCTTCCACATCTGTTATACTGTCGCCAACATACATGACGCTTGACAAGTCAATGTCCAGTTTTTCAGCCGCACGCTTAACAGCGTCAGCTTTCTCCTCACCACCCACAGGATTAATCTCACGGAAAATTTCCCCAGACTCCATGTTAGCCATTTCCTTCGAGAAAATCTCGTCAAGTCGCCGAATTGTTATTTGGTACTCTTCTGGAAAATCCGCAATGAATTTTGCCTCAGATGGGATTTCTACTATGGGCATTTGTGAAATTTCTCTTGCAAGCTCTTTCAGTCTTTTTTTCTCTTCTTCTTGTATGTCGTATTTGTCTATGCTGACCTTTGTGCAGTAGGTGTTTTCGTATGGAAAGTCTAGGGCTTGGCATAGGGCTTTTATGTAGTGTTCGTAGCTTGTGCTTACAATGAAGGTGTGAGCTATGTTTCTAACGTATTGTAATGTGTCTCTTACGTTTGGAATTAGAATGAAGTTTTGAGCTGAGAACTCCCGCATTTTTTGATCAGTAACGTCATAAGCCCTTAAGAAGGGTAGGATGAGTTTTAAGGTGTAGCCAGCTTTGTAGCCGGGCTTTTTTATAACGTCTGCAAGCACGTCATCATATCTGCTTATGACCGTGAAGAGTTTGTCTCCGTCTGGGACGAAATGGGATGTTATTTCGAAGGCATTGTCGTTTTTGGAGATTGGTCCTTCGCAATCTGAGATAAAGGCTCTTTTCAATGTGTACGCCGCCTTAGTTCTTCCATGTGCTTTATGCTTTTCTCTATGTGTCGTTTGGAGGATATGTCTGTTCTATGCCACAGTCCGCCGCCTTTTATTGATTTTATGCCCTCTAGAGAGATTTGTCTAGCTGCCTCGATGTTTTCGCCTATTCCTATTACACATACGGCTCTGGATTTGAGGGCGTAGGTTTCGCTGTTCCGCAGTTCCATGGAAGCTGGATAAACACGGATTCTTTCACCATGTTTTCCAGTCAGCCCGTAAGCCTTTGTTAAGTCGACTGGCTTGCCTATTTCTTCTTTGTTCACAAGGTTTGGAAAAATGCGCGAGTATCCGCCATAGTTTGGTGGAACCTTGTAGGTTGAGACTGTTGCTGCCTTTTCCAATTCGATGTGTGTTAGGTTTCCTTCTAGCATTTTGAAGCAGACGTCAACGAAATCGTCTTTCAGGGTTGGTAGAATGTTCTGTATTTCTGGGTCTCCTGGGCGGCTGTTGTTTTCAAGGATTTTGGGTCCCTTGCCGGTGTGGATGAAGGCAACGTAGAAGGGCATTCCTCTTAGGGCTTTGTTGTCTGAAGCTTTCAATTTGTCAAAAATTTTTCCAACTGTTCCTATTTCCTTGGCTCTATCAGCATACGTCATGAAGGGCAATACGTCGCTAACGTCTTTGTATGAACCCATGCCTCCAGTGTTCAGTCCCCTGTCGCCGTCAAAGGCTCTTTTGTAATCTCTTGTTTCTGGCAGGGGTACTAAATGCTTGCCATCACAAAAAGCTTGAAAACTGGATTCTTCTCCGTCAACTTTCTCTTCTATTATGACTGATCCGTGTTGGAAGTTTGCCAAGAAATGTTCGAAAAGTCGTTCGCGGGTTGTGAAGTGATCTCCCCACACGCCTACGCCTTTTCCAGCTGCTGGCTTATCTGGCTTAACAACAGCTTTGTTTTCGAGTTCGTCAAGCCACTTGTATACACTCTTTTTTAATTCTTCATGGCTCTTGTAGTCTTTCGGATTGAAGATTTTAAAGCGGGGATTCACTTCTGGCACGATTTCTTGAAATAACCGTCGCTGGGCAACCTTGCTTGCTTCTATGGCGTATTCCTTTGTTGGACAGATCACTGGTATGCCTGTTCGCTTTTCAATAAGGTCACGTACGCCGTTTATTATGGGTTTTTCCGGGCCAACAATGACGAAGTCTATTTTGTCTTTGTTCGCTTCTGCGAATTTGCTTATTTCCTCTACGTTCAAGTCAGGGATGACTACGTGCTTAACTGCTTTTTTCACGTTGAAGGGATTTCGCTGTTTATCAGTAATATAAAGCTCTACATCGTAGTTTGTGCTTCGTTTGAAAGCGTCAACCATTGCTACAGCTCTTGCACCATAAGAAACAACCAGTATGCCTACCTTCTCCATAATCAACCCATCAAACTTAAAGAATAAGCGTGAAATCTTAATTTGTTTTCCTACTATGCCCTTTCCACAGCTTCTGCTATCTCATAGAGCCTTCCTGTTTCCTCGTGGCCTTTCATGAATCTTTTCTTCATTTCATCCGCTATTTTTTGAGCTAGTGGCGTTGGGTACTTTCCTGTCAAACATGCTAGGCATAGCTGGTCTCCTCTGAAGCCTGTTGCTTTTATGAGCCCTTCTATTGACTGGTAGCATACGGCGTCTGCGCCTATGATCTCTGTTATTTCTTCCGTACTATGCTTTGAGCCTATTAGTTGGCCGTATGTTGCCATGTCTATTCCGTAGAAGCATGGTCCAATTATTCGTGGAAAAGTTATGAATAGGTACACTTTTTTGGCTCCCATTTTGCGCAGTTTCTCTATTGTGACTTTTGTTGTGTCTCCTCTGACTATGCTGTCGTCTGTTACTATGACTCGTTTTCCCCTGATTTTTGGTGCTAAGATGTTAATTTTCTTGTCGATCGTTGAATATCGCTCTCTACTCAGCAGAATGAAAGCCCTTTCTGTTACATAGCGGTGTCTGCGGGAGGCTCTCTCCCATTTCAATCCAGACTCCTCATGAACTCCTAGAGCTGCGTCATCGCCAGTCTCAGGCAAAGAAAGAATGACGTCTGCGTTCTTGACGATGTCTGGATTCTCCCTAACGAGGTTTCTTCCGAATTCTTCGCGGATTTCATAAACATATCTTTCGTCAAAGCGTGAATCTGGTCTGGCAAAGTACGCGAATTCGAAAGCGCAAAAAGCTCTCCGTCTGCTGTTAACCAGTTTTTCTCTTTTGAAGCCATCCTTTGAAACAGTTATTAGTTCGCCGGGTTCTATTTCAAAATCTCTTTCGAGTTCGTTTATGTTTAGCCCGACTGTTTCTGATGAGAATGCATAGGTTAAGTGATCCTTGCTGTGGCCAGCGCATAATGGTCTTATTCCGCAGGGATCCTTGAAGGCGAAGAATTTGCCATCTTTTGTTATGCCAGCCACTGAGAAGGCGCCTTCGATTTCCTGCATGCACGTCTTGACGGCTAGCACTAGATCTCTATTTTTTACTAGTTCGATTAGGAGTTTATGGCAGACTAGGTCCGCGTCACACTCGTACGAGAATCTTTGGAATTCATAGCTTATCTCTTTTTTAAGCTGGGATACGTTTACAATATTCCCGTTGAAGGAAATAGCCAACTTAAACCCATCTTTGGAAGCTGTAACTGGCTGTGTGCCCTTTATCAAGGATTTTTCGTCCGTCTTTCCAGAGGTTGTGTATCTAACATTTCCGATGCCTATGTGCCCGGGCAATCGTCCGAACCATTCTTGGATTGCGTTTGTTTTCAGTTTTGGCACAAGGTCTAGGCTTCTGTGAACGTGAAATTTTCCATTGTTATAGGTCAAGAAACCGTGGGACTGGTGGCCCCTATGATTTTGCGCTCTCAACCCCCAGTATATATAGGAGAATACGGGCTGTTTCTGAAAGTTTATTGCCCCAAATACTCCGCATGCGATCTTTAATTGCTCTCCCATGGTTGGCAATAAGAAGCGGCTATTTATCAACTTTTATAACAGTTTTAGCTAAAAACCTCAATGCGATGGCTAGGCTTAAACATTGGAGAAGACGATGATGATTCGAGCATCATTGTTACACGTAACATGATGTGGTGAGGCCTAAGTATGGAAGAGATAGAGAAGAAGATAAATGGGATCAAGAGATATCGAAGGAAATGGTATGATAACCATGCAAGCACCTACGATAAAGTGTGGTGGGAAAGCAAAGAGTCTAAGAACGAAATGGACAGATTCAAAACGCTTGTTAAGGTCAAGGACGGAGAAGTCGTCCTAGACATTGCTGCCGGTACAGGGATTTTCTTAATAGAGATGGCTAACGATGGAGCTGTATGTTATGGGATAGATGCATCTCCGAAAATGCTTGAACAGCTGAAGCTTAAGATAAAACAGAAAGGCTTGGAAGACAATGTTAACGAAGTACGTGTGTGCAATGCAGATAGGCTTCCTTATCCAGATGATTTCTTTGATTGGCTGACTTGTGTTGGAATGTTGGAGTATTATCCAATAGAATATGCTGAGGCTGTGTTGAAGGAGATAAGAAGAGCCCTGAAACCAGGTAAAAAGTGCTTCATTGATATCGTAAATCCTATCCATAAAGAAGCCCAGAGGCGCGACCACGTTTACAAATATGATTTGGAAGCCTTTGAAGACATGACAGACAGACTGGGATTCAAGATATTAGCGAAGAATGCAGCAGGATGGATGATACAATATCTCCTTGCCTGTTTACTTTCTGATTTCAGTGTGAGTCATTGACTCACCAAGATTGACTATTCTACCACGCTTGAGGTTATTGTTAGTTCCGCGCCGTCGACTACGTGTATCCACCAGTCCAGAGGCACAAAAGAATCATCATAGTAGACTATGAGTCTTGCCATCGAATCTATTGGGGCATCTTCTGGAACATCGCCATTCCAAATTGAAGTTTCCTTATGACAGGGCTTAAGAGTTAATGTTTCTGGCATTCCGCTCCAACTCCACGCTTCACCTTCAAAGGCTATGTTAACAGACCATGTGCCTCCGGTTTTTCCAGTGTTTCTGAATGTGATTTTCACTGTGAAATCTTCACATGGTGTTTTATCAACTACACCACCGCCACATGCTAAACAAGCCAAGGATTGGTTCTCTGAAGTCCCAAATGAAAAGCCAAGTGTGATAATTAGGGTAGTCAACGCAAGAGATGACAGAGCAAACTTCTTCTTCATTCTCCTTTCTCTCCTCTGAAAAATAAGGGGAACAGTCTCCTTTATCCCTTCTGTAGAATACTTCTATA
>JGI24422J19971_10000653_pt1 | contig 19706 bp, 15 predicted proteins | sample DeeMarSWOR152_54_FD_19971 | JGI IMG/M metagenome (IMG submission 19971) | reverse complement strand
CCCTGCAGGCTCCGAGCTTTGACAAAATGGCTGATAGCTTCATCTGAGCGGCTCAGGCAGTGGAGAATTGCTCCCGTGTCGTTTAGGGCTTGTGTATCATCAGGAGCTGTTCGAAGGTGTTCTTGCATACAGGCCAGAGCCTCCTGATACATACCGGCTTCAGCTAATTGCAAACCTCTCTCGTGATAATCCGGGTTCCCAAACCTACTATTTTGTGCTTGCCCACCGAGTGGGTTCGACTTTGTTTCTAATGTCATCTGCTTTACTCCCTGTTTACTTTAAGGTCCGCAGAGCGGATTTTGCCTGCAAACCTCCCGGCCCAATGGTTCATATAGTAGCTATTGTGCAAATTCCATACCGTCAACCAGGATGGGTATTTATTTGCGATTTTCCAGTTCCGGGCATAAAATTTGTATAAATATCGAACAATATGTTTTCAAAGAATCATCATTCTGCTTTTAACTTGCGTCCCCCAGCGGCTAACTGAGGAAATCCAACAGCGACATAGACATCAGTTTTGCAGCTACTGATAACGACATTTGGTATAGAACCTCACGGCGAGAGAGGTCTATTGCAATTTGGGCGATATCAGCTTCCTGTAAGCGGGTCGCTTCGTCCTCAGCATTGTATTTGCGGTTCTTTAGGCTCTCTTTGAGATTATCCAAGAACCCGATTTCTGATCCTACTACAACTTGTGTTTGAACCAGAAGATTGTGTACCTCTTCTAATGAGCTTGACAAGTTATTTTGCAGATCTCGCAATTGACCCTCGGAAAGCCCTTTTTCGTTATTTAATACATTCCGGATGGTGATAAGCGTATTGAATATATCATGCGTTCCAGGCGCGCTCACTAACTCAACTCCGGTGCTGGTTATTCCGGTGGTGTCAACATACAAAACTTCACCTGTGTCCGCGTGGGTCACCATTGTATTAGCAGAGCCCGGTGGAACAGCCACATCGACATAGCTGCTTCCACCATCGATCGACAACCTGTAAGTACCGGCTACGGGCTCGGTTATATCAAGCCAGACATCGCCTCGGACACTCGATGTGCCCGTGCCGGCTTTAGCGCCGGTGTTGCCCAGAAAGACGGGTGTACCACGGCTGTCAGAACGAAAAATATTATCGCCTACGTGAAAAGCGCTGGACTGTATGCTGGGAGCTACTTCTATATCTCGATCCTGGAGACTGCCCTGGTAACTTACATTGGTGATTTTTCCATCAGTGCGTTCTACAAGATATGGTGCCGAGGCCGTATCACTTCCCCCAAATATATATTGATCCATATGTTTGGTGTTACCCAATAACACTATATGTTCCAATATGTTGTCGATTGCTTCTGCGGTTCTTTTTCTTGCGTCTTCGCTGTAGATACCACTTATAACTTGAGTTATACGTACTTTTACCTCCACAAGAGCTGTCGTTATATCCTCGATAACGGTGGAGGAAAACTCCAGTGTGCTGACGACCTCCGAGAGGTTGTCTATGTAATTTTCCAGGGACTTTTCCTGGCAATTGAGCCCTAACACCTGGTGAGCGGTGGAAGGGTCATCGGAGACTCGATTTATCTCCGAACCGGTAGCTGCTTGTTCTTGCAGGCGAGCCAGTGCTTCGGTATGCAGATGCAAAGCAAAGCTGATATTATTATAAATATTGCTAAGTGTTCCGCTCATTTCTCGTATCTCGTATGATTTATTTTCGACTTACGGTCTTGAGTTTCCGATCGCCAATTGGCCCGCCGCAGGCGGGGAAATTGGCAACTTTTGTATCTTGCTTAACGCTTGGCTTCCCATTTTGCCGCTTGTTGCAGAATGGTGTCCCTTCACAAGATACGCTTCAGGTTTCTCATATTATTTCCATTATAGTAAAGATCGACGACTGGACTGTGTTGAGGTATTTGGCCATTGCTTTGAACATCTGCTCGAAGAGCAGCATGCGGGCAGCTTCATCGTTGATGTTGACGCCACTTATCTCGCTTTGCTGACTGGCGAGGCTTTGGACCATAACTTCCGTGTTTTCCTCGCGTATTTGCTTAACGGAGACCTGTTGACCAATGTCAGTAACGAGCTGGCGATAAAACTCTGGGATTGTCATAGAGTTCAAACTACTTATGGTCAGGTCCTTCACACCTGCCATCCGCAGCGCATTGATGTTGTCCGTCATATCCGCCCCCAGGGCCGTCGCTATACGGCCCGGCGAATTGGCTATCTCTGAGCAAACCGCTATGTTCGTAGCACTGCTGCCGGTAAAAAAGGTGTTGATTCCGATCGCACACAGCACATCCGAAGTATCAGTGTCGGCAAATGCAGCGACATCGAAGTTGTCGCCTGCACCAAAGTCGCCCGTGCTAATAGACACCTTAATTCCGTTGCCTACATCGAGTATGTCGCCTGCGGCGTATCCGCTACCGATATTGAGGGTAGCAATTACGGCTCCAGCACCACCGTTATCTCGTACTTCAAGTTGCAGGGTATCATTGCCAACCGAACCGGCACCTGACACCGTGAACTTAAAAGTGTCGTTTTGTGTTCCTGTATAGATGCCAGACACAGATATTGCGGGTGGCGATCCTCCGGTCAAAGTACTGGCAGTAGGGCTGGGCACTACGGCAGGCAGAAAGTCAAATTCGTAGTTCGCATCGGCGAAAATGCTCAACTTCGAAGAGTTTACCGAAGCGGTTAGGCCGGTAATAGCCGAAATAGCTGTCGCTATGGTGGTTAATGAATCTGTTGATGCATCGATATTAATTTCGTTACGGGTTATTGCTCCAGTGCTGGTATTGGTAACTCTTATATATATGTTCCCGTTGGTTACGGGCGGATTAAAATCGGCCAGATTTTCGCTGGTCATTGCCCAGCCGGTAAGCTGGGTAAAAGAGCCTTCTGAACTCGCTCCCTGAATATGGTATTGATTTATCTGTTGAATTATTGCATTTGCTAAACTGTCTAGGTCGCTGTGAACGTCAGAGATAAGTTCATTTTTTAACGACAATAATCCGCCGAGTCGTCCGCCTTGCACGTTTGTGCTGTAATTGTACCCCCCGGCGATGGAAATACCCAGGTTGCCGCCTTCTATTAAACCCACTTCCAGTTCAAAAGCAGTGGTGCCTGACACCACGGGTATTCCGGCAGCGCTGACATTAACTATGCCGTACTCTTGAGCTACGGTTTCTAACCCTACCAATTCCGACAGTTCTGCTATACACTGATCTCTTTGGTCACGCAAATTATTGGCCTGTCCACCGGTTATTTCCCTCCTTTCTATTTTGTCGTTGAGTTCAGCAATCTGGTTTATCAGTGTATTAATCTGCTCGATGGTGTTTTCGGCTTCTAATTTAATCTGGCTTTCCAACGTGTTCAGAAATCCTCCCAATGTTCTAAATTGATCGGCCAGAGTCTCGGCAGCGGCTATGGCCTGGTTTTGCCAGAGGGCTTCTGTGGGATGAGCACTAAGGTCTTGCAATGCGTTGAAAAATTCCTCTATAGCTGTGCTCAAACCACTGCTGCCTGAAAGCTCTCCAAATGCGTTTTCAACCGTTCGCAGCGTGGCAAGTTCCTGCGAGACCTGCCCTAATGACAACTGCTGCCTGAGAATCTCTTGCTCTAAGGTATCATCAATCATTCTGGTGATACCGGCGACATCTACACCACCTCCCAATAGAACCGAACCGACCTGCGATAAATAGGCAGGAGCAAGCTCTATTCTCTGGCGGTGGTAACCATCAGTAGCTGCATTGGCAATATTATTGCCAATTATGTCAAAGGCCTTCTGGGCTGCATTCAGGCCGCTAAGACCTATAGAGTAACTATCCATTTCGTAGCTCCATTTATCACATAGTTTTGATGGTTCACATCAAAACTGCAAATTTACAAAAGCCGTCTTCCGCCCAAAGGCTGACCGTCTGGTTGCACCATTGGAGTCGTAGTAAACAACCTCTGTCTTCCCGACGTCGAAGATACTCTTCAAAAGCAATTTGTTGAATCTGGCGCATTCTGACAAGAGCAAAGCAGTGCTCAAATGTTCTTTTTTAAGCTCCTTAATCAACGATCTTAACTTTGCTTTCCTTTGGGTTGCTTGAGCTTTTTTTCCTTTTGACAGACTTGCTTCGAGCGTGGACAAAGTCATTTGCTCAAGGTTACAGCCAAGAGCATTTGCCAGTTCTTCTCGTATTGACTGCCGATTTAATTCGTGGTTTCTATAGCTGTCCGCTTCGGCCTGAATGCTATCAAGTAGTTTGCCCAAAGCGGCATCATCGCGCTTGATAACCAGCCTGCGCAGCTCATTCAGTTTCAACAGACTTTCCTGTATGTGCTGGATATCTTTGTCGAGAAAGGCCAGCAACTCATCAACTTTATCTTCTATTTCAATTGCCGTCGCTTTCATGCCTGCCCATCAAGTAACTTTCTTGGTGTGTTTGCCTGGTCAGTGTTGGTTAAAAACTGGTATATATCCTTCCACAGCCCCAAGCCGCCGTTGTTTGCAATATCGCTGGCTAGGTACAACCAGAACATTCCCTGAATTTGCGTAGCAGCACCGTCTTTGTCAAAGCCCCAGTCCCCGATGGTATTTTTCATTTCGTCCAACAGCTTAGTGAGTAAAATCGATTCGAAATCTTTGGCTATTTGCTTCTTTTTCTCTTCTGAAATGCTGTCGATTTCACCTGGTTCCAATTTTCGAAGATTCGAAATCCTGGATGTCGTCCCACTTAAACTCTCCAGTAGTGATGGTGGTAACACCGGTTGGGTTAGTATCAATTTGGCGCTATCCATAAAATTGTCCCTGGGTTATCATTTTTGCTATTTATCGCAAAAGGGGATCGTTCCTACATTATCACCAGCTTAGCTTGAAGGGCACCAGCCTTTTTCAAGGCATTAAATATCGCTATCATGTCTCTTGGTGTCGCTCCTATGGAATTGAGCTCTCTGGCCAATTCTGAAACGGTGACAGCTCTGGACACAGGAATCAAGTATGCGTCCTTCTCTTCGACACCCACTATCGTTTCCTCAACAACTTTTGTCTCGCCGGCATCAGAGAAGGGTGCTATGGGCTGGGAAACAATTGGCATTTCTTTGATTTTTACGACCAGACTTCCCTGGGAAATCGCCACTGCAGATATGCCAACATTATCACCGACGACTATTGTGCCAGTCCGTTCGTTAATAACCACTACCGCAGGAATATCAACCTTGACGTCGTGCTTTGTAATATCATCGATAAAGGCTGCTATACCTGCCTGACTAATTTCACCGGGAACTTTAACTTTGATAGTGCCAGCGTCAACTACTACTGCACTGTCGGGATAATCCTGGTTAATGGCTTTACTGATTCGTTCTGCGGTTGAAAAATCGACGTTTCTAAGATTAAGTGTGATAATTCTATGGCCTGCGATGTATTCGACAAATGTAGCTATTTCTTCTTTTTCAACTATTGCGCCGCCTGGAATTCGTCCGACCGTCTGGTGGTTCTTTGTAATTGAAGCCTTATCCCCCGCCACCGTCCAGCCGCCAATCGAAACGCCGCCCTGGGCTACAGCATAAACCTGCCCGTCAAGACCTTCTAATGGTGTCGGCAAAAGCATTCCACCCTGAAGGCTTTTGGCGTCTCCTATAGCAGAAACGTCAACGTCGATCTGCGAGCCTTCACGAGCAAAAGGACCCAACTCCGCTGTGACCATAACCACAGCAATATTGCCGCCGGTCAAATTGGAAGGAGAAAGAACCAGGCCTGAATCCCTCAATATATTCGTCAGAATCTGTCGCGACAATATTGTGGTATCGCCCGTACCAGCCAGACCAATAACTAAGCCCACGCCGCTGAGTGGATTGCTGCGAATTCCCTGGATATCGACGATATCCTTTATTCGCTCACATTGCCCAATCCTAACTAAGCTCAGCACGATTACAAACAAAAGTATTAAACGAGATTTCATAAGCTATTACTCTCAAAAAATGCACGCAAATGACATAATTAAAACGGCCAGATGATGTCAAATATCCTGCCGAGCCAGCCCGGCCTGGTGTATGGTGCCGCGACGCCTTGGTTCTTGGTTACAATACAAAAGTTGGCAACCTGTTCGCTCTTAACCGTGTTATCAAACGCTATATCGCTTGGTCTGACTATGCCGCTTATCTCAATAGTTTGTATATCACCTGCAATATTGCGGTTTCGGGTTCCCATAACTACGAGGTTGCGATTCGGCAGGATATCCACAACTACTACACTGACCCGATCTTCAAACTTGCGTTCGTCTTTGTAGTCAGCCTTGCTTTTCAACTCATTGTTGGATTCGGCACTTAGGCCGAACTCACCAAGGTCGGCAAAACCACCTACCTCTCCGTTAAAGGTGGTTGACCGATCGGTTTCCTTCTTCAGATCTCTTTTTGCCTTGTTGTCGACCTTACTATTTTCAGTGATGGTAATGGTCAGGATGTCGCCTATCTGATGGGCCACGTCGTCGGTGTATATAGCCCTCATATTCTTGTTCCTCTTGGCCCAGATAGAACCTGCTCGTGAGTCTGCTAACGGCACAGTCAAGCAAAACACAGAAACCGTTAAGACCAGTACTAAGGCTATTCTATTGTTCATTGTTTCTCCTTCTAAAAAGCGGGTTCGACGGTTCCATCTCCGTTGACCCTGGCTAAGATTATTCGTTGTGAGTCTACATTTCGCACTTTTATATATTCACCAGTGCGGGCCTCTTGCATAGCTTTTCCGACAGCCGTAATCAGAAGCCACGGCTTTTCGATTCGAATTACAACATTTTGATTTCGCTTGACGATAATTGGGGACTCAACAGGGCCTATCATGTGTGGACGAAGCACAGTATTCGCTGGTAGCCGGCGCTTGGTGACTAGGCCATAGGGTGGCCTCCAATTGGCTGGCTCAGGGTAGTCCGATACGGTCTTTTCTATCTTGACATTCTCGGGATTGATAACTGCACCTGCGCCGAGTTCAACCAGCGTGACTACTTTGTGGCAATTGTACTTTAGCCGGAAAGTTACCTCACGCACTCCGATTTTTTTACCGTCGGAAAGCACGGCAATCTCAACTCTCGTTTGGTTTCTTGTTCTGCTTTGGACTAATCGAGGTGAAAATCTTATATCTTTGCTCGTCGAGGAGATAACGAAATCTTTGGGCGTCCATATTGGATTCCATTGACAAACTGAAGCGCCGGGAGGATTTCTCTCAAGGAAGGAACTTGCCAGCTTAACAAGTTCATCGCTTCTGATAGTTTGCAGTTGCTGTCTTACTGTTATTTTTTCCGCGCCTTTTAGTGTTACTTTTGACATTGGGATTCCGTTGCAAGCCAACCTGCCCAAGACCATTTGCCTGTCAATGACAATTTCCTGACCCGGCACTGAAATCTGCCCTAAGATAATTTCGCTTGCCTTGGCAGCAAGTTCGCCCTCAGATGGAACACCCCGGATTATGCTAACTTGGCCCAGTTTTAAGCAGCTGTCTTTGATTGTAACCTCTCTCGGTAGGTAAACCTGTAGCGTAGAGTCCTTTTCTGAATCGTTGGTTTTGTTGTTTGCTGATGCCTGACAAAAAAGTGCACAGGTCAAACAAAGAATAATAAATATCGAACAAGGAATTTCGAATTTCGTCATTCGATATTCGATATTCGATATTCGATTGCTCTTATGCTCTCGTGCTCTTGTGTTCCTTCTTCTGCTCATAATGATTCCTTAAACGATAGCGTTTGCTGTTCGAAGCATATCGTCACCTGCCTTTATTGCGCGGGAGTTTATCTCGTATGCTCGTTGGGCGGTTATAAGGTTGACAAGCTCACTTACCATTTGGACATTGGATTTTTCGAGAAATCCCGACTGGATGGTGCCGAAGCCACTTTCTCCCGGTGTGCCAGGCGTGGGTGTGCCGCTTGCTTCGGTCTCTGCCAGCAGATTGTCTCCTTCACTTGAAAGGCCTGACGGGTTGGGAAAGCGGACTAACTGAATAGGACCTAAAACTGATTGAGTGCCCGCAGCATCCGTGATATTTACGCCTCCATCCTTGCCGATATCAACGGAGACGGCGTCTATTGGGATACTGATGGCCGGCTCTAAGATATATCCGGTGGTGGTAACCAATTCCCCATCGGCATTTATTTGCAGTGCTCCATCGAGCGTATACCTGAGATCACCGTTCGGCAATGTTACCTGAAGGAAGCCCTCACCTCTAATTGCTATATCGAGTTTTCGGCCTGTATTTTGAAACTCACCGGCAGAAAAGACCTTTATCGTAGATGCAGCGCGGACACCGCTTCCTATTTCCAAACCACCGGGAGAAGTTACACCCGAAGCAATTTCTGTGCCTGGTTCCTGCATCTCGATATAAAGCAAATCTTGAAAATTAATTTGGCTTCGCTTGAAACCCGTCGTGTTGATGTTGGCGAGGTTATTGGCAATTATGTCCACCATCATCTGTTGGGCCGTCATACCTGTCGCCGCAGTGGAAAATGCTCTTAACATAATATTGTTCTCCTTCTATTAACAATTTATCCCGCACCTATTGAGATTAGGCTCATGCCTGATCGGTGCGGCAGGCTTAGCCTGCCGCCACACTCATAAGACTACTGGACGCTTCCTGTTGGGCTGTAAGGGAATTCATATTTGCTTCGTAGAGTCTGGCAACCATTATCATATCCACTAATTCATCTATGAGCTTAACGTTGGATGCCTCCTGGTAACCCTGTTTTACCACTATATTTCCAGCCGCTACCGGCAATATAGTTGCATCTGGCATCCGGTAACAGTTCTCGCCGGCTGGCGCAAGTTTGCTTTCGTCGTCTGGGAAGTCAACCAATCTGAATTTTCCAATAACTGTGCCGTCAGCACTGATGTTTCCATCGCTTGAGATATTCAATTGTGAGATTCCCACGTTGTTCGGTATTGTGATTGGGCCGGCTTCACCTGATACAATTCGTCCTTGAGAATCCACTATTTGACCATTTTGGTTTTTAAGGAATATGCCGTTGCGGGTGTAAAGCGGTCCTTCAGGTGTCTCTATCACAAAAAAACCCTTGCCGTACAAGGCGACATCTAATGGCCGACCTGTCTCGACAACGCTGCCCTGGGAGAAATCAAGCACCCAATTCAACTCAACACTTCCGGGAGAGTACGTTTCAATTCCACCCGGTTGCACGTCAAGGAGTTTTGAAAATGCGTTGCATCTTCGCTTGTATCCGACCGTGCTCACATTGGCCAGATTGTGCGTAATTATCTCAAACTCCTGCGTTAACGCCTCAACGCTTGTACTGACTTGATCTATAATACCTGCCATTTCTTCAGATTCCTTACACAGCCGCCGGTTTCGGAATGCCTTCCTCTGCCCCCTCCTTGTCGCTGGCCGGGACTGAAGCATCCTGACTTTGGACCCTGGCTTTTGTGGAAGCTGCGTTGGTTGCCCGAATTAGCTCATTAATGTCTGAGTCGCTTAAGCCTGTCAATTCAACTGCTATTGAAAAACCGTTTTGTATAGCTTTGGTATGCCTAACCTCGCCAATATCTTCTATTATCGATGTTACCTTTTTTCGGTTCCGGGGCATCGGGATTGGACCCTTGTTCTCTTCTTCATCCAGCCTGACCAATACCAGCATTCTCTCGCCTACCTTTACTTCCAGTGGACACTCTATACGCAAACCAGGGCCGGCCAGCTCAGTAACGACCGCAGGTACAAATTTCGGTGGTCCCCAGGTGTTACTAGCGGCATTTGCATCTTTGTTTGGTGGCAGCGTTCTTGCGAATGGAAAGCGCGCGATGAAAGCCGGCTTTTTTACCGGAACACGCAAAAAACGCCGGCGATTGATGAAACGCACATTATCACTGTGATTTAAAACTAAAATGTCACCATTGCAGCTAACCACAGAAGTGTCGAACTCCCAAACCGAGGCGCCAAAATAATAACGCACGCTCCAGAGCTCACCTGGCTTACTTTCCACCGACATTGCCAGTTTAACAGTAAGCTCCATATCGTTGTTTTTTATGACGGTAGACTCAATACTGGCTAAATCGCGAGTTTTACGGCGGGTTATGTGGAGTTTTTTACCTGCGGGGATCTGCCTGCTGCTCAGTTTTCTCGATTTCGTTGGCGAGCCTATCGAGACGCGGGTTTTTTTCTGGAAGCCAAGCTTCTCACGCAGGAAGGACAGTTCGGTTCTTAGTACCTTGCCTTCTTCTGTTCCTTGCTGGGTAAGACTTTCTTCTACTATTTTGGCTGCTCCACGGTCAAAGGCACTGGCCATAGTAAAAACGGCCTCGTTTCTCTTAAGTCCTGCTTTACCTGCTATCTCAAGCAGAATTTGACTCTCACGCCCGCTCAGCCCACTTTTCTCAGCATGTTCAACAAATAATTGTTTGGTAACCCTTCGCTGCCCTACCCTTCGACGTAAGCTAAGCACTAAAAGTAACACGCTTAATATTATTATGACGGCTGCCGCGGTTAGAACATACCAATGCTCCTCTATAAAGCTCGTGCCTAATCGACTTCCTGCGGCCTTCCACCGCTCCTGTGGAGTAAGTGACAAAACAATAGCAGCTAAGCCGTCTATAATTACAGGTGCTGTTGTCATCTTAAACTTCCAAACTTATTATCTGATAAGGTTGGTCAATTCTCGCAGTATTTCATTGGCAACTTTGATGGTTCTTGCACTGGCCTGGAAGCCGTTTTGTGCCTGAATCATAGTGACGAACTCGTTTGCCACATCGGCGTTGGATTTTTCCAATGCCCCACCGTGAATGCTCCCGGCACCACCGCTCAAGGCCTGTGTGGCTACGGCTCCGCCCGAGTTGGCCGAGAAGTTGAAGTAACCACCGCCCAGACTTTCCAGAGCTGCAGGGTTCTGGAATAACGCTATCTGAAGGGTAGCAATGTTTTTCTTGATGCCGTTGGAGAAAACACCGATAAGGGTACCTCCACTATCGACCGAGACTGTGGAAAGCCTGCCTGCTTCATAACCATCCTGCTCTCTTGCTACCGCTGTGGAAGTTCCGGCGAACTGTGTCAAGCCATCCAACTGACCTGTAGTACCCATCTCTACCGTAATGGTTTGTGGATTTGCAGTATCGTGTCCGAACGTTATTATAAATTCGGCGGTATCTATACCGGTCAAGCCGGAGTAAGAGCCGTCGCTTGCGGCAAAACTTATATCTTCAATTCGCCGATCGTCCATAGTTATGGCATAGATATTGCCGGTAATTGAGGCAAGTACCATGTCCCAGGTGTTGGGCGTATCTGTTCGAACAAATGCACCTGAGAGAACGTGTTTACCGCCCTGAGTGTCATAAACCGTAATGTTAACGCTTTTAACTTCTTCGCCTCCGACGTTTGATATTTCGAAATACGCCGGCGTTTCAAGTGTATCGCCCTCACTCCAGGTCATAGCCAGATCAGACTTGCTGAAGCCAGCGAGGCTATCGGTTATTACTATTTTGCCGTGGACTAAACTTGCCGTTGCATCACCACCGAGAACGCCCTGTACAGCACGGCCTGTTGTCGTCTCTGCAATTGAAGACCCCGCTTGAGTTGGACCCGTCAGTGCGCTAAAATCAAATGAAATCATTGGAACATCACCTGCAGTATTTAGAAATGTAAATGTTGTATTACCCGCCACATTCAATCCGGTACCACCTACCGTTATGTCACCGGCGCTAACACCCGGCAAAAGCTCTAACGCCTCCTGAATGCTGCCGACACCAGTTGTGGGTGCATCAAATGCAATATTTCCGGTTGTCTCCCCATTGTAAGTCAGGGTAAAGGTACCAGCGGTTGCCAGTGCATCCGGGGTCAGTGTTTGAACTTCGGCAACCGCAGGAGTATTCTCATCAGTGTTTAGCCAGGTCAGGACGTCTCCCAGCGTGGTGCTTGAGGTAATAGGCATCATCAAGTTAACCGGCGGAATTGCGTTCGATAAGGCGGTGCCGTCCGGCTTATAACCGGAGAAGGTAATTGTGCCCGGGCTAAACGTTGTTCCGGTATATTGGTCGAGGTCTGCGATTCTTGTGCTTTCCGTAGCCGTGGTTCCGTTATTGGTGGTATATGACACATTTGAGCTTAGTACGTTGGTTTGTGTTGTGGGGAGTGTCGCGTCCGCGCTTAGGTTGCCGACTACTTTTATTTCGGACGTAGCATTTGCAGCCATCGCTACATCGTAAGGAACATGAATGTTGCTGTCGCCGGCAGTCTGGAAACCTTCACTTACACCTACCGAGCCAATACGCTGAACAAGATAGCCCGTTGAGGGATCGACCAAGCTTGAGTTTGCATCAACGGCAAACGCGCCAGCGCGAGTGTACACCTCTTGCGAACCATCACTCAGCACAAAATAGCCTTCCCCTTCTATCGCCAGGTCCAGGGGATTGCCGGTATTTACAAGGTTACCCTGGGACATATTGGGGGAGATACCGGATATCCCAACACCACTGCCCATCTGCTGAGGATTGGTGCCCCCGATCGTACTAGTTGGCTGCGAAGCCTTTTTTATCGTTTCGCTCAATAATTCCGCGAAGGTTATCCTTGTCGCCTTAAAAGCGGTGCTATTGACATTGGCCAGGTTGTTGCCGGCTACATCAAGCATCTTTTGGTGGGCCTGCAGCCCTGTAACCCCCGCTGACAATGCAAAACTCATTTTTGTTTCTCCTTATTTCTTGATATTTGTCTGGTTTTAGTTTTTGACCGATGCTACATCTTCTAAACCTATTACATGTTTTCCTACTACCAAAAAGATTTCCCCATCAACGTTATTGTAAACCTGCTCAACTACACCGCTCATGATATCTTTGGTACCCGTCTCTGTTTCTCCGATGAAATCAATGTCCCTGCCAATCAACGAATTGGCATAGGTACGCTCGACGGTGTCAAGGACCTTTGCAAAGTTTGTGTTCATCGATTCGAGCTGCTCAAGTTGTGAAAAAAGTGCTAACTGAGAAGCCATTTCGTTATTGTCCAGCGGTTCCAGGGGGTTTTGGTTTTGCAGTTGTGTTACCAGAAGTTTCATATAATCCATTTTGATGTTGCTTGCTGAGTTTATTGCTGATAATGGATTCATAAGTTTATCACTTTCTTCAAAAACCAAAAACAATATAAAGTTTTTTGAACAGTGCTGCTCGGCACCATACTGGAACGAGCAACAGATTAAATGGAGCAATTGTTGTGCCATGTAAGAATCATTGCCAATTTCGCGACAGATAACTTCCTGTTCCAACCAACGTTAGGAAAATTGAAAATATTGAAATCAGCTTTTTGAAAAGATTTTCTCAGAGGATAAATTTTCCTGTATCCCAGAAAATTTTGCCGGTTCTCGTTTGATGATTGTGGCGGACGTTTTTGTAATTTTGTTTTATATTAACTTTGTCATACAAAAAGTCCTATAAGATAGATCTTGTATTTATCAGGTGACATTGAGAGGTCCCATAAAACGACACTACCTGACCAGATTGATTAGATGTTGCTGAGGCGTCCTATAAGAAATAATATTGTCTCACTGCGAACTTGGCTTTTCGATTTTGCTTTTTAGCTCTGTTGTAATGTCCCATAAAACTATCACATAATGTCAATGCGTTCTTGAGTCTGACAAAATCAGCGACATTATTGGCCGGTCCCATAAAAAATTAAAGTTGGTGCCATTGTTTGCCGACTTATTGGGCGTCAGAAAAAACAACGCAGCAAAAACATATTACTTTTCAAGCGGGGACAGTTTTGCGCAGAATTGTCGCTGTAAGCAGGGAAGCGGATGTCCAGCAATTAGCTCGACGGATTGGCCAGGAAATATTTGTGGCTGATAACCTCGTCGAGGCTTTGGATATTGTTGAGACAGTCAATCCGGATTTAATTCTTTTTGATCAACGCTTCAGCCCAGGTCATTTCCGCGAATTCTTCAATACGACCTATAAAAATTCGATAGATGTTCCTGTCGTGGTGGTTGGCAACACAGGAGATGATACCGAGTTACTTGCAGAGTTTGTACAGATGGGGGCCTATGACTATCTGCAGGGAAGCCAAGATTACGACCGGCTGGAACAGATTGTAAATCGCATAAAAAGTGAAGCAAAACCCATCGACTCTGAAAGAAACATAAGTGATTTCTTTGTTGAGGAATTGGCTGGCTCTGTTGCTATGGCCGGCCGCAGTAGAGCAATCCTCAATACACTCAAAATGATTAGACTTGTAGCTGCCAGCCGATGCAATCCGATTTTGATAGTTGGGGAAACGGGCACGGGCAAAGAACTGGTGGCCAAGGCAATACATACTCTAAGGCATCCAAATGAGCAGTTTGTAGCTGTAAATTGTGCGGCTCTAACGGCAAATCTGCTGGAAAGTGAGCTCTTTGGCCACGTCAAGGGCTCTTTTACGGGAGCTGACCGTGAGAAAATAGGGCTTTTGCAATTAGCCGGGGCCGGTACGCTCTTGCTTGATGAAATAAGTGAGATGCCGATGGACTTGCAGGCTAAGTTGCTGCGTGTCCTTCAGGAACGAACTTTCCGAAAGGTCGGAGGCATCAAAAATATCACCTGCGACGCCACGATAATAGCTTCGAGCAATCGCAATCTCAAAACTGAAGTTCAGGCCAATCGCTTCCGACGTGACCTTTATTATCGTTTGAATATCTTTCCCATTACTATCGCCCCGCTTAGAGAGCCTGAGCGAAGAGAAGACATCCAGCTTTTGGCTGAATATTTCCTCAAGGCATCTACTATTTGCCCGGAGAAGCGCAATAAGATAACATCCATGACCAAATTAGCTATTGAGGCTCTGGAGAAATACAACTGGCCCGGCAATGTCCGTGAACTGCGTAATGTGATTGAAAGGGCAATCCTGCTGGAAACAACAGACAAAATAGGACTCAGCAGCATTGTAATTGATCCGCTTGAATTCGGCGAGGTCTCGGAGGGCCCAACAGCCGGCCTCATCAAAGGTTTTTCATTGGCGAAGGCCGAACGTGAGTTGATTGCTCGGGCGCTGCAGGAAACAGGCTGGCAAAAGACACGGGCCGCTGCTCTTCTTGGCATAACCAGAGCGACTCTCTATGCCAAGGTCAAGCAGTACAATATCGAAAAAAATTCGTATATCGCAGCCGACCCCACAAAAGAAGGGCAAATCGAAGTTTCAGTATCATCCATATCTTAGTCTATAGCGGTTCCCTGGTAGGGTTTTAACCTTCAAGTTTCTAATTCTGAACAAACTGTGCAGTACCAATTGTCGCGTGCCAATTGTGCTTAAGCACCCACCTAATTGGTGCCGCAAGGCTCACACCTAATTGATGCGGGACTGTCGAGCGTTTTCCTCTCTGTTTTTACTCATTTATTACCTTGAACTTATTAATTGCAGCTGTCGCAATTCTGCATTCAGGTCTCTGTCAGAAAATCTATCGGTTCGTATAGAATCCTGACATTTTTTTCAACGCGAAGAACCTGATTTAGCACGATAGGCCGATTTTTAGGGTAAAAAGCCCCTAAACACATCTGTCCCACCGCTCCTAAGCCGGCTCTGGCACAATTATTGCTGTTCTCTTAAGTAAGGGTTGTGAAATACGCCTCCACCATTTTGCTTCGCAAAAGAGAAACAGTGGGAGTGAAGATAGAAGCTATGGCGGCAACAGAAAATAAACAAACTGTTCTCAAAGAGAATCTTTCCGAGGTGCCATCTGACCAAGAATTATTTGCAGGCGAATTTCCTGAAGAACTCTCGGAACGTGATGTATTCGTTGGAAATGTAGATTTTTATAAATTCTCAGCCGATTCCCCCCAGGCTCCTGCAGCTCAACAACCTGCTGCAGCGAGCCAATCCCATATGGAGCTAATTCGACGTGAACGTTTCTCGACCCTCCAGAGGATCCTTACTGCTGGCATTATCATTATTGCGATTGAGGCAGTGTTGTTGTACGTGCTGTTGAAACCTTTACTCGGGCCACTCACTGATATTACGAGGCATATCGCCCTCCAAATACCTTCTTCTGAACAGCCGGTTGAAGATGTCGCACCGCCGGTTGAAGATGTCGCACCGCCGGTTGAAGATGTCGCACCGCCGGTTGAAGATGTCGCACCGCCGGTTGAAGATGTCATACCACCAGTTGAAGATGTCGCACAGCCAGAACTCAAGCAAGTACAAGAGCCTGAGGTTGGGCCTCCAGCGACACAATCCCTGTCTTTGAAAGCTGCTCAAAACTTCTATTTACAGAAGGATTACGCCCAAGCTTATACTGCTTATGACCAGCTTCGCCGAAGTCTTCCAACTAATGTCGATGAGGAATTGCTAAGGGACTTTCTTCAATTAAGAATGGCTTTGTGTTTGAAAAAGACAGGCGATTCTGACAAGGCCGACAGTTTATTCAGAACGCTTTTGCCGAGTCGCTCACCTTTGGTAAGGGTGGTCGCCAATTATAACCTCATCTTCTTTGAAGTGGAGAAAAAGCAATTCCTTAAAGCTCGAACCAGAGCTTATCAGACGATTGCCATAATCGGAGCAGTGGATTTCGATAGGGATTGGGCTTCGTTGCTGCAGTGTGATTGTCACTTTTTAGTTGCTGAGTCGATGACCAGGAATATTCTCTCGCTCTGTGATGCCGATAAAGACCTTCCTGAAGAGTTATGGAGCAACCCTGTGGAGGTCGACCCTTTCGCCAATCTAAACGAAACACAACTGCGTTCCTTTTTGAATTCCGGTTCAGAGCAGTTGAACAAAGGGCTGCTTGGTCCGCAGATTCAGAAGTTCGAGCATCAGGATGCTCCGCCTCGGTGGTCGGTTGTCTGTCATGGGCCATCGATTGAGGAGCTGCTGGCGAGATTTGCTGCCGATGCCGGACTTGATGTTTCCTGGGCCTACAGCGAAAGACCGGCATTGGAAGAGGAACCACCGCACCAAGTGAACACAACTGCCGACGGTCCGCTTGGCCCGCCGGTCAGGACTCTCGTGGCCGGACACTTGGTGCGGGGAAACCAAACAAAGGATACCATTCGTAAGAGGCCGGTGAGTTTGTATCTGCCGACGGCAACTGCCCAGGAAATTGTCACAGTGGCAGCCGGACACGTTGGTCTGTTGGCCCGTCTCGACGAGAACGGGGTGGTAAGTGTTTTCAATCCAGCCGAATATTCCTCATTATCAGAGCACATATCTTTGCTTATCCAGGGAACTATTTCACTTTGGCAAAGATTTTTGCTTAAGTTTCATAGCGACCAGCGTGTCCCCAATGCTCATTTTGCCCTGGGACTTTTGCAAGCTCAGAGAGGCCAAATCCCCGACTCAATCGCGGAATACAAATTAGTGGCAAATCGCTTTTCGCAAACATCTTTGGCGCCGTTTGCTTTGTTAAACTCGAGCAAACTAAAAGCTGATCTTCGTGACTATTCCGGCGCCCGCGAAGATTTGACACAGCTCGTTGAGCAGTATCCTGATACCGAGTTTTATGGCCAGGCTTGCTTGAATCTTGCTGATGCCACAATGAAAGCCGGACTTTTGCACGAAGCTGGACGGCTCTATCGCAAAGTTTACTATCTCGGTTTGTCTTTAGAATTGCAGACTGCCTCTGCCCTCGGAGCAGGCAGATGCTCCTATGGGGAAGAAGACTATGAAGCTGCAGCCAAGTGGCTGACTCAATACATAAAGCTCGCCAAGGACACCGCAAGCAGCGACCTGGATTTAGCCTATTTTCTCTTGGGTAAAACCAACTTGGCTTTAGGAAAGCTCCAGCAGGCCTGCGATGCTTTTCAATATGCGCTGGCAGGGCAGCTTACCAGAGAAAAGTATGTGGAGACTATCTCGGTTTTAGTTGAAACCCAAATACAACAGGAGCATTTCGTCGAGGCTCTTGAACTATTAGAGAACATGCGTTCCTGGCAGTTATCGAAGGCCGAATCTGTCGAGATGTTACTGCTCAAGAGCAAAGTTCTTCGTTCTATGGGCCTGGTTGATAAAGCTATTGTGGCACTTGGCGACAGGGCTGAATATGTGCCTGACCAGCAGTTAAAAGTTAGGGTATCTTTCGAATTAGCTAACTGCTACGTCGCCAGGGGAGATTTGGAACTTGCCCACNGGAAGTTAACCGAGATTCTTGTTCTGGTTGANCCCGGNCCTTTGGTGCACGAAATAGCTCTCAAANTGGCTGATGTTTGTTTGAAACTCGATCGGGACTCTCAAGCAATCTCTGTTTGCTTGCGGCTTTTAGATTCGGGACCCTCACCTCCGGTAAAGAAAAGAGCTCTGAAAATCCTGGCGACAGCCTATAACCGCCGGAGAGATTATGACAAGGCGGCATCGGCTCTCTTAAGCCGATGGAATGGGACCGAAGCCCCCAAATGAAAAGACAGCGCATAACGGCTCAGATCCTGTGAGCCGATGACTTGCAGAGACCCAATAAGGACAGGATAGTTGACATAATGAAAGTTGAAACTAAAAACTTAAATCCAGACTCAATGCTGGACGCTCGTATTGAGAATCGAGAATCGCGAATCGATTATCGAGTATCGAGCATCGAGTATCGAGTATCGCTTTGCACTTTTCGCTTCATTTCATTTTACGTTTTTTGCCTTGTGTTTTTACCTCTTTGTTTCCTGACTTCTCTTGGCGGTGCTGAAATTTCATCAGAGCAGATCGATCCGAATAGTCACCTCAAACGCCAATTGAGGCAGGCCAGGATTAGTGCTGCTCGAAGCGAAAAGAACGAGGCAAGCAAAAACGAGCTTAAGCGAATGATCGAACGAATCCGCTCTGTTAAGTTTAAGCCCCGGAAGCAGCCCCCTGAACCTGTTATCGTCATTAAGCCGGGGCCGACAACGGAACCAAATGAAACTGCACTCGATACAGCGGTTCGAAAAGAACCTGAGAAAAAAGAAATCGAACCCAAGTTGCCATACGAGCCGATAACTGACCAAACTCTACAAATGCTCAAGAGCTTATCGCTGCATCCTGAAAAACTGGACAACCCTTTTGAGCTGGGGGAGATTTTGTTTCGAAGCGGAAATCTAAAAGAAGCGACCGTTTTTTACCGGGAAGCTCTTAACCGCAAAGGTCCGGATGACGTCAGCTTGGCTCAGGACAGACCTTGGATTTTACTTCAAATAGGCAACTGCCTGCGGAATGATGATTTGCCCATGGCAGCGACAATGTACAAACAACTAATTATAGAGTACCCAAATTCGCTGTGGGTGGATTTGGCCAAAGCCCAGGACGAATTAATCAGTTGGTACCAAAAGGACACACCCAGGAAGTTGATTGCTGAATGCAAATAGATTATTGAACCATATTTTGTCTGCCATAGGATAATTACGATTGGTTAACCGGTTAATTGGTTAAATAATCAATAATCAATAAATGGAGTACGCCGCAAGTGAGTAAGGCCAAGGTAAACTGTGTAGGCGCAGGTCAGCAAAGTAAAGCCGGTTCCCGTTTTGTCCGCCTTTGGGCGGATCGCAGGAGTGAACTTGTCCCCGCGGAAGCACCGATGGGGTACGAAGATATTGCCAATGTACTGATAGCCGATAACGACCCTGAGTTGATTCGATTTATGCTCGAAATTTTAGCCCGCAAAGGGATTCGCGGCATTATTGCCAAAGATGAAGACACTGCTATCGATTTTATCAACAAGGGCAGTTGTGACCTTGTATTTACCAGTGACAGAATAAGTCGGCAGGTAGACCTGTCCGGCCGGCCGCAGAATGGTTTTGAGCTGCTTGAGAAAATCGGAGCAAATTGGCCGGAACTGCCGGTGGTTATGA
>JGI24422J19971_10000651_pt1 | contig 19718 bp, 19 predicted proteins | sample DeeMarSWOR152_54_FD_19971 | JGI IMG/M metagenome (IMG submission 19971) | reverse complement strand
GCAGCATCTTGTACACGATCATGGGGGATGTGGAAGCCGTCCAGTCCGGCATGGCTATCTTGCCCTTCCATTTCGGATTGAGGAGGTCCTTCCACTCTTTTGGTGCCTCGTTTTCCGGCACGAGGTCCTTGTTATACATGATGAAGAGGCCGATTCCAGTCACATTTACATAGTAGTCGGTTTTCTGAGTCTTCGGGTAATGCTTGGCCTGCTCTACGTTCAGCTTCTGGAGCAATCCCTTCAACTGGAGCTGTAAGACGTTGGGGGAACCGGTTGTAACGACGTCACAGTAGATGTTGTTCGCCTTTATTTCTTCCATCACCTTGGTAAGAATTTTGTTGGATGTGGCGCGGTACTGTTCGCCGCTGATCCCAAACTTCTCCTTGAACGCCTTGAGCAGCGTATCCCCGGCCTCCCGAGAACCACTGTTATAGAGGCTCACCTTGCCCTCCTTCTTGGCAGCCTCAACCAGTTTGGGATCGAACGTGGTTTCCGCGAAGGCCAGCGGCAGCATCACGAAGAGCAATAAGACCGTTAGGGTGATCAAGACCATTCCTCTGTTCTTCTTTTCCATGGCATCTCCTCCTCTGATTGGATCCTTGTGGGCTGAAGCTTGTTACGGGCGTTGAAACCCACCCCACTGAGACCCAAATACCTCAGCATACCGGAGTTGTCAAGCATTTTTCCCTTTGACAAGGGGGTATTCCCTATTCTATAAAACTTCGCGTTAACTGGTCTTGCCAGCTATGGGCAAACATCGTACAATCGGGCCTGGGCTTGAAGGGGAGGAAAAAGTGCGGCGATATAAAAGGGGAATCGATATCGGGGGGACCTTTACCGATATCGTTATGTTCGACGAGTCTTCATCCGAGGAGGGGGAAAGAGCTCGATGCCCCCGAGGATGGGCGGGAGAGAGGTGAGATGGAGAAGCCGAGGTTGCTCATCATGACGAAGAAATTTGCGGAGGTCTCCCGGGAACCTATCGAGAAGCTCGAGCAAGCCGGCTTTTTCGTGGATGAACGAAGCTATGAGACGGTCAGATCCATTACCGAGGAGGAGTTCTGTGAATTGATCAAGGGATTTGATGTCCTCGTTGTAACGGGCATGTTCCCCGTTCCTCGTAGGGTAATCGAAGCCGCTGATCGTTTAAAGATGATCGCTATCCGCAGTTCCGGCTTTGATGGGACGGACCTCGAGGCGGCGCGGGAAAAGGGGGTTCTGGTCACCCACAACCCCGGAGCCAATGCGGATTCCGTTGCCGACATGACCGTTGGGCTTATGCTCACCGTCCTCAAGAAGATCGCCAAATTGGATCGCAAGATCAGAGGCGGGGGTTGGGAGCGTGAGAGGACCCTCGATATGTACGGGAAGGTTGTTGGAATTATCGGGATCGGTCGCATTGGCAAGATCGTGGCGAAAAGAGTGCAGGGATTTGACATGACTATCATTGCCAATGACATCGTTGAATACCCGGAATTCCTCGAAAGATATAAAATTGAAACGGTGAGCAAAGGGGAACTCCTGGAGCGCGCGGACATCGTGACAATCCATACTCCGCTGGATGCTTCGACCCGCGGCATGATCGGGGAAGAGCGATTGCACCTGATGAAGGGAAACGCTATTCTCGTCAATACGGCCCGAGGGCCCATTGTTGACTCAATGGCGCTCTACAAAGCCCTCAAGGAGGGCTGGATCGCCGGCGCGGGACTGGACGTCCACATGACGGAGCCACCGACTTTTCTTCCCCTCGTAGAGCTGGATAACGTCGTTTCGACGTGCCATGTGGCGGGATTGAGCGACGGCGCGTCCTACAACATGGCCTTGCACACGGTGGAGAAGATCATCGCCTATTTCCGGGGAGAAATGCCCGAATCCATTCTCACCCCTGGCATTACATTCCCAGGAAGACCGATGTTCTAGGCCTTTCGCGAGGAGAATGGGAAAATCGGTGGGGTGACAAAAGGGAGATGGAAGGATGAAAGTGAAGGAGGTTGGAGAACCGGGATTTCGTTACAGAACGGACTTTGAACGGCCCCAGGAGAGCATCATCATGGCCTTCAAGCATCTGATGAATGAGACGGGCTGCCTCACCGGGAATGTCGGTGATTGTCTGGGTAGGGGCGCTGCAATGGACTCGCGAATCAAAGGGTTTTCGCCCGGGATGAAAGTTGTCGGTCCCGCATTGACCGTTAAGGTCCCGCCGACGGACAACCTCATGATCCATAAGGCGCTCACCTTGGTAAAGCCGGGGGATGTGATCATAATCGATGGGGGAGGGGATCACTCGTGGGCTTTACTGGGTTTTCTCATAGTGCGGACAGCCATGAAGCTCGGAGTTTCGGGAATGGTCGTAGATGGAGCGGTACGAGATGCGGCTGAGATACGGAGGGTGGGATTTCCCCTTTTCGCGGCGGGGGTATCTCCTAACGGCCCCTTCAAAGAAGGTCCGGGGGAGATCAACTACCCTATCCAATGCGGGGGGCAGGTTGTGCGCCCCGGAGACCTCATCGTGGCCGACGATGATGGCGTGGTTGTGGTAAAAGGGGATCAAGCCGAGGAATGCATCCATAAGGTCAAGGAAGTCATGGAAAGGGAGAAGAAGCGATTGGCAGAGATCGAATCCGGTATAACCACGCGGCCGGGCCTCGATGAGATCATGAAGAGAAAGGGGCTGGAATGAGCGTGGGCCGGTCCCGAAGGTAAAGGACACCGAGGAGGATGATTATGTTTGAGATCTCCGAAATGGTCAAGCGAATTCAAGGATCCGAACGGTCTCAAAGGAAGATCACGGTCCCTGAAGGGGCAGTGAGAATGGATAGGGGGGAGCCGGATTTTCCAACGCCCACCCACATCCAGGAAGCTGCCACGAAAGCCATGAGGGATAACTTCACCCATTACGTGGATTCCTTCGGGGACGCGGAGCTGAGGGAGGCCGTATGCCTCAGTCTCAAGAGGGACTACGGCGTGGAGCGAAATCCGGAGAACGTCCTGATCACCGTGGGAGGGATCGAGGGTATCCAACTCATCTCCGCCACCTATCTCGATCCGGGCGATGAGGCCCTGGTCTTTGATCCCGGGTACTCCGCCTATGCGGACTCCGTTGCTCTCTTTGGCGGGAAGCCCGTATTCGTTCCCCTCACGGATCATTTTCATCTCGATCTGGATGCCGTCGAGAACCGGATCTCCAGGAGGACGAAGATGGTTTTTCTCGCCAGCCCCAGCAATCCGACGGCTGCTGTTCTGAGGGAAGGCGAAATCAGGAGACTTGCCAATCTGGCCCTGAAACATAACCTGCTCTTGGTCATCGATGAGGTGTATCAGCGCCTCCTCTACGGGGATGTCAGGCATTTCTCCATCTGCCAGGTCGATGAGGTGAAGGAACGGGCCATATTGCTGAACAGTTTCTCGAAGACCTATGCCATGACGGGCTGGAGGGTGGGGTATCTCGTTGCTGATACGAAGGTAATCCGGGACCTGGTGGAACTCCACAAAGCCTTGGTTATCTGTGTCAACGCCCCCGCTCAGAAGGCCGGTGTAGCCGCGCTCACGGGCCCGCAGGATTGTGTCGAATCCATGAAGGCGGAATATCAGAGGAGGATGGGGTTCGTTGAGAAGACCCTCGAGGGGATAGGGAGGGTTTCGACGCCACCGTGCGAGGGGGCCTTCTACTTTTTCCCCCGCTTTCAACATAAGCTCACGAGCCGGGAGATGACGGCCTATCTCGCTGAGAGGGGGATCATGGTGCGAAGCGGGACCGAATTCGGCCAGAGGGGTCAGCATCACATCCGGCTCTCCTTTGCCACGTCGATGGAGCATTTACAGGAGGGGATGGAGAGGCTGAAGGGGGCCCTCGATGAGCTGGATTAGAAACGATCTATTTCCCGACGTCTTCTTGTAAACATGACCGTAGTTTCCGGAAACCCGGATGGCTTTTACCCCGCAGACGGCCAAGGCGTCGATCTTTTCCCGGGGAACATTCTCCTTCAGCAGGACGAACGTGTCCATGCCAGCCCTTCTCCCGTATGCCGCCACGGAGGCACCCATGTTGCCGGAGGAAAGGGTACCGATGCGCCGATAGCCCAGGGAGAAGGCGCTCTGGAGGCTCAGGGCTGTTCCTCGATCCTTAAAGGTCCAGGTCGGGTTCTGGGTCTCGTTCTTGAACAGGAGCTCCTTCAGCTGCAATTTCTCGCTCAGGTGGTTGGCCCGGATCAGGGATGTCCTTCCTCTCCTAAGGAGAGAGATGGGTCGGTCTTCAGATAGGAATAGAAGGGGGTATATCTTTCAAAAAAGGGGCCTTCCCTGGGCCTCTCAAACGAATCCCGTGAGATTGAATCAAGGTCATAGCGGACTTCCAAGGGCTCATCGCAATCCCGGCACCGGGCGTTGACGAACTCTAGGGGAAACTCCCTTCCACATCGGACACACTCGAGCTTTGGTCTCTTCATTTTCCTCCCTTTCTCACGGGTTAATCGGGAAGTGGGGGAACTAGAGGCGTGGATTCCCCTTCTCGAGGACGATTCGACCATCCAGTTCGATGGTAGGTTCCCACATGATCAAATCGTAGTGAATGGCTGCTTTGACGTTCCCCCCCAACATCAGGTTTGTCCCGATCCCGATGTGGACCGTCCCAAAAACCCCTTCATCCTCCAGTTGAACTCCCTGCATAATGGACTTCGGGTTGAGCCCAACCCCCAATTCCGCCACGTTATAGACCTTTGGATCGTTTCGAGCCTTCAGGTCGTCCGCCAATTTCCTTGCCTGCTCTCCGCCCGTTATCTCCGTAATAATCCCCTTTTCGACCTTCGCCACAACCGGCTCCCTCAATACCCCGATACCGATGTACGGTAAGCTGGCATCGGCGACAATCCTGCCCTCCGCGGTTCCCTCGAGGGGAGAAAAGTTGGCCTCCACATTGGGCACGGGCGAAAGTTGACCCCGTTCAACAATGCAGTACATGGCGTTACCAGGGCGGCCCTCCTTCCGCATCGATAAGCGGGTGCCCTTTGGGGTGGTCAAGAGGACTTTTTTACTCTTTTGGAAGGCGTCGGCCATTTTCTCACATATGACTTTCAATTCCTTGAAATCCGCCTCGATTCCGCCTGAAACGAGCTGATCCTCCGTGAATTCCGTCATGACGAGGCTTCTCGCACCTGATTCGAGAGCCCGTTTCATAGATTCGGTATGGGTGATCGAGTAGGACACAGGGGTGAAGATTACATCGGCCTTCTTCATGGCTTCCGCGATGGGTACGGGCGGTTCCTGACCATGTCCCTTTCTCGGCGTCATGATGGCAATGATTACTTCGGCGCCCCTTTCATAGGCAGCCGTAGCAAGCACTTGGGCGATCTTCACCCTGTTGAAATCCGTCACGATCAACACGTTCTCCTCGGGCTTCACGCAAGCGCAGGTCTCCATCAACTTTCCGGCTCCTTTGCTCATGAGTACGTCTCTCATCTTTTTCTCCTTTACGAGACAGATTATTTCTTCATATAATTCTTTTCGACCCATGTCAATTTATTAAGGGGGAAGACCTACATTTTAGAAAGGAAGGAATGAAGGAAAAAGCCATAGGCATTTTCGACTCAGGGCTGGGGGGCTTGGCAGTTGTACGGGAGGTCTCACGGGAAATGCCCCAGGAGGATATCATCTACTTCGCTGACTTCGCACATCTCCCGTATGGGCCAAGGCCGAGGGAAGAGGTTGAGGAATTCACCCTTCGGGCTGTGGACTTCTTCATGAACAAGGGCGTGAAGGCTATCTTAATCGCCTGTAATACTGCCTCGGCTGCCGGGAGGGAGGAGGCTCAGAAAAGAACTTCCGAGATACCCGTCATTGGGATGATTGAACCGGCCGTCAAGGCGACCCTGGCAGGTGGTAATATTCAAAAGGTGGGGGTTATCGGGACGACCGGAACTATAAAGAGTAACGTATACGAGAAGACATTCCTGGCTGCGGGAGCAAAGGCACGCATTCTTGGCAATGCTTGTCCTGATCTTCTCAGGCTCGCGGAGCAAGGCCAGATATCAGATACGAACAGAATTGAGGAACTGGCAAGGGAGTGCGTCGGCCCTCTAGAAAGGGAAGGGATTGAGGTCCTTATACTCGGTTGCACGGACCTCACCTGCATTAGAGATCAGCTTCAGAGGGTATTAGCACCTCATATCAAAATAATCGATCCGGCTGAGGAAGTAGCACGAACGGCTGACGAAGCTCTGCGAAAGATGGGATGGAGACGTCTGGAAAGAGGAGAGGGAAGCTTCAGTTTTTATGAAAGCGCGGAGGGTCCGAAGCACATGAAGGAGTTTGCCGAGAGAGTCTTCAATATTAACATCGGGGCGATCAACCTGTGCAAAAACCTCGCGTATCGCTGAAAAGGGAATAGTTACCATTTCGCTGGCCGGTAAAATCATTTTTCATATCCCCTTGAAAACCCCAGATACTATCGAATGAGCTTTTCGATCCGCGTCCGAATATGTTGAATAGACCTCGTTATTTTCTTAGCACCTGACCGGGCAGATTCCCCGTAAGGCTTTGTTGATCGACAACCAACTCTCCGTTAACAAACACGTATCGTATGCCCTGGGGGTAGCTCTCGGGCTCCTCATACGTAGCGGTGTCACCAATTGTCTCAGGGTCAAACAGAACGATATCTGCCCAATTTCCTTCCTTTACTATTCCTCTGTCGGAGATTCCCAGAATCTGGGCGGGGAAAGAGGTTACCTTGCTGATGGCCTGGGGCAACGTGAACATACTTTTTTCTCGAACGAACATCTTGATGAATCGTGGGTAGGTTCCATACAGCCTCGGATGTGGCCGGCCTCCATAGATGCCATCGCTTCCGACGGTGGCATGGGAGTGCGCCAAGACCTTTTCGAGGACCTCCTCGGAGCCATAGAAAGTGATCATTGTCACCGCCAATTTTTCTTCAGCTAAAAGACCACACACCATATCGATGGGATTTATACCGAGTTCCCTGGCGATGGCTTCGCAGCTCTTACCCTCCATCCAGCGATTTCTTTCAAGCTGGACCGCGGTTACCCTAATATTTTCCCACCCGACGGAGATCTGCCTGTTATGCCAGACATCCAAGCCCTTTTCAAAATCGGAATGAATACGGGCTCTGTATTCGGGTTTCCTCAAATTTTCGATAAGCGCCGCGGGTCCCTCATTGAGAGTCCATGGAGGCAATACCGCCCTCAAAACGGTGCAGCCTGCCAGATAGGGGTATCTGTCCCATGTGACCTCCCCAGCCCCCTTGACAAAAGTATCGACCTTCTCGAGAGCTTGATCCATGATTGGCCAATTGACCCTACCATACGCCTGTAGATGGGAGATATGCAAATGGACACCACCGGATTCACGCGACACCCTCATGACCTCGTCTAAAGACCTTAAGAGGTAGTTTCCCTCGTCCCTCAGATGAACCACGAAGATGCCATCCTTTAGGGCCACTTCTTTATTGAGTTCGATCAGTTCCTCCGTATTTCCGTATGAGCAGGGCGGGTAAATGAGCCCCGTCGAAAGTCCAAAGGCCCCATCTTCCATCGCCTCTCGAACAAGCCCCTTCATGGTGCTCAACTCCCAATCGGTCGCATCCCTTTCGCCCATACCCATTGCGGCTATACGCACGGGACCATGGGAGAGTAGCACTGCTACATTGTTGGGGAGGCCTCTATTCTCAAGGGCCTCGAGATAATCATTAAAAGAACGCCAGGTCCACTGTTCCTTCGGGAGAATCCCATCTAAACCCCCAAGCAGCATGGCGACTGTATCGGTATCCGCCTCCTTAACGGGGGCTGCCCCAAGGCCATCCTGCCCGAGCAATTCCATGGTGATACCCTGTTTCACTTTGGCATCAGGAGTCTTAGGCTTGAAGTATTCCAAATCCGTATGGCTGTGCATATCAATAAAACCCGGGCAAGTAACCATACCCCTGCATTCCATTATTTGGCGACCCTCGGCTTCTATCTTCCCGACAGTGGCAATACGGCCGTCTTTGATGCCGATGTCCGCCGTTGATGGATCCCTTCCCGTTCCGTCCACGATTTCAGCGTTCTTGAGGACATAATCATACATTCTTCGCCCCGGTGCTTCCTAATTATGATCTCTGACAAGGTCGCTCTTCGCTGCCCAAAATATTTTTTCGACCATTCTAAAGACCGCTTCACTGCAAAGAGCGCCTCGGCGCTCCTTCGTCCTACAACTGATTAGAATGTGCAGAGCCCTAACCGCATGACTGGAGCACCGCAGCACTGCAACACTGAAAATTTCGCCCTCAGAGCTCCTTTTTTCAGAGATATCTAATTATAAACCCCAAGGATTTCGGCCTAAGGTGTGCTATCTTGCCCGGCAAGTTCTAAAATCGTCCTTAAGAGGACCCGGCACCCGTTTGCGGCCTGCTGCGCATCCGTCCATTCCTCCGGGCAATGGCTTTTCCCTCCCCTGCTGGGGACGAATATCATGCCGGTCGGAACATATGGAGCAAAACTTTGAGAATCGTGCCCTGCTCCGCTTACCATCCGTATTACGGATAAACCTTCGATTTCTGCGGCGCGGACAATAGTATCAATAACCGGCTTTAATAGCTCTACGCTATCTTTTTCATAAATAGTCTTAATGGAACTACCCTTGTGTTTCCCTACCCATTCCCTGAGCAAATCGCGAATTGCGGCCATATCTTCTGGCTTCATAGATCTCAGTTCCACGGTACACATACATTTTCCCGGTACCACATTTGTTGCCCCAGGCTCAAGACCGATCTGTCCGATCGTTCCGACCATTTCCCTGTTCCTGGCTTTAACCCACTGGGGCAAAAGGGTAAAGATTGGTGCTGCCTTCACAAGGGCATCATCTCTTAGGGACATAGGCGTCGTGCCCGCATGATCCGTCTTCCCCAGGACCTCAACACTATATCGGTAGATACCAACTATGCCAGTTACCGCGCCAATATCTATTCCCCTCGCCTCCAACAGACTCCCCTGTTCTATGTGTAATTCCAATAAGGCTTTGAACATCTTGGGGCTACGGATGGCCTCGCCAATACGATCGGGGTCTTTCCCCAGGCGCTTCATGTCCTCTGCAAACGTGGGTACTCCCTTTTCTTTTGAGCGGTAGATCTCATCCCGGCTCAACGTGCCCATCATGGCTCTACTACCGACAGTACCAGCGTTATGAGAAGCCTCTTCGTCGGAAAAATTGATGATCTCCAAGTCCCACGGAAGACCAATCTTCTTCTCCTGCAACACCCGCGCGCACTCCAAACCCGCTAATACCCCCAGTGCGCCATCAAACCTGCCACCCTGAGGAACAGTATCAAGATGCGACCCTACCGCTACTATTTTACTATCTCTCACGGTTGCAGATTTCAGTTTCCCAATCACGTTGGTTGCTGCATCCATGTGCACTTCCAACCCGGCTTCCTTCATACGCTTTGTTAACCACTCTTTGGCAGCGATATCGGCATCCGACAGGGCAAGGCGAGTAACGCCTTCTCCCTCGACAAAGCCAATCTTGCCCAGCTCCTGAAGGTCTGACCATAATCGTTCCGTATTGACTAAATCCCCCCCGGAATTGTTTATCCGGTTCAATCCTTTCCTTTTTTGTAAGCCCATGCCCTTGTCCCCATTTGGATCAAGGATAAGTTTGGTATCAAGCCTAAGATGGGTACCATCTGATTGAACCTGGATCTCATTATCTGTTTACTCTTTTCGGAGTAGCCTCATCAATGCTGCCACCCGATGAAGCTCTTCCAAGTTGGCAACGGTATCTATTACCGCTTGTGCCCTTTTCTTAGAAAGAAATCCATCTACATTGGCCAAGAACTTGTCTTCGATCATTTCCCTTGGAGCAGGCATATCAGGTGAACCCAGTGCAGCCTTTTGATCGTGCTGATACATACGGCCATCTTTCATCTTAATGGTTACAGAGGCGCTACGATAATCCTCGAAGCTTGGATCAACGGTACGGGTCACCTTTCTGGCTATCGTCAATATCCTTGGGTCTTTGACCTTTTCATCCGAAACCTCGGCTAACGTTGCTCGGCCCTCGGCAAGCGCTGCTGCCACCATATAGGGTATGCTGCTAAGTGTGGAATAGCCATTGGGGGGAGTGTACTTTACGCTTTCCGGCTCGAAGTTCCTGTGATACTGACCGGGGCTAACCGTGCAGATAACCTCCCTGATATCTTCGGGTTTCGGGTTATGTTGCCGTTTGAGATGCAGAACTGCATCCACGTATAGGTAAGTTCAGTAACCACACGGGTAAAGTTTATAGCATATTTGTTTGGTCTCCCATCTACTGCCCAATCCCCCTATAAGCGTTTCCAGGTCAAAATTTCCCTCCCCAAGATAGGAGTTATACAGCCCCATTTTGCCTTCATATATCCTCTGGGGTCCATTATAGCCTTTTTGAGCCAGTAACCCAGCGATGATGCCGCTGTGGGCTGCCCAACCGGGGTGCATTCGCTTCGTCCAACTCCCCTCTTCTATCCACTGCGCTAAGCCGCTTGATTGACTGCCGGCAATGCCCATGGCCGTGGATATTTCTTTCGCAGTGAGCCCTAAGATATTTCCGGTTACCGCTGCCGAAGCAAAAGCACCAAACACGCCGGTTGGATGCCACCCTCGCAGGAGGAGTTTGCCAGAGGCTGCCAGTCCAAGCCTGGCTCCTACCTCATAGCCTGCGACGGCTGCAACAATGGCACTTTTGCCGGACTTACCCTGAGCCTCGGATACTGCGAGGGCTGTAGGGACAACAAAAGCGCTAAGGTGAAGCGCCGCTTCTCGATGCATATCATCATAGTCCAGACCATGAGCCATTGTCCCGTTGACTAGGGCGGCATTAGGGGCAGGGAGCCTTTCACCACTGCCAATGGCAGTGCTTTCGGGTTGACCTCCCAGGCTCTTAGAAACCTCTAGGATCGTATGAGCGAAATCCATTCCATAAGTCGCCAGGGCCACCCCTAACGTATCTAAGATGTGAAACTTCACCTCTTCGACAACGTCCTTGGGCACATCATGAAAGCCCAATTTCTCCACGAAATCGCCGAACTTTTGAGAATACGTCTCCTCGGCATTATCGAGCTTCATTAAATGCTTCCCTCCCTACCATGTCATTTACATGCTTTCCAGCGCTTCCAATGCCAGTTTTTGATTCTCAACCCCTTAGAACCCTTGGTCCTCTCCATAACGAATCGAAGTAATTATTGAATATTACGAACCTCTTAAACCCAGATCCCGGCAAAGAAGTAAGGATACGATGTGACTGCGCCAATTTTAGTACCCAACTGGTAGTCCTGAAATGAATTATCTTCGAAATAACAATAGGTTTAAGATTTCGGTCCAAGGTGCCATTGCGTTTTACCTCAGTAATCCGGCTATTTGGCTCGCGGAATTATGTATTCCCCTGAAAATATCCCAGATTTTCCGGTTCTGATGGAAGTTAACACACCCTTTGAAAACTACTACTAAGGGATATTTCTCCTTCATCTCCCTCTTGGAAAATAACAGGCCGCCCAGTGTCCTTCCTCGATTTCCTTTAACACCGGGACAGTTTGCGTACAGATATCCTGACGATACTGGCATCGAGGATGGAACGTACAGCCAGAAGGAGGATTGATTGGGCTTGGGACATCACCCTCGAGAAGAATTCTCTCTTTTTTGCTCAGAGGATTGGCAAGGGGCACCGCTGACATCAGCGCCTCTGTGTAGGGATGATATGGGTGGTCGTAAAGGGAACTCCTGCTCGCCAGTTCTACGATGCGGCCCACGTACATCACGGCAACCCGATTACTGATATGCCTGACAACGCTTAGATCGTGGGAGATGAAGATATATGTGAGGTCAAACCGCCGCTGTAACTGCACGAGCAAGTTGAGGATCTGCGCCTGAATGGATACGTCCAGAGCAGATACCGGCTCATCGGCGATCACCAATTTTGGATTAAGCGCAAGGGCCCTGGCCACACCGATCCTCTGTCTCTGGCCTCCGCTGAACTCATGGGGATAGCGATTGATGTGCTCCGGGAGAAGGCCTACGATATCCATCAGCTCTTTTACACGCTCCTGGCGCTCCTTTGCAGAAAGGATTCCATGTATCTCGAAAGCTTCGCCGATAATCTGGCCCACCCTCCTTCGTGGGTTAAGGGAGGAGTAAGGATCCTGAAAAATGATTTGCATATCCCGACGGAGTTGCCTCAAGCGTGTGCGATCATACGTCATGATGTCATTGTTCTCAAAGAATAATTGTCCTTCTGTAGGCTCCTCCAGTCTAAGGATGCAGCGCCCTATGGTGGTCTTCCCGCAGCCCGATTCTCCCACCAATCCTAAGGTCTCCCCCTTCTTGATGACAAGATCTACCCCATCCACTGCCTTAACCTGAGCGAAAGATTTCCCGAAAAACCCTCCACCTAAAGGAAAATATTTTTTTAAGTTTTTTACAACCAGAAGATCACCGTTGTCCATAGTGCCAGCACCTCACCAAGTGACCAGGTCCTATTTCGATGAGTGGTGGATCTTTCTTGCCGCATAGATCAAGGGCTTGAGAACAGCGTTCTTGAAAAGAGCAACCCGTTGGTAGGTCATGAAGGCTCGGAACAATACCAGGGATGGTTCGAAGCATCATGTCTTCAGGAACGGGCTCGTCCATTTTAGGAATCGATTCCATCAAAGCCTGCGTATAAGGATGTTTCGGCAGGGTGAAAAGTTCCACCACATCGGCATATTCCACGATTTTGCCGGTATACATCACGGCCACTGATTGAGCCATGTCAGCAATCACGCCCAGGTCATGGGTAATCAAAAGGATGGACGCTCCGAAGTCTTCCTTCAACTTATTCATGAGATCCAAAATTTGGGCCTGAATGGTAACATCCAATGCCGTCGTGGGTTCATCGGCGATCATCATCTTCGGATTGCACGAGAGGGCCATGGCGATCATCACCCGTTGGCGCATACCTCCGCTCATCTGGTGCGGATACTCCTTAACACGGGTCTCCGGATCAGGGATTCCCACCTTTTGCAACATCTCCACGGCACGTTCCATGGCACTTCCCTTGGGAAGTCCTTGGTGCAGCCGAATCGCTTCTGCGATCTGACCACCGATGCGAAAGACCGGATTCAAGGAAGTCATGGGCTCCTGGAAAATCATCGATATGTGATTTCCCCGTATTTGCCGCATTTGCTCCTCGCTCATCCCCAGCAGATCCTGGTTTTCGAAGAGAATCTGCCCCTTTTCGATTCGACCAGGTGGCTGCTGGATCAACCGCATAATTGAAAGGGCTGTGACGCTCTTGCCACAGCCCGATTCCCCCACAAGTCCAAGGGTCTCCCCCCTGCGAACGAAAAAATCGACCCCGTCTACCGCCTTGACTACACCCTCGTCTGTATAGAAATTTGTATGAAGATCGTTGACTTGAAGCAGTATATCGTCCGTCATCTCTTTATCCGAACATCTGAGCTGAATAGTGATCTGGAAGTTTCTCAACCCTGCAGCTTGGGATCCATTACATCCCTCAGACCATCACCGATCAGGTTTAGTGAGAGCACGGCGACCATGATTGCCAACCCCGGAAAGATTGACATCCATGGCGCGTTAGTTAACTGATTTACACCTTCCCGCACCATATTACCCCAGGTCGGTGTAGGCGGCGCCACCCCAAGGCCTAAGAAGCTCAAGTTGGCCTCCACCCGAATCATGGTTGCCGTCCAGAGGCTACTCATCACCAGGATTTCCCCCAGGATATTGGGGAAAATATGGGACAGAACAATTCTTTTCCTCTTGGCACCCAAGGCCCGCGCAGCCTCGATATAATCCCGCTCCTTCACGGACAATGAGCTGCCATAGGCGAGACGTGCAAACCGTGGGGTCATTACAATACCGAGGCCAATAATCAGTTTATCAAGCCCCGTTCCTATGACGACAAGGACCATGATCCCAAACACTTCGGCCGGAAAGCACATCATGATATCCACGACACGCATGATCGCATTCCCAATCTTCCCCCCCTCAAAGGCGGCGATCATCCCCATGAGGCTTCCTATCACCATGCCGATGATGATAGAACCGGCCCCAACGGAAAGGGAGATGCGGGTACCCCAGATGACCCTCGACAGTATGTCACGGCCGAAGCTGTCCGTTCCGAACAGGTGCTCGCTGTCCGGGGGCGTCAGGCGGTCATAGACATTTTGATCAAGGGGGTCGTACGGGGAGAGCGAGCCCGCAATGATACCCACTACCAAGATGAGGAAGGTCATGATGGCACCCACCACGGAAATCCTATTGCGCAAGAAGGCACGGAGCTGTTTTCTACGGAGGTCACTTAGCATGATCATTTATACTTGATACGCGGATCGAGAAATCCATAAATCAGATCCACCAAAAGGTTAATAAGGATGGCGAGGGTGGAATACACAACCATTACTGACTGCAGCATCACGTAATCGCGCTGCTTCATTGCCATGACGATCACCTTTCCAAGGCCGGGCCTGGAGAAAACGATCTCGGTCATTATGGAACTCCCGAGATTAATGATAAAATAGATGCCCAAAACGGAGACGATGGGGACCAGCGCGTTCAGAAGGCTATGCTTATAGATAACGATTGTCTCCTGGAGCCCCTTTGACCTGGCGGTCCTGACGAAATCCTCATTGAGCACATTCAACATGGTGGAACGCGTTAATCGCATGATATAGGAGGTCATGATCAATCCAAGGGAAAGGGCCGGAAGACAGAGATGGTGGAGTCTGTCCACGATGTCACCTTCTCTACCCCCTCCAAGCACCGGAAAAAGGTTCAATTTCACCGAAAAGAAAAAGAGGAGCAGGATACCGAGAAAAAAGGAGGGGATGGAGATTCCCGCGAGGGAAACAATCCGTCCCGTATAATCCTCGGTCATATTACGCCGCAGTGCGGTATAAACCCCCATTGGTATGCCCAGGATTATACCAACGACCATGGCGCCGAAGGTGAGTTCCAGGGTATAGGGTAATGCCACGAGCAACTGATGCGTCACGGGCTGCGCATTGAGCATGGAAATGCCGAGATTCCCCCGCGAAAGGTCGCGGAGGTAGCGCAGGTACTGGAGCCACATGGGTGCATCAAGGCCCATCTCCTTGCGCAAGACCTCCAGGACTTCCTGGGAGGCATAGTTTCCCAACATTGACATGGCGGGATCGCCAGGGGCGATCCTCACGAGGGCGAACACGATGGTCAATACAGCCAGCAATAGTGGGAACGTGAGGAGGATTCTGCGTAGGGCGTATTTAAACATCCTTGGTTACCGTAATCCTCATACCTTGTCAGGGCTCTCCAAACACGCTGGTATCACCATATGGTGATGCAGGCCCTTGGGATATACCCAAGGGCCTGCACTGCGGGCTCAGAAGCCTACTCAATATCCGTGACTTCGCTTATCTGGGTATAGAGATTGAGCGTTGTCTTCTGGTCATACCCCCATTTCACCCTCTCATTGCGTGCAAACACGAACCGGAGGACGTACATCGCGTAGGATATGTTGTTCTCCATGAGCTTGTACCCTGCCTCCTTCCACATTTGGATCTGCTTCTCCTTATCCGTCTCGACCCTCGCTTTCTCAACGAGGTCATCGATGATGGTGCAGTGTGAGAAGTTGGTGACCGGGTGCTTCCCGGTTACCACGATGGAGTCGGAATGGAAGAACCAGGTCAGGAAGATGTCAGCATTGGGCCTCATGCAGATGTACATGGTATAGGGATTCACGCCTTGTCGAATCATCTTGTGGTACGTGGGGTGATCGACCAGCTTCAGCTTCATATCCACGCCGACCTTCTTGAACTGCGACTGGAGGTTCTCGGTGGCCCGCCGGTAAGAGGCTCTTTCCGTGATCACCTGTTCCATTTTAAACCCATTTGGATAACCGGCTTGAGCCAGGAGCTTCTTCGCCTTCTCTCGGTCACACGTGAAGAGCAGCCCCTTCTTTTCCACTTCTTCACAGGAGAGCCCACCGGGCAGGAATGGTGGGACCACGGAACACATGGGACCTGAGGCGTCGCGACCGATGAAGGTTCGGAGCTCATCCCGGCTGATGGCATAGGCCATGGCCCTCCTCACCAATGGGTTATCAAAGGGCTTCTTCGTCACGTTGAAACTGAGATGGTTTATCTCTCCGGGGCCAAAGACATCAACCACCACGTTCGGGAGTTTCTTCATCTTATCGATCCAGGGCTGCTCCCGGACTCCTTCAATCACATCCACCTCACCCTTTCTCAAGGCGAATTCACGGCTGCTCACGTCCGCCATCAACCAGACTTCCACCCCATCGAGACGAGGCCTGCCTCGAAAATATTTTTCGTGGGCGGCCAGGACCGTTTTCTGCCCGGGGATGTACTTCACAAGCCGGAAAGGCCCGGTGCCCACAGGGTTAGTCTTAAAGCGTGCAGCACCGATGGTCTCGAAGGGTTTTTTGGGGACCATAAATGCGCCCCGATAATCAATGAAGTAGCGTTCAGGGCCTGGAAGCCGTTCCTTCAGCCTTACTTTCACGGTATATTTGTCAATGGCCTCAGGAATGAAGTTCTTATAGGTGACCGAGTAGGTGGAGAACTTGGGATTGCCACTCTTCTTGATGGAAAAAACCGCATCCTCGGCTGTGAACTCCACACCATTCGGATGTCCCTCGAATGGATGGGTCATCACTCCCTTGCGCAGATAGAAGGTCAATTCCATGCCATCCTTGGAAATCTCATACCTCTCCGCCAGGTCAGGCTCAATGACAGTGATATCGCCCGTTTTGAAACGCAGGAGTCCATTATAGAGCAAGTCATGGTGAGCCGTGTCCATGGTTCCATGGCTGAAACCCGGATCAAGGCTTTTGATATCGGCGGCATCTAGGGCAATGCGCAGGACCTTCTTGCCCGATGCCGCCCCTGCCTGCTGAAGCCCGAGTCCCACCATGATCACTGCCAAAAAGAGCACAACCACTGTTTTCATACGAAATGCATTTGATAACTTATCCATATTGCTCCTCCTTTTTTTGAAACAAGGTGGTATTTACTCCTCTTTTTAATGAAATACTGTTGTGTTTTCACCCCCCTTCCATGAAAGAATGTTGCATTTTCACCTCCTTTCCATGAAATAAGGTTGTCATGACAGGAAAAGTTCCCTTTTTACCGTCCTCTGCCCTTTCATAGATGGATTTTCCACAGGCCCTTCACAGGAGTTTTCTGAAGGTAATATACCGAGATACTTAGAGGACTCGCTTCTTCATCACTTCAATTCCAGAAATCTCGTGTATTCCATCGACTTGAAACGGGTATCTACTGGTAATAGTGCCGCAATTCCTTCCTCTTAGCTCAGGGAATTGATGCCCCTCTTGCGTAGCACATCTGGGCTTACCTGTCAAATTATTTTTGATTTTCAGCCGGGTCAACAGATACATGGTGACCCGCTTTCTCCTCAGCCTCATTTTACCCACTTTGGCGAATATTGCTAGCATCAGTCTCGCCGCTTGCTTTACTTTAGAGCACTTTTTCCATTTTAAGCCTTATCAGCGATTGATCAAAAGCACGAATAACCTTTTCTATGTCCCTGTCCGTAAGTCCAGCGTTCAGAAACATTGTCCCGGTCCCGCCCCCCGAATAATCAACACCATTTAGGAGCATGGCTAGATGAAGCTTACGCCGTGCTTCCAGCGGGCTACCTGCATCGAGCTTGGCTAAGTCAGGACAATGACAATTCTCCCCATCGCATTTGCCAAGGTAAGGACAGTTGTGTGATAAAAAAGAACGCGCAGTCGAAAATCGTCCGTATACACAACCGGCTACATCATGCTTCCTGATTACCTCATTCATGCCCTTTCGCAGCATGGCCCCCAACGTATTAATGTATCTTTGGGGCTCACCGCCTCCTAAAAGCCCTAGATAAGCCAATCCTGCAGCACATACAACGGGGTTACCACTATGGGTACCCTGACTTATCACACGACGATACCGATTTCTCTCGTGGTCATCGGTAAGGGAAATCAATTCCATTATGTGTCTCTTGCCTGCCACTGCTGAAAGAGGTAAACCACCCCCTATAGTTTTGGCGAGGGTCGTTAAATCGGGAGTTACCCCAACAATCCCTTGTACCCCATGTGGCCCATAGCGGAAACCTGATATTACCTCATCGAAGATGAGTACAATACCTTTATCTTCAGTTATGCTGCGTATCTCTTTGATCGACTCTGGACTGAAAGGCAAAATGAAGGCATGTCCAGTAGGATCCATGATCACACATGCGATACCGTCATTTTCCCTGATCAACCTTAGAACCTGGTTGCTGTTGTTGTGATCTGCTAGGAGCACATTGCCCATGGATTCTCTAGGCACCCCTATCGACATTGGGGCTTCATAAGGAGGTCTAACCCCAACAACACCCTCATTCCAGTAACCGTGAAAGTGACCTCGAAACTTGATCACTTTATTCTTCCCCGTATATGCTCGTGCCAGTCGAATCGCAAGCATATTTGCCTCTGTACCTGATTGCATGTATCTTACTTCCTCAGCACTGGGAAGCAACTTAACGATTAACTCCGCAAGTTTAAGGGAAAGCTCGTGACAAGAACTGTAATGAAAGCCCCGTTTCATTTGCTGAGCGATCGCAGTGACAACGGAGGGAGGGTTATGACCCAGTACAAGCGCCCCATGCCCGCTCCACAGGTCGATGAGTTCATTACCATCAATGTCCCATTTTCTCGCTCCTTCAGCCCTCTCCACATAGAATGGAAAGGGGCGAATAAACCGGGAGTCATGTTCAATTCCACTGGGCATTACCTTGACAGCCCTGTCGTAGAGACTCTTAGACTTTATCCGGGTCTCTTGGTATTCCTCTTCTATTGTCATTCGTACGCTCCTTCATGCTAATAGTTCTTTTGTCGCTGGTTTTGCTTTCCCGGTTGACAGCGGGCTCATTGCCAACTCCGGAGCTAAACATAACACTAAACCAATGTCAATTAATTACTTTACGAATACACTTAAAAGCCCTATAGTACGAGGTCATGAACCACCACATATCATGAATTCAAAGGTGATAGATGAGGGACTTCTCCAGCAGGTCTCTTTCACCCAGCTGGCATGCGGAGGTATGCGGGTTCTTGAAGATACGATTCGACTGATGTTCGATGGGATCCTCGCAGGAGCCATTCTCTCGTGGGTTACTATCATATCGGAGCTGAGCTCCACCATCGTCCTCTACCCGCCGGGATGGTCAACCATGATCGTCGAGATGTTCCAAGGGGTCATTAGCGACGATATGGGGACGGCCTCTGCCTTCGCGGCCATCCTCATTCCCTCGACCATCATCCCCCTGTTGTTCATTACCAGGTACTTACGCGGTGAACAGACCTCCATTCTTTAGACGAAGGCACGGAGTCTAAGGATCGTCGTCACCGTGTTGAAGGTCGGGACTTCGTCAAACCTTTAAGGGGAATGGAAGGGCTCATTGCCGCTGTCTTCCATTTTCGTGTGCTCAAATGGTTATCGGAGTCCAGTCCTTAGACGCCACAGAAGAGCGGTGGTCTGAAGGTCGAAGTTGGTCAGGAGGATTTGACATTGGCTGGGTGGATGATTATATTTTGCCAAAAATTACCCCATGGGTATTCCAGGATTCTCCCATGGTAGTGTAGTGGTGTATGCCAACTCCGAGCCCTCGGGGGCTCGATACACTTTGTAAGGAAAGGAGAGGGTGCCATGAAGATCAGACCGC
>JGI24422J19971_10000650_pt1 | contig 19735 bp, 16 predicted proteins | sample DeeMarSWOR152_54_FD_19971 | JGI IMG/M metagenome (IMG submission 19971) | reverse complement strand
GCGCAAGAGGTCCTCAGCCTGCCGCTCTACCCGGAGCTGACGATAGAGGAGCAGGAGCGCGTGGCAGGCGGGATGGCGGAGTTCTACGGGGCCTAGGGGATGGACCCACTTGACCCCGAACAAGTCCCGAAGTAGTTTCAGCATTGACCACGAGCTGGGCCACCGCACCTATGATGCTGATATGATGAGCAACGCCATCGTCGACCTGCGCAGCGACACGGTGACGCGCCCCGCGCCGGGTATGCGTCGGGCTATCGCTGCGGCGGAGGTGGGCGACGATGTGCTGGGCGATGATCCCACGGTGAAGCGCTTGCAGGAGCGAGTCGCCGCTCTGCTGGGCAAGGAGGCGGCGCTGTTCTTCCCGAGTGGGACGCAAGCTAATCAGGTCGGTATCATGCTCAACACGCAGCCGGGTACGGAGGCGATCTGCGAGGCGAACGCCCACGTCTTGCACTATGAGTTCGCTGCGGCGGCCACCTGGTCGGGCGTACAGCTTCGTGCAGTCCCGACCGAGGACGGTCTACTGACGGCGGAACAGGCGCGCCCCTATATCCGGCCGCCCAGCCCGCATCTAACGCGCACCTCACTGGTTTGTGCGGAGAACACGCACAACATGGCGGGTGGTAAGGTGATGCCGTTGGAGGTGCTGCGTGGGTTGCGCGAGTTGGCGTCGGAGCACGGTTTACCGCTGCACTTGGATGGGGCGCGGCTGTGGAACGCGGCCGCAGCGACGGGCGTGGCGCTGTCCGAGTACGCCGCGCAGGCGGATACCGTGATGGTCAGCTTCTCCAAGGGGCTGGGCGCGCCGATCGGCTCGGCGTTGGCGGGTAGCTCCGAGGCGATGGCGCGAGCTTGGACACTGCGCAGGCGTCTGGGCGGCGGCATGCGGCAGGTGGGTATCTTGGCGGCGGCGGCGCTCTACGCGCTGGACCACAATCTACCCAGACTGCCGGAGGATCATGCCCGTGCCCGGCGGCTCGCAGAGTCTGTTGACGGGCTGGGCGGTTTCCGGGTCGTGCCTCCGGACACGAACATCATTATGATCGACATCGAGCGGGATGACCTGACGCCCGATGATGCGGTGAGCTTTCTGGAGAATGGGGGCGTGCTGGTACTCGCAACGGGCCCACGGCGGTTGCGGGCCGTGACCCACCTAGACGTGGACGATGCGGGCATCGAGCGGGCCTGTGAAGCGTTCGAGGCGCTGGCAGAGTGGCGTGCTCGTTGATAATCGTTTGACCCGCAAGAGCTAGTGTCCGGCCGGTAGAGGATCGACAAGCGTTAGGCTCCCAGGGGCAGCGCTGTCAGGTATTGAAGGAGGGGACATGGCTGCGGAGCTGAGTGAGGAGAAGAGGAAGGCGCTGAACGTCGCGATCTCCCTGGTCGAGCGCCAGCACGGGAAGGGCGCGATCATGCGCATGGGCGCCGACGGTGCCCGAGTGAAGGTCGAGGCCATCCCGTCCGGTTCCATCGCTTTGGATGCCGTCACCGGGATCGGCGGCATCCCACGCGGTCGCGTGACTGAGGTCTACGGGCCGGAGGCATCCGGCAAGACCACGCTGACGCTGCACATCATCGCCAGCGCGCAGAAGGGCGGTGGCGTCGCCGCCTTCATCGATGCTGAGCATGCGCTCGATGTCGATTACGCCGAGAAACTGGGCATCGACGTCGAGAACCTGCTGGTCTCGCAGCCGGACACCGGGGAGCAGGCGCTGGAGATCGCCGAGGTGCTCGTGCGGAGCGCTGCGGTGGACGTGGTGGTGATCGATTCGGTCGCCGCTCTCGTCCCGCGCGCCGAGATCGAGGGCGAGATGGGTGCCTCGCACGTGGGACTGCAGGCGCGGCTGATGTCGCAGGCGCTGCGCAAGGTGACGGGCGCGATCAGTCGCTCGAAGACCGCCCTCGTGTTCACCAATCAGATCCGTGAGAAGATTGGCGTGATGTTCGGTAACCCGGAGACGCAGCCGGGCGGCCGAGCGCTGAAGTTCTACGCTTCGCTGCGGCTCGACATCCGGCGGATCGCCTCGATCAAGGATGGCAACGATCAGGTGGGGAACCGTACCCGGGTGAAGGTGGTCAAGAACAAGTGCGCGCCGCCATTCCGTCAGTGCGAGTTCGACATCATGTTCAGCGAAGGGATCTCGCGGGCGGGAGAGCTCGTTGATATTGCCACGGAACACGGCATCATCAAGAAGTCGGGCGCCTGGTTCTCTTACGGCGAGCAGCGAATCGGCCAGGGGCGCGAGAACGCCAAGGCCTTCTTGAACGAGAACGCGGATCTCTCTGATGACATCGAGGCGAAGGTCCGTGAGGCTCTGGGGATCGGCGTCCGAGCAGACGGGCCGGAGAGCGAGTCCGAAGCTCGCGAGTAAGGGCAGCCGCTGGCTGGCGCACAAGACCGCAGGTGAGCGAGGAGACTGGGGAAGAGTCTAGAGCCTTTGCGGGTGCGAGCGAGGTTGAGCGCCGCGCCGTGGACGCGGCGCTCAACTTTTTGTCCTACCGGCAGCGGACAAACCAGGAGGTCCGACGGAAGCTGGCGGAGCGCGGATTCAGCGCCCAGACCATCGAGGCGGCCATGGGGCGCCTGTGCGCTGTGGGTCTCGTGGACGACGAGTCCTTCATCGGCGCCTATGTGCGGGACCGCCTCGCCCATCGGCCGATGGGCGTGCGGCGCATGGCCCAGGAGCTCTACCTGAAGGGAATACCCAGAGAGGTCGCCCTGCCCGTCATCGAGCGCGTGCTTGAGGAGGAAGGCGCGGACGAGTGGTCGCTGGCCCGCCGTGTCGTCGAGAGGAAGCACCGCACACTATCGTCGCGGTTCGGAGACCGCAGGGTCGCGCGCCGCCGGCTGCGGGATCACCTGATTCGCCGGGGATTCGAGAGTCGCGTGGTCCAGGAAGTCGTGGAGGAATCACTGCCGCTACATGACGCGGGGGCCGACCCGTAGCGCTAGCGGGTCAAGAGATTGTGAGCGAGGGCCGAGGATCAACAGGTGCGAGGTGAACCTCGGCCCGGCGCTCATCGAGACGTTTCTACTCCTGCTGTTCGTTCTCCTCCTGCTGCTCGGGATACAGCGAGACCCGGACGTAGTTGTCGGCGCGCAGGTACCGGTTCGCCGCTTCCTGCACCGTCTCGGCCGCCAGCCCGTTGATGAGCGTCTCGTAGGTCAGGATGTCGCGCAGGTCGTCGCCGTACTGGTCATAAGCCACCAGCTGTCCCAGCCAGTAGCTGTTCTCGCGTAGACCCTCTTCGCGCTGGCGGCGCTGCATCTCCTGCACCTTTTCGATATCCTTCTGGGTTGGACCGTACTGCTTGAGGCTGTCGATCTGCTGGAAGACCACTCCGGTTAGCTCTTCCAGGCGCTCGGGTGCAGTGCCGAAACTGATGCGGATCTCGTACTCCTCTCTGGGATCGCGAGTGCCAACGCCGCTGACGCCGACCCCATACGTACCGCCCAGGTCCTCTCGCAGCACCTCGCGCAGTCGGATCCGCATGACGTTTGCGAGGGAGCGCAGGGCGTAACGATTGTCGCGGGTCCACTCGAATGGGCCCGTGAACGCGATCTGGGTCTGGCTCTTGGGCTCGATGCCTCTGTAGACCACCTTGTGGATGACGCCGGTGGGGGGCCTGATCCCCTCGTCACGCCAGGTCTCGTCCCGTCCTATGGACGGCAGCCCGCCCAGATAGGTTCGAATCAGTGGTCTCAGGCTATCCGCCTGGAAGGACCCGACGAAGGCGAAGGTGAAATCGCTGGCGTCGGCGAACCGGTCACGATAGAAGGCGAACGACCTGTCCAGATCCATCTCGTCGTACAGCTCGACCGTCGGTGGCCGGGTCCGGTAGTGGTATTGCGTGAGGGTAACCCGCAGCGTGTCCCTGAAGGCCGTGACGGGATCGGCGCTGCGATTCGCCAGGGAGGCCTGGACGCGTGACTTGAAGGACAGATAGGCCTCCTCGTCGCGCCGCGGCGCTGTGAAGTACAGATAGATCAGCTGGAACAGGGTCTCCACGTCGGCTGGAGAGACCCGGCCGCTGAAGCCCTCCGACAGCGAGGCGATGAACGGTGACACGCGCACCGCCTTACCGGCCAGCTTCTTCTGCAGATCGATTAGGTTGAAGTCGCCTGCTCCGCCGCGGGTGACGACGGCGTCAGCAGTCGTCGCAGCGACGTAGCCCTCGTCGTCTGCCAAGGACGTGCCGCCGGGACTCCAAGCGCGAACGAGGATCTCGTCATCCTTGAAGTCGGTGGGCTTGAGCAGCACGCGCACACCGTTCGCCAGGGTCCAGCGCTGCACGCCGACCTCCTCTATCTCCTCGATCTCGATGATCTCAGCCGGCTGCGGGGGTTGGGCGACGAGCGGCGCTTCGCTGGCGGCGTCGACGTAGGCCGCAATCTCCGCTGACTCTACGGCGCTGAAGATCCTCAGCAACGCATCTTCCGTTGGGACTCCTATGTCTTCCTTCTCGGGTGCACTGGCCAGAATCACGCGATTGCGATCGATGATCCATTCGCGGGCCAGTCGGTTGACCTCCTCGAGCCCGACGCCCGGGACGAGCTGCTGGTGGAGCTCGTATTCATGAGCGATACCGGGAGTGGGTTCATCGTAGAGGAAGCTGCGGACGTACTCGCCGGCATAGGCTTCCGACTCCGTCTTCGCGCGCTCCGCATAGACCTGCTCGATCTCCCGGAGCAGTTCGCGCTTCTCACGTTCCAGCTCCGACTCGGTGAACCCATGGCGAGCAACGCGCTCAGCCTCGGTGAGCAGAGCCTCGAGCCCGCGCTCGATCCCGTTGTTCTGCACGCCGGCGCCGAGGATGTAGACCTCCTTGGCCCCGATGAAGCGACCCTGCCCGGAGAAGGCACCGAGGTAGGGTGGGTCCGCCTGCTGGGTGAGTTCGTACAACCGCTGGTTCAGCATCCGGTTGAAAAGCGACTCGACGATCGACTGGCGATACGCGCCGACCGTGCTCTCGTCCCGCAGTGACTGCTTCCAGTAGACGCTTATCGAGGAGAACGTAGCCTCCGGGTCAGTGGCGATGGCGAACAGCGTCTCGTCGTGATCGGGCACGGGGAAGCTGGGTCGCTCGCGCGGGTGGTCCGGCATCGGCAGATCGGCGAAGTGCTGGCGGATCAGATCCTCGATGGTCTCCACCTCGAAGTCACCGACCGCGATCACCGCCATGAGATCGGGCCGGTACCAGTCGCGGTAGAAGCGCTTTAAGGTCTCGTGGTCGAAGGTCTCGAGGATCTCCCTGTCACCGATGACGAGGCGCTCCGCGTAGCGCGAATCCTTGAAGAGCACCGGGAACTGCTTGTCGAAGATCCTGGCCGCGGCGCCTCTGCCGAGCCGCCACTCCTCGATCACGACGCCGCGCTCCTTATCGATCTCCTCGTGATCGAACGTCAGGTTGTGTGCCCAGTCCTCAAGGATCTGGAAGGCGGTGGTCACCAGCTCGGCGCTGTCCGTCGGGACCTTGAGGATATACACGGTCTCGTCGAAGCTGGTGAAAGCGTTCAGATCCGGCCCGAAGCGCATGCCGATGCCCTCCAGATAGTCCACCAGCTCCTGCTTGGCGAAGTTCTTGGTCCCGTTGAAGGCCATGTGCTCCACGAAGTGCGCCAGGCCGAGCTGATCGTCGTCCTCCAGCACCGAGCCCGCCCTGACGACGAGACGGAGCTCGGCCCGATCCCGCGGCTCCGGGTTCGCCCGGATGTAGTAACGCACACCGCTGGGAAGCTGGCCAACGGTGACCGCCGGGTCGACGGGCAGCGTTTGGGCCAGGTCCACTACCGGCTCCTGAGCCACAGCGAGCCTGACTGTGCAGAGAACTCCCGTGATCGCCAGGATCGTGGGTGCGAGATACCGATTCATCGTCCCTACTCCTCGTTCAGCGGGGCGGCGCCCGGCACCGGCGAAGCGCCTGGAAGCTCTGTAAGCAGCGTAGCATGTCTATGATGCAGCGCCAGGGGCCGGCAGACCAGGCCCCTGCGAGCTTGAGAACGCCTCCCCCTTCGGTCATATTGCATTGTCTCTCGGAAGTCAGCGAACACGGAATCAGGGCAACCTGCCGCTTGTGGCAATGAGATCTGCGGAGATCAGACAGCGGTTCATAGACTATTTCGTGCGCAACGGGCACACGCACGTGGCGTCATCCTCGCTCGTGCCCGCCGACGACCCTACGCTCCTGTTCACGAACGCCGGGATGAACCAATTCAAGGCGACCTTCCTGGGCCAGGAGCCTCGGCCGTACAAGCGGGCGACGACGGCGCAGAAGTGTGTGCGTGCCGGCGGCAAGCACAACGACTTGGAGCAGGTCGGGCAGACGGCTCGGCATCATACGTTCTTCGAGATGCTGGGCAACTTCTCGTTTGGCGACTACTTCAAGCGGGACGCGATCCATTTCGGCTTCGAGTTCTTCACCCAGGATCTCGGTTTCGAGCCGGAGCGTATCTGGGCCACGATCCACCATAGCGACGACGAGGCGTTCCAGCTCTGGCAGGACGTGGCCGGAGTGCCAGCCGGGCGCATCCTGCGCTTCGGTGACAAGGACAACTTCTGGCAGATGGCGGAGACGGGTCCCTGTGGCCCCTGCTCGGAGATTCACTACGACCGGCGACCGAAGGGATCGAAGCAGGAGCTATCGCCGGCCGAGTTCGAGGCGCTCACCGAGGCGGGCGAGATCCTCGAGCTGTGGAACCTCGTCTTCATGCAGTACGACCGGGACGAACAGGGGGTGCTGACGCCGCTGCCGAAGCCGTCGATTGATACGGGGGCGGGTCTGGAACGGATCGCGGCGGCCATGCAGAACGTGGATTCGAACTTCCAGACTGACCTCTTCATGCCGCTCATCGAGCGGGCTGAGGGTATCGTGGGGCGAGCCTACGAGCCAGACTCGGAAGGTGGTGTGTCGTTCCGAGTCCTGGCGGACCATGCGCGGGCCGTCGCCTTCCTGATCGCCGACGGAGTGTTCCCGACGAACGAGGGTCGGGGCTATGTGTTGCGGCGCATACTGCGGCGCGCCGGTCGCCATGCCTGGTTGCTGGGGCAGCGCGAACCGATGCTCTACGAGATCTGTGACGAAGTGATCGCCGTAATGGCGGACGTGTACCGGGAACTCAGAGATCGTCGCGATCACATCCTGCGGACGGCGCAGGCTGAGGAGGAGCGGTTCATGGCGACGATCGATGAGGGGATGCAGCGGTTCGAAGAACTTGCACCGGCAGGCAAGCGTGGCGTGGTGAGCGGGCAGGACGCGTTCAAGCTGTACGACACGTTCGGCTTCCCGATCGATCTGACCGAGCTCATGGCGCGCGAGCGCGGCTACGAGGTGGACGTGCAGGGGTTCGAAAGCGCGCTAGAGGAGCAGCGGGAGCGCTCGCGCAAGGTTAGGGTTGGCCTCGAAGAAGGGGCGCGGTCGGGAGCGGGCTTCAGCGCCGTCACTCGCCGGAGCTGGGACGTGCACGTCCATGGACCGCAGGAGTGGGTCGGCTACGACCAGTTGACCGTCGATACGCGAGTGCTGGCGTCGGCTCGCGACGACGGACGCTACCTCCTGAAGCTCGAGCGCAACCCGTTCTACGCCGAGGCGGGCGGTCAGGTCAGCGACCGTGGCTTTGTAGAAGGTGATGGCTGGCGCCTGGAAGTGAACGACGTGCTCCGCCACGAGGATGACGTCGTGGTCCTTGGGCCCATAGAGGGCCGCTTCAAGCCCGGCGATGTTCGTGCCGTTGTCGACGCAGCACGCCGCGATACGCAACGCAATCACACTGCCACGCACCTGTTGCACGCCGCGCTGCGCACGGTTCTCGGCGAGCACGTGACGCAGGCGGGCTCCTTGGTCGCACCGGGCCGGCTGCGCTTCGACTTCACCCACAGCGGCCCGATGAGCGAAGGGGAGCTTGAGGAAGTCGAGCGACTGGTGAACGAGCAGATCTGGGCTGACAAAGAGGTGACGAAACAATTCAGGGCGTATCGCGATGCGATTAACCGCGGCGCCATGGCGCTCTTCGGCGAGAAGTATGGCGACAGGGTGCGGGTCGTCGAGGTGCCAGGGTTCAGCCTGGAGCTGTGCGGGGGCTGCCATGTCAAGACGACCGGCGAGATCGGCCTCTTCAAGATCGTGTCGGAGACGGGCTCGGCGGCCGGGGTGCGGCGGATCGAAGCGGTCACCGGTCCCTACGCCTACGCACGCGTCAAGGAGCAGGAGCGACTGCTGAATCAGGTCAGCACCACACTCAGAGTGCCAGCGGAGAGGATCCCACAGCGAGTTGAGGCGATGCTGGAGGAACATCGAGGGCTGCGGGATCAATTGCATGTATCGGTCCAGCGAAGTGCGGCCAACCTGGCAGCCGATATGGTCGAGGCCGCTGCGGAGGTGAACGGTGCCAAGGTGGCAACCGGCACCATCGAGACGGCCGATTCCGAGTCCTTGCGGTCGTTCGGTGACCAGCTGCGTGAGCGTCTGGGCAGCGGTATCGGGGTGGTCGCCGCCAAGATCGGCGATCGGCACTCGCTCCTGGCTGTGGTCACCGACGACCTCATCGGTAGAGGCGTGCGGGCCGACACGATCGTGCGGGAGGTCGCCAGGCTGGCGGGTGGCAAGGGTGGAGGGCGTCCCCACATGGCACAGGCCAGCACCGGAGAAGCGGAGCGGACGGCGGAGGCGCTCAAGAAGGTGACGGAGATCGTGCGCCCGATGCTGGAGCAGGCCAAAGCATGATGGCAGTGGGCTGGCTGCACGATCGGCTGGCCGGGTCACCGGTCCTGTTGCGAGGCCGCCTGCAGGCAGCGGTCGGGCCGCTCGAGGACGAGGCCGATCTTTGTGGGGCCTTGCTTGCAGCCGCCTGCCGCTTGCTTGAGTCCACACGTGGCCGGCTGGACAGGCGCGAGGCGGCATTTGACCTGTTGACGGCCGACGGTTTGCTGACCCTGGCCTGCGAGGCCGCGGCGCTTGACGACCCGGAGCGGGTAGCGCAGCGCTGCCAGGCGATGGGCCCGAGCGGCGAGTTCGGACGGCTCGCCGAGCATTGGGTGGGGAGGAGCTGACGGACATCGCGCGATTCGGCCGCAGGCAGACAAAGCCACCGGAACTGACGGACATTCACACTCACGTCATCCCTGGCGTGGACGACGGCGCGCCGGACCTAGAAAGCGCGCTGGCGGCTCTTGGGGCGCTTCTCAGCGATGGCGTGACAACCGTTGCTGCGACGCCCCACCTGAACGCTTCTGACTTGAACGGTGCCCGTCGTGCGCGTGCCGACGCCGGCTGGCGGCAGCTGGTCGGGGCGGCGGAAGCCGGGTTGCCGGGACTCGAACTGTACCGTGGCTATGAGATCCAGCTCGACGTGCCGGAGCTGGATCTGAACGATGCGGGCCTGCGCTTGGCCGGCAGCCGATTCGTGTTGGTCGAGTTCCAGGCGTTCACGGTGCCTGAGCGGTCGGCTGATGCATTGGCACGAATCGGCGAGCAAGGCTATGTGCCGATCGTCGCGCACCCGGAACGCTACTGGGGATATGACCGGCGCTACAGCGTCGTACCTGAGTGGCGAGCTGCGGGAGCGTTACTGCAGGTCAACGGCGGCAGCCTGTTGGGAGAGTACGGTGAGCATGTGAGGGCGGTCACCCATTGCTTTCTCAGTCAGGGGTGGGTCGATATCCTGGCCTCGGACAACCACGCGCGGCCCAGCCGTTCGCCCTCGCTGCGGTCGGTCTGGAACGTTTTGGTGCGTCGCGGTCTTGAGCAGGAGGCCAGACTCCTGCTGGCGACGAACCCGGAGCGCATCTTGAGAGACGAGATGCCGCAGACGTTGGGCCCCGTTAGACCTGCAGGTGGCTTGTTTACGCGCGTTGCCCGCGCGTTGAGAGGTGGCCGCAGATGATGACGGAACGGCTGATCGATCTAAAGGGCAGGAAGGCAATCGTGACGGGTGGAGCACGTGGCATCGGGCNCGCCACCGCGATCATGCTCGCCCGTGCCGGCGCCCACGTGGGGATCGCCTACCGGACGCGTGAGGATGAAGCCGCTNAGACGCTGGCCGAATTGCGCCGGCTGGGCAGCAGTGCTTGGTCCGTCGCGGCCGACCTGGGCGAGCCGGAAGGTGTGGCGAAGCTGTTCGAGCACTGCGACAGCGAGTTCGGCTGGCTGGACATCTTCGTCGCGAATGCGGGGATCTGGCCGCCCGAGTACGTCGCGCTCGTGGAGATGGCGGATGAGCAGTGGGACGAGGTCATCAAGGCGAATCTGACTTCTGTCTTCCTCACGGTGCGCGAGGCGGCACGCCGAATGGCGGATGGCGGCAAGGTTGTCATTGTGAGCTCCACGGCCGGGCAAAGGGGCGAGGCGGGCCATTCTGATTACGCCGCTACGAAGGGTGCGATCATCTCATTCGTGAAGTCGCTGGCCGTCGAGCTGGCTCCGCGGGATGTGCAGGTCAACGCCGTGGCGCCCGGCTGGGTGGACACCGACATGGCGGCGCCGGCACTCGAGGGCGAAGAGCGAGAGAAGGTGCTGGCAACCATCCCGCTGGGGCGTCTGGCGAGCCCCGAGGACATCGCGGGCCCGATCGTCTTCCTTTGCTCGAAGCTCGCGCGCCAGGTGACGGGCGAGGTGCTCAACGTGAACGGTGGCAGCGTCCTTTGCGGCTAGTGGTGGAAGACACGCGCAGTAGGCTCGACGTCCCCGACGCGGTCTGCGAGATCGCGAAGCGATTGGAAGAGAGCGGCTACGAGACCTGGACCGTGGGCGGCGCGGTACGGGACGCTTTGCTGGGCGGCTACCGGTCCGACTGGGATCTGGCGACCGCCGCGCGGCCCGCTGACGTGCGCAAGCTGTTTCGTCCCTCCTACCCGATCGGNATTCAGTTCGGCACTGTCGGGGTCAGGGCAAGTGACGGTCGAGTCTACGAAGTAACTACTTTCCGTCGCGACATCGAGACGGATGGCCGCCACGCCGTGGTCGAATATGCGGGCACGATCGAGGAGGATCTGGCGCGGCGTGACTTCACGATCAACGCCATCGCCTACCACCCGCTGCACCACACTTTCCTCGATCCCTTCGCGGGAAGGGAAGACTTGGAACGCAGACTGCTCCGCTGCGTTGGCGAGCCGGCGCAGCGCTTCGCGGAGGACTATCTGCGCGTGCTGCGCGGCCTTCGCTTCGCCGGTCGCTATCGGCTCGAGATCGACTTCGCGACATGGGAAGCACTGACCGTAGCAGTGCCACGTCTGCCGCGACTCTCGGCAGAGCGCGTGCGTGAGGAGATCCTGAAGTTGCTGGCGGGGCCAGGCGCCTCCACGGGCCTGGCGCTCTATCGGCAGTCCGGGGCCCTGGCGCTCGTCGTTCCCGAGCTCGCTGGCCTGGACGACGGGGCGTGGGAGGAGATCCTCCGCACGATCGATGAGATTCCGGTGCAACGTGTCCATCTTCGCCTGGTCGCATTGCTGGCACCAGCGGGCTCCGAGATTCTGGCTTTGATGACGCGGCTGAGGTTCTCGAACGCCGAGATGCGTGAGACTCTGGCGCTGTCGCAGGCGCTAGCGGTGCCGTTAGGCGCGGCCGGCCAGGTCGTAGCGGCGCGCCGCTGGCTGCGGGACGTGCGGCCAGAGCGGGCCCGGGATACCCTGCGGCTCCACTTCGCACACACACGCGCGCGCGCTGTCGGACCCGCGGAGCGACGCGACCTGGCCTCTCGCGCGCGCCTAGCGCTGGAGGTACATCGACGGGGCGACCCGGTTACGCTTGATGATCTGGCCATCGATGGGCACGATCTCAAGGCGCTCGGACTGGAGCCGGGCCCCGAGTTCGGTCGGATCCTGGAAAGTTGCCTAGAGACCGTCATAGAGCGGCCCGAGCTCAACCGGCGCGATGTGCTGCTCGACTACGTCCGTGGCAGCTCTCCCCTGAGGGGGCCAGGATGACCTGGCCAAGTTCTCTGCGGTGAAGCATGAGCGAAGAGCTGGAGCTCTTTCCCGGCGCTAGCTCGCTGCGGCCGACCCGGCGCGGTATCGCCGACGAGACCTCACCGGCGGCGCCGTTGGCCACGCGTATGCGCCCCCGTACGCTGGACGAGTTCGTCGGGCAGGCGCACCTCGTGGGGGCGGGCCGTGTGCTTCGCGACATGATCGAGCGCGACGAGCTGCAATCGCTGGTCTTCTGGGGGCCGCCGGGCAGCGGCAAGACGACACTCGCCCGCATCATTGCCGAACGTACCAACGCGGCTTTCGTGCCGTTCAGCGCCGTGACCGAGGGGGTGCCGCGTGTTCGACAGATCATCGCCGAGGCGGATGAGCGACTCCATAAGACCGGTCGCCGCACCATCCTGTTCTGCGATGAGATCCACCGCTTCAACCGTGCACAGCAGGACGCCTTCTTGCCCCACGTAGAGGCGGGCACGGTCATCCTGATTGGGGCTACGACCGAGAATCCCAGTTTCGAGGTGAACAGTGCACTTCTGAGTCGATCACGGGTTCTCGTACTCGATAGGCTCGACGAAGCCGACCTGCGGGCGATCTGCGAGCGGGCGCTGGCGGACAGGGATCGCGGACTGGGCGCGCTGGGGCTCGTGGTGGACGACGATGCCCTGGATCTGCTGGCCTACGCGGCCGACGGTGATGCGCGGGGCGCCCTGGCCGCGCTGGAGGTCGCGGCGTCGATGATCGGCCCCGGTGGGCACATCACCCGCGAGGTCGCGGCCGAGGCGATCCCGCGGCGCTATGCCCGCTATGACAAGTCAGGCGAGGAGCACTACAACTTGATCTCGGCGCTGCACAAGGCAGTCCGGGGCTCCGATCCTGATGCGGCCCTCTACTGGCTGGCTCGCATGCTGGATGGCGGTGAGGACCCCCTGTACATCGCGCGCCGCCTCATCCGTATGGCCACGGAAGACATCGGGCTCGCTGATCCGCGGGCCCTCTCCGTGGCGGTCGCCGCCAAGGATGCGTACCACTTCCTGGGCTCACCCGAAGGTGAGCTGGCGCTGGCCGAGACGGCCGTCTATCTGGCCACGGCCCCGAAGTCGAACCGGGTGTGCGAAGCATTCGGCCGAGCGAAGCAGCTGGCACGTGAAACGCCAGCCGAGCCGACCCCCCTCCACGTGCGTAACGCGCCCACACGCCTGATGAAGGAGCTCGGATACGGCGCGGGCTATCGCTACGATCACCACGAGCCCGACGCCCACGCGCCGCAGGAGTATCTACCCGATGCGCTCATCGGTCACCGGCTCTACGAACCGTCGGGTCGGGGATTTGAGGCGGAGATCGCCAAGCGGCTCGAGTTCTGGATGGCGAGGCGGCGGGCGGCGAAGCAGGACCGCGGCTAGGGCCCGCAGACGGCGAGTGGCGGTTCGAGGAAGGCCGGCCGGTGCATGCCTTGACGGGGTCGCCGCCGTGAACGCACCGTTAAGACAACGGGTTTGGCCGAAAGGACTCAGGGGAAGAGATCGCTAACAAGCTCATCGAGGTAGAGGCACCGCAAGAGCGGGTCGTCCTGCTGAGCGCGCCAAGCCAGCGCGTCAGCAGGCAGGAGGCCCGTGATCATCTAACCGAGTTGGTTTCTCTAGCTGACACAGCCGGGGCGACCGTCGTGGCCACGGCTCAGCAGACACTCCAGGCACCGCATCCTGCCTACTACATCGGTACCGGTAAGGTCGAGCAGCTGCGNTCGCTGGTCAGCGAGAGTGCGGCCAGCCTGGTCATCTTCGACGAGGATCTCACGCCCATACAGGGTCAGAAGTTGGAGGAGATGCTGGGCGTGCGCGTGATGGACCGGACTGAGTTGATCATCGACATCTTTGCGCTGCGTGCCCGAACGGCTGAGGCGAAGATGCAGGTCGAGCTGGCGCAGCTGGAGTACTTGATGCCGCGCCTGAGGCGGATGTGGAGTCACCTGTCGCGCATCCGCGGCGGTATCGGATTGCGGGGCCCGGGTGAGATGCAGCTGGAGACGGACCGTCGCATCATCCGCAGCAAGATCCAAGAGCTCAAGAGGCGGCTCGCGAAAGTAGCCCGTCAGCGTGCGACCGAGCGGAAGGGTCGCACCGGCGAGTTCCGCGTGGCGATTGTCGGATACACTAACGCGGGCAAGTCCTCGATACTGGCAGGGCTGTCGGGATCGGACCTGTTCATAGAGGACCGCTTGTTCGCGACACTCGACCCCGCGACGCGCGCCGTCGATCTCGGCGAGGGCTTTCAGGCTTTGGTCACCGACACTGTCGGCTTCATTCGCAAGCTGCCGCACCATCTCGTCGCATCGTTCCGGGCGACGCTTGAGGAGGCGAACGAGGCGGACCTGCTCTGTCATGTGGTCGATGTGGCCCACCCGTGTTGGGAGGACCAGCACGAGGTCGTGGAGGGTGTGGTGGCCGAACTGCAGCTCAATGCGAAGGGCAGACTGGTCGTGTTCAACAAGGTCGACCGCCTCACTCACGCGGAGCAGGCCGCGATCGAGGAGCGGGCCGGGGCACTCATGGACTCGCACGTGTTCACGTCGACTCTGGAGCCAGATGGGCTGGACGCGCTCCGGGCGACGTTGCGGCGACTGATCCGCGAGCAGTGGCGGACGGTGCTGCTCAGCATTCCGGCGAGCGCCGGCAGCGTTCTGGCCGAGGTGTATCGAGAGGGCGAGGTTCTCGCGCGGGAGGAGCGCGGCATCTCCATCCAGATGACAGCCAGGCTGCCGATCTACGTGCTCGGTCGCCTGAGGACACGGGAGGACGTGGCGATCTTTGAGGCGCCACCAGCGGCCTGATCATGTCCTGGAGATACTGGATCGTGGGGCCGGGCCGGATGGGACTGTCGCTTGGTTCGGTGCTTGCCGCGTCGGAGTACGCCCGCGAGCTGCTCTTCGTCGGCCGGCGCGAGCGACCGCCGGAGCACCCGGTGCTGGGGCAGCCGCTGGCCCGGTACAGTCGCGGCTTCCCAGGTGCACCGCCGGAGGGGACACGAGTGCTGCTGGCGGTCCCGGACAGCACGATCGCTGAAATCGCCGTTGCGCTGGCCCGGTTGGGTGCACCGGGTGACGGCTGTGTGGCGCTCCACCTGAGCGGGTTGCAGCCGGCCGGCGTACTGGCGCCGCTCGGCGAGCGTGGCTACGCGGTCGGGTCTCTCCATCCGTTGCAGACGGTTGCCGATCCTCATAGCGGTCGGGAGCGGCTGCGCGGCGCCTTCTTCACCTTCGAGGGCAATGCGCAAGCGCGGGGCGCAGCGGCTGAGATCGTCGAGGCCGCAGGGGGTCGTCTGCTGGAGGTTCACACGGCTGACAAGGCTCGCTATCATGCAGCGTGTGTGTTCGCTTCCAATTATGTTGTAGCTTGTGTCGCCGTGGCGACGCGTCTGCTGGCCGGGGCGGCGAATATCGGCCGGGAAGAGGCGGCTCAGGCGCTGCAGCCGCTCTGGCGTGGCGCTTTGCAGAACCTGGGTCAGCTGGGGATCCCACGGGCTTTGACAGGTCCTGTGGCGCGTGGAGATCTTGAGACCGTACGAGGTCACCTGGCGGCGCTTGATGCCGACACGCGTGACCTGTACCGGCAGCTTGCACTGCAGGTTCTCGACTTGAGCCGGGAGCTGGGACTCGACGCGGCGGTCGGGGATGCGATCGAGGCGGAGATCCGTGGCCTAAAGGGAGAGTGAGCGGCGATGAGGTTGTACATCAATCTCGATCATGTCGCGACGGTGCGCGAGGCGCGCAAGACCGACGAACCGGATCCGGTGCGCGCGGCTGTGCTGGCCGAGTTGGGCGGTGCGCAGGCGATCACCGTGCATCTGCGTGAGGACCGCCGGCACGTCAAGGAGCGCGACGTGCTGCTCTTGATGGGCACGGTCCGCACAGGCGTCAACCTCGAGCTGGCGCTCGAGGAAGGAGTGCTCAGTTTCGCGCTTGAGTACCGTCCGATGCAAGCGACGCTTGTACCGGAGCGGCGTGAGGAGGTCACTACCGAGGGTGGCTTGGATTTGGGGGGGACGAAGCGGCAGCAGCAGGTGGCTGACGCAGTGGCCCGGCTGCGTGGGGCAGGCATTCGGACGTCCCTGTTCATCGATCCGGTCGAGACGACGATTCGTGTGTCGAAGGATTTGGGCGCTGACGCGATCGAGCTGCACACCGGTGAGTACGCCAACGCGGCGTTGTTTGCTCGCGAGGAGCAGTTGCAGCGTTTGCGCGCTGCGGCGTCGCTGGGTCGTGAGGTCGGGCTGGCGGTGCATGCTGGGCACGGCCTGACCTACGAGAACGTGACCCCGGTGGCGGCAATCGCTGAGCTCGAGGAGCTCAACATTGGGCATTCTGTTGTGAGCCGGGCGATATTCGTGGGAATGGAGCGAGCCGTGCGGGAGATGCTGGAGCTCGTTGAGGCAGCGCGAGCCCGGTTGGGGGGTTAGATGTATGCCCCGGACATTGCTGGAGTTCTTCGTCGACGAGGCGACCGAGTATCTGGATAAGCTGCAGCAGACGCTCGGAGAAGCGGGCAGGCCGGACGCGGACGAACTGAGGCGTTGCGCACGCGCGCTGCGCGGAAGTGCCCGCATGGCGGACCAGGACGCGATCGCCCGAGTCGCGGGCGCTCTGCATTCACTAACCACCGAGCTGACGGCGGGGAGACGCCATTGGAGCACGCGGCTGCGTGAGAGCCTGGAGACGGCGCTGGCTGAGATGAGGGTGATGGTGAATTCGGTGAAGGAGCCGCCGGCGGATCTTGCGCAGCGTGCAGAAGCGCTGGCGCAGCGGCTGGGGGAGCCGACAGCGGCGCCGACGCCGCCACCGAGGGACGATGTCAGGTTTCGGCGCTACCTGGGCACCGAGCTGCGTGCCCTCGCCGCGGATATCGGTGAGTCGCTGGGCGTACTGGAGCGTGATCCCCGTAACCGGGAGCCGCTGAAGAAACTGCTGCGGCGCATCCGCCCGCTGCGAGGCATTGAAGGTGTCGATGACATTCCGGCCGTGGGCCCGGCGGTAGCCGCAGTGGAGGAAGTGATCCTGAAGATCGCTGACACCAGCGCGACCGTCGGGCCCGGGCACTTGGTGCTCTTCCGTCGTGCCCGGCAGGCTCTCGACGATGTCGCGACCGACCTCATTCGTGGTGAGGCGCCGAGCCCCACGCTGGCCCGGGGCACCGAGATCGAGGATCTCAAGGAGCAAATCCTCGGCACTGCGGCCCAGCGCGAGATCACCTGGATCAGCGAGCTCTTCTTCGATGAGGCGGGGCCGCACGTCGAGGCCTGCCCGATGGCGGAGCGTGGGGCAGGCTCGTGGGAGGCGTTCTTTGCTCTGGAGGCCACCGCGAGCCTTGACACCATCGATCGCCTGCGTGAGGAGCTCGCCCGCGACCCGGAGGGCGCGCGCAAGGCCGGCCAGCGGCTGGCATTCGCCATGAGACAGCTGCGGGAACGGGCCGTCACGTTCGGGCACGCTGAGCTCGGCAGGGTAGCGCGGCGGTCGGGGGCGGCCCTGCGTGCTGCGCTCGATGGTCCGCCGCGCCGCTTGCAGGCCATCGCCTTGGATCTCGCCACGACGCTCTCGGCTCTGCGCGGCTACATCGAGTCGCCTGCAAAGGAGACTCGCGCCGAGGCAGTGCGACGCGCTGAGGATTCGTTGGAGGCGGCGACCCACCCAGACCGAGAACCCCCGGTCCCCATCGAGTCCCTGACTTACAGCGCTGACGACGCCGTGGCGCGTGCCAAGTCGCTCAGTAGCGAGATCGCGGGGATCCTGCAAGCAGGGCAGCCCGACCCCGGCCGTACACACGCATTGCTGGAAGAGGCGCTTGGCCTGCTGGAGCACGCCTTAGCCCAGACCGGTACCTTGCAATGACAGGCCGTTGGCAGACGGTGCTCGGAGTCACCGTCAGCCTCGTCTTGCTTTATTGGGCTCTCCACGATGTCTCGCTGGCCGAACTCTGGCAGCAGGTGCGAGCCGCGAACCTGTGGCTGCTCACCCTCTCTGTGACCATTCAGACGGCGGGGTTTCTGATCCGCGCTGCGCGCTGGAAGGTCTTCCTCAAACCTGCCCTGGCCAATCCAGTCTACGGTGCTCGTTTCGCGAGCACCTGCATCGGGTTCATGGCCAATAACCTGCTGCCCGCCCGCGTGGGCGAGTTTGCGCGAGCCTACGCGCTCAGCCGCAGTCAGCCGATCAGTGTGAGCGCGTCTTTCGGCTCGCTGGTTGTGGAACGGCTCTTCGACGGTCTGACACTCGCTGCTTTCCTGGCGGCACCGCTCTTCCTGCCTGGCTTCAGTGTCGCGCCCGGGCTGGGGGACCAGCTGATTGGTCGAGTGATCGGCGTCTTGGTGATCTTCGGCGGCGCTGGCGTGGCGTTGCTCATGTTGATCTGGCGGCCCGATCTGGCTCAGCGGGCCTTCCGTGCCACGTTGGGTCGCCTGCTGCCCAGAAAGACGGCCGAAAAGATTGGCGAGATCATGAGGTCGTTCATCGCGGGTCTGGGTGCCATGCGCAAACCGGCTCTGGTGTTGGCGGGGTTCGCCTGGTCGCTGGTCCACTGGCTCTGGGGTGCGCTCGCCTTGTATGTGGGTATGCTTGCATTCGCCATCGAGCGGCCAGGCTATCTCGGCGCTATCTTCCTGCAGGCCGTGAACGCGTTTGCGGTGTCGATTCCGTCATCGCCCGGCTTCTTTGGGCCGTTCGAGGCGAGCGTGCGCTTGGCCTTGAGTCCGTTCGGCGTGCCGGCCAGCCAGGCGGTCGGCTATGCGGCGGCCTTCCACATCGGCGCCTTCCTACCGGTAACGCTCCTCGGACTGTTCTACCTCGGTCGGCTCGGCCTCTCGTGGGGTGAAGTCGGGCACAGCGAGGAGATCGTGGAGGAAAGCGCGTGAGCGGCTGGCTGGAAACGGAAGCCAAGGCCAAGGTGAACCTGCGGTTGCGCATCTTCCCGCCCGGTCCGGACGGCTTCCATCCCATTGAGACGATCTTCTGCCGGATCGATCTGGCCGACCGGCTGCGACTGCGTCGCCGACGGGAGCCGGGCGTAACCCTGTGTGTCAGTGGTGCGCAGGGTGTGCCTGAAGGGTTGGAGAATCTGGCAGCGCGTGCCGCGGCGCTCTTTCTCGAGCGGGCCGGGCTGAGCGGGGGCGTGGAGATCGAGCTCGACAAGCGTGTGCCGCCCGGCTCGGGCCTGGGCGGCGCCTCGAGCGATGCGGCGGCGGTACTCCGCTTGCTGTCGCGGAGCGTCGAGTCACCGCCCAGTTTGGGTGAGCTGCTCCACCAGGCGGGCGAGCTCGGCGCCGACGTGCCCTTCTTCGCGGTCGATCAGCCGTTAGCCTTCGCCTGGGGTCGCGGGGATCACCTCCTGGCCTATCCGCCCGTCCCGATCCGACCCATATTGCTCGTCCTGCCTGAATCGACCGTCTCCACGGCGGAAGCGTACGGCCTCTGGGATCAGGCACGCGAGGGCAGCACAGAGAGCATGAAGCCGGAACCGACGCTCACGCAGTGGCCTGCGCTTTCCAGCTGGGAGGGCATCGGCGCGGAGGCCGTCAACGACTTCGAGCCCGTCATCTTCAGCCAGCACCCGCTGCTCGGCTCTCTGCGAGCGAAGCTCGCCGAGACCGGACCACTCTTCTCTTTGCTGTCCGGGAGTGGCGCTGCCCTGTTCGCCGTCTACAGGGGCAAGTCAGAACGTGATGCGGCCGCGTCGCGGCTGGCGGATGAGCTGGAAGGCGTTGTACGGCTGGTCAGCGCTCGCGGGCCTGTGTGAGCCCGCTGGCGGGCGGATCTTCGCGGAGCCCCGCCT
>JGI24422J19971_10000647_pt1 | contig 19741 bp, 22 predicted proteins | sample DeeMarSWOR152_54_FD_19971 | JGI IMG/M metagenome (IMG submission 19971) | reverse complement strand
AAAAAAACCTGTAGAATAAATGTCTTACACATAAGCATTTAAACTGAAGAACTATATTCTTATCAAATAAAAAAAGGAGAAATTAGATGGCATTCGATAGAAGCAGACGCTTCGGTGACAGAAGAGGTGGATTTAAAGATAGAAGTTTTGATAGAGGTCCGAGAGAAATGCATAAAGCCATTTGTTCTGAGTGTGGGAAGGAATGCGAAGTTCCTTTTAAGCCAACAGAAGGCAAACCTGTCTTTTGTAAAGAGTGTTTTGCTAAAAAAAGAAGAAGATTTTAGTCTATATCTGATGTTTAATAATGTATGCATCAGATGATTGAAATGAAAGAGAATATAGTTAAAGTTCTTGACTAAACCTCAAGAACTTTCGTTCGAGTCGTACCTCTCATTTAAATTTTTTAAAAAATCATTATTTTTATGTGTTTTGATTACGGTCGTTTTAATATTACAATAGAAGAAAGTTTAGAATTAAGCAAAGGATTAAAAGTTTATTATTGTGAAGAAACTAAAAAATATGTTTTTACTAAAAGAGAATAAAATTAACCTTTGCATGCAAACACAATATTTCTATTTATTTATTCTTTAAACGTTAATTTTATCTTACTTCAAGCAAGAAAATTGATAGGGCAAAACAGTCAAATTAGAGGTGTTTTTATTAAAGAGACTAGACCTGATATTCATATAGCACTGGTGCCTGATGGTAATAGGAGATGGGCAAAGAAAAAGAGAAAGCCTTCCTGGTATGGTCATAAAGCTGGCGCAAGAAAAATGGAAGCTTTTCTTGATTGGATTTTGGATCACCCAGAGATAAAAATGGTTAGCATATATGCTTTGTCTACAGAAAATTTAAACAGGAGTCAAAACGAATTGAAATACCTATGGAATATTTACAATAAAGAATTTGAGAAACTTCTCACATCAGAAAGGGTTAGAAAAAACCAAATTAGAATCAGAATTGTTGGAGATACCAATTCTTGGAGGTCTGATGTTAAGAAAATGGCAAGAAAAGTAATGAAAGAAACAGAAAACTATACCAAAACTATATTGAATATACTAGTAGGATATGGAAGTCAGTTTGAGATAATCAACGCAATTAAAAAGATTGCTAAATTTGGTGTTAGATCTATTCCTCCTCTTAGAGATAGTTTTATAAATTATCTTATGGTAAACAGACCAGTAGATCTAGTCATAAGAACAGGAGGCTATCATAGATTAAGCAACTTTCTCTTATATCAGACAGCTTATTCTGAGATATATTTCAGTCCAACACTTTGGCCAGACTTTTCAAAACGAGAATTCAAAAAAATTATTAGATGGTTCTGGAAACAGAAACGTAAATTCGGCAAGTAGTTATTCTTTTATCACACTATCCTTTGTCTCGTCACCAAATGTCTTTACATCTTTCTTCATTTTTTCAGGCCTTAAAGTTGGAAAAAGTATAACATCTCTTATAGAATGAATATCTGTTAAGAGCATGGTTAACCTATCTATCCCAACACCAAGACCTCCTGTTGGTGGTAATCCATACTCTAAAGCTCTTACATAATCTTCATCCATTACATGAGCTTCCTCGTCTCCCTCTTCCTTTCTTTTCATTCCATACAAAAATCTTTCTCTCTGATCTATAGGATCATTAAGTTCAGAAAAACCATTACCACATTCTTCAGTTCCTATGAATGCTTCAAACCTTTCTGTCAACCTTTCATTACCCCTTTTCTTTTTAGCTAAAGGTGAAACTTCGATAGGATAGTCTGTTATAAAGGTTGGCTGAATTAAATTTGGCTGCACAAATTCTTCAAAAAATGTAGCAATCAATTCTCCCTTAGAAACGCCTTCAGCAATTTTCAAACCCCCCTTATTGGCAAACCGTATCATTTCTTCTAAACTCATTTTTTCAACATCCACACCGGCATGCTCTTTAATTGAATCTATCATAGAAATTCTTCTCCAAGGAGGTTTCAAATTAATTTCATGTTCTTTATATTTTATTTTAGTTGTTCCCAGAACCTCTTTAGCAGTAAATGATATCATTTGCTCTGTTAATTCCATAACCCCATTATAATCTATGTATGCCTGATAGAATTCCATCATTGTAAATTCAGGGTTATGCTTGGTGTCTATCCCCTCGTTTCTAAAATCCTTTTCTATTCCATAAACTTTCTCAAAACCACCAACAATCAAACGTTTTAGGTAAAGCTCATCTGCAATTCTAAGATAAAGATTCATGTCTAAAGCATTATGATGAGTAACAAAAGGCCTTGCTAGGGCTCCTCCATAGATAGGTTGGAGAACAGGCGTTTCAACTTCTATGAAACCTCTTTCATCCAAAAATTTTCTCATGGCCTGTATAATCTTGGCTCTTTTTATGAAGATATCCCTAACATCCTTATTCATCAAAAGATCAACATACCTCTGTCTATACCTTATCTCAACATCTTTCAAGCCGTACCACTTTGATGGTAAGGTTCTCATGGCTTTTGCAAGGAGATGAAGCTGTTTTACAAGAATGCTCAGCTCTCCCTTTATAGTTTTTATTATTCCACCCTCAACCCCTACAATGTCCCCAACATTGAGTTTTTGGAACAACTCATATTCATTTTCAGTAACATTTTCTGCAGAAATATAAAGCTGAATTTGTCCTGTGAAATCTTCTATGTGAGCAAAACTTAGTTTGCCATGTCTTCTTAATGACCTTATCCTACCAGCTATCCTAATCTTTACATCTTCTATCTTTTCTTCAGGCTTTACGTCTGGATACTTATCAATTACTTCTTTTATACTATGATTTCTATCAAACTTGTAGGCGTAAAGCTCAAAGCCAAGTTTTCTTATTTCCTCTAGCTCCTTCATTGTTTTTTTACGATTAAAGGCCATTTAACCACTTTTAAATTTTGAAATAAAATTCTTATATAATTATCTAAGAAAGATATATAAATAAGTCAAAATAAAATGAGCATATGATTGATATCTATAGTTTGTCTGTTTTATTGTTCTTCTTAGTTCTGGCAATAATAATATACAAAGATAGGAAAAACATAGACTTCAAATACATACTCATCATGAGAAGAACTAAGAAGTTTAGAAATTTTATAGATCGAATAGCTAAAATTTCTCCAATGTTCTGGAAGATTTTTGGAACTTTTGGTGTTCTAGTTTGTTTCTTTTATATGATTCAGGGAACTTTTCTTCTTACTGTTTTTCAACCACAGGTTCAGCTAGTCTTACCATCTCTCTCTCCTGAAGTTTCTGTTAGTGGATGGTCTATAAACATACCCTTTTGGTCATGGATTATAATAATATTCTGTATACTTGTTCCCCACGAGTTTTTTCATGGTATAATGGCAAGAGCGGAAAAGATAAATTTGAAGTCGGTTGGATTATTATTGTTGGCAATCTTTCCTGGAGCTTTTGTTGAACCTAATGAGAAACAGGTAAAGAAATCAAAATTAATGACGAAACTTAGAATATTTGCTGCAGGATCATTTGCGAACTTCATAGTGTCATTTTTGATATTTTTCTTGATACTTTATTTTATTTGGCCTGCAATTACCGTTCCTGGAATAGTTATATTAGAAATAGAGCCTGATAGTCCTGCTGATTTAGCTGGATTGAAATCAGGAATGATTTTAAATGAAGTAAATGGAAAGGAAATAACAACAACTTACACTGAATATCTTAATGCTACAGGTTATTTTTATGAGGAAATTGGGTACCCAGAAATTGGAGAAGTTATTAAATTCAGAACAAAAGATAATCAAAATTTTGATGTTAAGCTCTCCTATAAAACATTAGAGCTTATTAACAAGACAACCAACACTACCTATACGGTTAATGTTACGTACATGGGGATAAACTATGCTCCTGTATACAAAATATCAGGAAGTTTTCTACCCGATTTAATTTATATTTTAACAATGATATCATTCTTTTCGCTAGCGGTTGGAATAATCAACATACTGCCTATCTATCCTTTAGATGGAGGACTCTTAGTAGAAAGTCTTACAGATAAGTATGCGAAGAAAAGGTCTAAACAGATAGTTAGAGCGATAACTATGTTTGTTGTTCTTATATTAATCTACAGCTTTGTCAAGAACTTATAGAATTTTTAACTCTTTAATATCACTGTTTCTCGTCAAAAACTTTCTTATAGCATTTATATTGTTACCTTCTCTGCCTATGATTGCTCCTCTGTTATCATTGCTTAGAGCTACAACAGCCTTTTCTCCATTAATTTGTATTTTTTGAGCCTTTGGAATCATGTTTTTTAGAAACTGTTCTCCATCTTCACTCCATTCAAAAACTTTTATTGGTTTTTTCAATATCCTTTCAGCACTCTTTATAGTCTTACCATTTTTGCCGATAGTTGTTGCAATCTTACCCTTACCCACAACAAAATAAATAGTGTTAGAATTAATACAATCTCTGACTTCAGTTCCTGTTATGTTTTCAAAGGCTGTTATTATTCTTATCGTATCCGTATCAAATTTTCTCATTTATTTCACTTTGATTGCTAAGGCAGTTATTGAAAATGGTTTTCCGCAAAATATTCCAAGCTGTTTTCCGGTACCATCAAAAGTTTCAACCTTCACCTCAGATAAATTTGCATAATGTTCTATATCTTTTTTTATATTTTCTGGACAATTATTTGCCAATATAACTAGCTTAACATTTTTTATCTTTAAATACTTTATTGTCCTCTTTGTACCAATAATTACATTTTTATTGTTTAATGCAGTTCTTAATTCTTGTACTGTCATGTTATTCACTCTTTGCTTTGAAAACTAAATTAAACATTCCAGTGCCAACAGGAACCACTTGGTTTATCATAACATTCTCTATTATAGAATTTAAATTATCGTTTTCTGCTCTTATAGCAGCCCTTGTCAAATGTTTAATTGTTTCTTCAAAGTTGGCTCTTGCTAAGACAGACCCCTTTATTCCGGCAATTCCATACCTTCCTATAGGTCTTATAATACCATCAACAGTCATAGCATCGGCTACAAGCATGATATGTCTTATATCAACATCCAAACCACCATCTTCCATAGTTTCTTTAGCAAATTGTACTATAGCCTCTCTAGCTGCTTCTATACCAAATACTTTTAATATTTCATGCATGTTGTTTGTTGTTGTTCTTTTATTATCAATACCAGGAATCTTAAGAACATCTTCAAGATTGCTACCAAGAGTCTTTATTATCCATTCAGATCCTTTCTGGGAAACTCTAACTTCAGAAACTTTTTTAATGCCTTTTATGTGCAATTTAAGGATCTTTGTCTTTAATTTTTGTAATTGTTTTACAGTAACATCTTCTTTGGATTTNATTGTTAATTTTTCCTTCAAAAANTTCATCTTTAGATTCTTAGTTTTTACATCTGCTGTTAATATNTTTTTTAGTTTTTTCATTGTTAATCCCTTTTCTTTCAAAGCAGAAAAATCAATAGGAACTTCGATTTGCATGTTTAATAGATCAACACTTGNATCTTTAGCNATATCCTTTAATAATGTTTCTTGTATTTCTGAAGCAATTTTTTCTGCTTTTTGCATTGTGTTNTAGCTTTTTTGTAAATAAATTGTCATGATAGGAGTTTTAGGACTTCTTCTTGCATCAAAAATTTCAATGAGTCTAGGCAAACCTAAGGTTACTTTTATTTCAGCAGCTCCTGCTATGTGGAAAGTTCTCATGGTCATTTGTGTTGCTGGTTCTGAGATGCTTTGGGCCGATACAACACCTATTGCTTCTCCTGGATCAAAACAAGTTTTTCTATACAATTCTACTATTTTCTCCATGGCCTTGCGTTTTTGAGAAGAAGTAAGCTTGAATTCTTTAAAGGCTTCTTTCGTCTCATTAAAAATTTTAGGTGGTAACATTTCTTTTAATTCTTGTATTTTCATACTCATCACTTAGCTATTGATTGAACAATTGATCTAACATCAAGAGATCCCCAATCAGATTTAGAGGGATCTATTCCATCTTCCCCTGGCAAAAATTGTATTAAAACACCTCTATTATCTTTAACAGTCAAATCAAAGTCAACTATCAAGTCCTGAAGGGCATTCATAAGTCTTCTTTCAAGATAACCACTATGCCTGGTTCTCAGAGATTTATCCATTAATGATTCTCTTCCTGATACTGCATCAAAGAAGAATTCAAATGGATTCAAACCATCTTTAAAACTGTTCTTAGCAAATCCATGAGCACTTGTTGAGAGATCACCAACTTTGAAATGAGAAAGCGTCCTGTCTCTATAACCTCTGTGTATTCTTTCTCCCAATACTCTTGATTGTCCAAGTGATCCTGTTAACTGTGTCATATGAGCCATTGAGGCTCTTGCTCCAGAAGTTGCCATTATCACAGCACAGTTTCTTTCCAGGCTATTAGTAACTATCGATTCCATTCTTTCTGTTGTTTTTGATAAAGCTCTTAATATATGAGCTTCCAAACTTTCTTTTTCATCGCTGCCAGGAAGAAGTTCTGTCTTTCCTTGATGATAAAGATTAATTAATTCATCAACTTTCTTTTCTGCCTCTTCATTTATTTGATCTATTTTCTTTTTTGTTTCTGGCTTCAAATCGATATCATTTAATCCTATTGTGAAACCAATTTTATCCAAGTATTTTATACCAATCAAGGATACCTTGTCTATAAAATCATGAGCAGCTTCTGTTCCATACAGTTTTTCTATTAAATCAATCAGTTTTCCATCTTCTGATTTTATGGCCTTTGAATCTATAATACCACTTATTAACTGCCCGTTTCTTATGATTACCATACCCTCTTCCTTTTTTTTACCAAAATAAGACTTTGACCTAAACTTTGCATTTAAATCCTTAGGTAAGAGAAAACTGAAAACTTCTTTTCCAGTAAATTTCTTCTTTTTAGGAAGTTCAACAACCATACCTATTTCAGCTAAAAGTTTAAATGCCTCCTCTCTTGTTAAAACAGTATCATCCAGGGTAAGCATGAAACATCCAGATATGTGGTCCTCTTTACACCCAACTATAGGTCCACCGAATCTTGGAGATCTTATATGATTTTGTACTTCCATTAAAATCTTTAACTCTGCTTGTGCTTCTTCTGTTTGAGGTACATGCAAATTCATTTCGTCTCCATCAAAATCAGCGTTGTAGGGTGGACAGGTACAGAGATTTATGGTAAAAGTTCTCCATGGCGTAACTCTAACTCTATGAGCCATCATTGACATTCTGTGTAGAGAAGGCTGTCTGTTGAATAAAACGATATCACCATTTTTCAATTGTCTCTCTACAGTGTAACCAGGAGTAAGGCTGTTTATAATTTCGGTCTTTGTTTCTTCAGTTACTTTCTTTCTTCTTCCATCAGGGGTTATTACGTAGTTTACAGAAGGCCATGTCGGTGATGTTTCTATCAATTCTTTAATATGATCAATATTTTTTTCAGTAACAATAGTTGGTACTGTTAATTCTTTTGCTATTTCTAAAGGAACACCAACTTCATTTATGCTTATACAAGGATCTGGTGATACAACTGTTCTAGCAGAAAAGTTAACCCTTTTTCCTGTTAAGTTATGTCTAAATCTTCCTTCTTTTGACTTTAACCTATCAGCTAAAGTTTTTAATGGTCTACCCGATCTGTGTCTTGCAGCAGGAATACCAGATAAACTGTTGTTCATAAGAGTAGCAACATGATACTGTAACAACTCCCATAAATCTTCTATTATAAAATCAGGTGCTCCTATCTCTATGTTTTCCCTTAATCTTTGATTTATTCTAATTATGTCGACTAGCTTGTGAGTTAAGTCATCTTCGCTTCTCTCCCCAGTTTCTAAGGTTATGGAAGGTCTCATGGTTACAGGTGGAACAGGCAACAAAGTCACCATGAGCCACTCAGGTCTTCCCCCCTTGATTCCCAATAATTTTAAATCTTCATCAGGTATTTTTTCAAATCTTTCTCTTATCCCAAGAGGTGAAATTATATTTTCAATAGTTTCATCTCCTTCAAAAAATGTATAAGGTTTCTCAAATTTTATTTTCTTTTGCTCTTCTTCGCAGTGAGGGCATTTCTTTATTGTTGTGCTTGTTGATGAAGAAATAACTCTACCACAACTTCTACATGTTAGTTTCAAAATTCTATAAATTAATTTTGAATAAAGAATGTTGATAACAGGTTTTACAAGCTCTATGTAGCCAAAGTGTCCAAAATCATCTCCCACTCCCCTTCCGCAAGTCCTACACTTCAGCCCAGGGTCTATAACACCTAATCTAGGATCCATTACTCCTCCTTCTAACGGAAAACCATCATTATCATAAAGTTCTGCTTTTGTTATTTCTGCTGATGCCATCTTTTTTATCATGTTAGGCGGAAGAAGCTTAAAGTCTATTGAGCCTATCATGTTCCCATCTATGTTGAGCTTTGAGTAAATAAGCATTGTAGACAGTTCATCAAGCAATAGTTTAAATGCGTAAGACATTTCTACATTTACAACATCTGAACCTTCACAAACAGGACAGATGTATTTCTCTGAACCTCTACTCCAAACAGCAACAATACCACATTTTTTACAAATTGGTACATCAACTTTATCAGAGCTAAATCTTTCTTTTAAGGTTAGTACAGCACCGTGTGCTATCAAACAATCTTTTTCCATCTCTCCTAATCTAAGACCACCTTCCTTTGCCTTTCCTTCTGTAGGTTGTCTAGTTAAAAGGGTTATAGGACCTCTTGATCTTGCCTGTATTTTGTTTGCTACCATATGATCTAGTTTTTGATAGTAAATAATGCCAGTGAATATTTCAACTTCAAACTTTTCTCCTGTTATTCCGTTGTAGAGAATTTCTTTTCCATCACTTCTGAAACCTAATTTGTTTAACATTTTTCTTAATTCCAATTCTTTGTTAGCTTTGAATGCGGTTGCATCTATTTCTTTACCAGCAAGAGCAGAAGTCTTACCTGCAAGCATTTCTAAAAGTTGTCCTATAGTTTGCCTTGACGGTACAGAATGAGGATTGAATATCACATCAGGTATGGTACCATTAGAAGTGAATGGCATGTTTTCCTGAGGCTGTATTAATCCTATGACAGATTTTTGTCCATGTCTTGAAGCAAACTTATCACCAAGTTCAGGAATTCTTAAATCCCTTACAGAAATTTTAACATATTTGTTTCCATTGGAAGTTTCTGTTAGAAAAACTCTATCAACTGTTCCATTTTCTCCATGTCTTAAGGAAATAGAAGTTTCTCTCGTATTTGCGATACCAGACATAAGTTCGTTTGCTGATAAGAATCTTAAAGGAGATGTTCTCCCAATTAAAACATCATCACTGCTAACAACCGTTTCTGGAGCTATTATTCCATCTTCTGAAAGCATGTTGTAAGCATCTTCACCTCTATAACCTCTTACGTCTTTTTCAGGAATAGAAATAATATCCTCTTGGCCTCCCCAATATCTCTTTTCTTCAGCAGAGTAAATTCTGTAGAAGAATGATCTAAACATACCCCTCTCTATAGAGGCCTTATTAAAAACAACGCCGTCAAACATGTTGTATCCTTTATCACACATTAAAGCAATTACAACATTTTGTCCAGCAGGATGATGGTCCAGCCCACAAATTTGTGTTGCTTCAGTTGTTATTAGAGGCTTTTGAGGATAAAGAAGAACGTTTGATTTTGTATCACTTCTCAAAGAGAAATTAGATTGATAAAAACCTATTGCTTGGTTTATCATTTTTGCTCCTAAGTTTAATCTATCACCTCTATTATATTCTGGGAAAGCTAATAAACTTGCAGGTATTCCTAACATTCCTATTCTTGTTAACTCTAAATGTGTATGGGAAGAAGTAATATTTTTTTCATTGAGCGCAACAAGTATTGAATCTTCTTCTTCAGCGTCAACATATTCAATTACACCTTCCTTTGTCAAATCATACCAATCCATCTCATCATTAGCAAGCATTTTTAGATGTTCTTCTGTTAATTTAGATTTACTATTTTCTAGAATTATCAAAGGTCTCCTGACCCTTCCAGCATCGGTGTTTATTCTAACTTCTTCTAGCTCCGGATAAAAAACAGCATTTATTTGGTTAGATATCTTTCCTTCTCTTCTTTTGTTTATTATATCCTTTACAAATTTTTCTCCATCTGTAGTGCAACCAATGGGTATACCATCTAAATAAATATCAAATCCTTCATTTTCAAATTTTAAACCAGAAACAAATTTTTTTCTTTCTACATCTGATGCCCCTCTTGTTACTTCTGCAAATAGCGATAAATGTTTTCTTAATCCTATTGTTGGTCCTTCTGGTGTTTCGGCTGGACAAAATCTATGCCAATGAGTTGAATGTAATTGTCTTGCTGCAAAGTGTTCTTGCGTCGAAGTTAAAGGCGATAGAACTAACCTTAAATGTGAAAGTGTATCAATAAAATTTTTTCTTTCAAGCCTTTGAGAAACTCCTGTTCTTCCACCAATCCACGCACCTGTTGCCATAGCAGATGCCAACTGGTTTGTCACAACATTGGATTCAACGATAGTTTGAACAGGAGGAAGCTTTCCTCTTTTGGCCATTTTTTGATAATTGTATTTTATTCTTGCTATTAATCCCCATCTTCCAACAAGTATTGATCTAAAAAGTAATTCTAACAAATTTCCTGATAATTTTATTCTCTTGTTTCCATAATGATCTAAGTCATCTTCAGGTATTTTTTCTAAAGCAAAATCTATAATTTTTTTAATTGCCTTTAAAAGATAGTTTGCTTTCTCTTTTCTGTTTTTAGAATCTTGACCTAAGTGAGGAAAGAGATATTTATCAATTATTTGCTGAACTCTGTCTTTTCTATACTCTTTTTGTACAATTTTCAAATGTTTTCCAATGAATTCTAATGCTTGTGCAGCTGTTTGTACATCAGTTTCGTAAAGATTGATATAAAAATCATTTATTACTCTTTCATCTTTCAAACCTTCAACTATATCCTTATCTTTTTCGAAACCAAGAAGCTTTAACAGTACAACAACAGGCAGTCTTCTTACATTGGCAAAAGAAATATAAATTGTTCCATCATTCTTTCTCTCAATAGTATGTCTCTGGATAAAACCATTCCTTTCAGAATTTATTCTTATTAACTCTGTGTAGTTGCCAACAATCTTTTTTTCAAGTATAATTCTGTTAGGTGCAATTTCTTCAATTAAAACTAAAACTCTTTCTGTTCCATTTATAATGAAATAACCTCCAGGATCATCAGGGTCTTCTCCAACTTCTTCCAACTCTTCTCTGGACATTTTACTTAAAGGACAAATTTTTGATTTAAGCATGACAGGTAATTCTGCAAGAAGGACGTTGACACTCTCTTGCTCAACATTATTTACAATAGGTGTTGCTTCAACATATACTGGAGCAGTATAAGAAAAGTCTCTTAACCTTGCTTCCATAGGCAATATCTCTCTTACAGCACCCTCAGCTTCTTTTATACATGGTTCGCTTATTGTTACTTTTCCAAATTTTATTGTTAATTCACCTATTTCCGGTACTTCTGGTTTTATTTCTCCTATAAAGTCTATAATTTTTTGGAGACCGTTATCTATGAAATCGTTATAACTTTCTACTTGAAATCTAACAAAACCAACATCATTTTTAAAAGCTTTTAATATTTCCTTCATTTTTTAACCACACTCTTCTTCTTTACAACTATTCTATAATATTCAGAAGTGCCTGCTGTAGGAGATTTTCTAATTATTTTTAGTATGTCTCCTTCTTTTGCGCCTATAGCTTTGACTACAGGGTCGGTTGTTAATATCTTTGGTAATTGTAAAGGTTTTATTTTAAACCTTTCAAGAAGTTCCTTTTTTTCATCATCTTTCATTATAACTTGTTCAGGCACAAGCTCATGTTTTAGGATGTTAATGTCATCCTCCAATCCATCACCACATAGATTACTCTATCTAGAGAGTAAACCCTAAAAAGCCAAAATAATTATTCACTAATATTGTGACTATGCTTTATAAAGTTTACTATTTGTCGTATATTATCGCTTTTTTCTCGTTTTTCGAGTTCTCTTAGGTTTTTTGGCTCTTTTGATTTTTCTGACTCTCTTTTTGGCTTTTTTAACTACCTTCTCTTTTACAGACTTTTTTGGAAGACTAACGGGTTCTTCAACCTTTAATATCACTTGTTTTGGTCTTGGAGGGAAGTAGACTTGTAGAGCTATGCTTAGAATTGCTATTGCCAAGAAGAACATTCCTACGGTTATTGCAAAAGGATTCAAAGGAAAAGAATAAACTGTTATAGCGCCAACCAAAATTAATATTAGGTTGAGAACCATAGTTAGTGCTCTTTTCATAAATCTATTATAGAAAAGCTAACTTAAAAGTCTTATTTTTATAATTTTCTAAAGAATCTGAGTAAAAGTGGGCCCACAGGGATTCGAACCCTGGACCTACCGGTTAAGAGCCGGTCGCTCTACCGACTGAGCTATGGGCCCTATAAATAAAATACTATGTTCGTAAAGAATAAAAATAAATATCACTCTGCTACATCTACTATCTTTCCTTGTGTTGTTTTTAATAAATCTTCACTTGTTATCTTTAAACTAGCATAAGGCGAACCTGCACTTGAAAAAACAATTTCCTTTTCACAAACACTTTTATCAATAAATTTTGGAATTTCCTTACACGATAAAGGTGTCACCCCTCCAACCGGNTGNCCTGTGAATTTTAAAACTTCATNGGGTTTTGCTATTCTGATCTTTTTTCCAACAATTTTCTTAAGCTTCTTAGTGTCAATTCTTTTATCCCCCATTATTATAACCATTACGGGTTCTTGGTTTTTTGTTACAAAAATAATAGACTTGGCTATATCGCTTGCATTAACACCTAAAGATTGTTGGGCTTCTGATGTTTTTGCTCCTCTTTCCTCATGCCAAATTATTTCTGCATTCAGGTTTTCTCTTTCAATTATTTCTTTTGCTTCTTTTACAAGAAGTTTATTATTGTCATCCATGATTAGAAAATTAGATAATTTTTAATATAAAAAATTATTTCTTCCTATTCTTTTTCAGAGGATGTTTCCATGACCAATTATATTTTCTTAGTTTGGAATTAGGATAACCACAAGCACTGCATTTTTTCTTTGTTTTATGATAAGCATATTTACCACAACGTCTACATCTGGTGTGAATTACTTTATTATGCTTACCAAAAGAAGGAGTTCCCTTTGTCATATTTCTCAACTATTTAATTTTATTCAGGCGAAGCGTAGACTATTGTGTCTCCCCTGATAATGGCCGAACCAATTTTTATTTTTGTATCATCTTTGGTTGCTTCTGCTTCCTCTAACCACAAGTTCAAATGTAAATCAAATGCCTGAAGTACTCCTGTTATCTCTGTTCCATTCTTCAATTTTATTATTATTCTTTTTCCTTTTGCCTTGTCTAAAACATCTAATGGTCTTGTCATAAAATCAACAAACAACTAAGTTAATATATTACAGATATTGTGTTAAAATATTTAAATAAACATGTTTTTTACCAACCACCCGAAGCCCCTCCTCCACCGCTTGATCCACCTCCAAAACCTCCCCCACCTCCTCTAGATCCGCCGCCTCCAAAGCCTCTACCACCTACGAAGAAAAACCAAAAAAATCTTCTTTTTTTCTTTTTTCTTATTTTTTTACCGCACTTAGGACATTCACATATAATATATTCTCCTTTTTCATGACATTTCATTCTTGTTCCGCATGAGGGGCACCTTTCATAAGAAAATAAAACTATTATTAGTGGTAAAAGAACAAGGAATAATATTATTATAAAAATTAGTATCCATACAGAGTTTAAATCTGTTTGTTCAGATATGAAAGAAGTGTCCCCACTTCTTTGAATAACTTCATAAACAGCTTCAACAGCATCATAGAAACCATCGCCATATCTTTCTTCTCTAAATGCTGGGGTTAAATACGTTCTTCCAATCAAACCTACTTTTGCATCATTTAAAATGGGTTCTAAACCATAACCAACCTCAAATCTCCATTTTCTATCATTTATTGCTGCTACTATGAGTAATCCATTGTCTTTATCTTTCTTGCCTATTCCGTTTTTTTCAAAAGTTTCCACAGCAAATTCTTCTATTGTCATATCCCCGGTTGTATCAACAGTTAGAATAGCAATTTCTATTGTGGTATTTTCTTCTATCTGTGAGGCCAGGGAATTTAATATAGTCTCATCAGGACTTGAAAGAGCATTTGCGTAGTCATTTACATATTTCTGTAATGTGGGGATTTGCTGAGCTAATACTGGTTGGATAAAAAGGAATATGAATAATAAACAAAAAATCAATTTTTTCATTTCAAACTACCTATTCAAGTGTTAAATTAACTGTAGGTGCTGTTTCTGCGCCTTCAACTGCTTCAAAATAGGGTCTTTCATTGAAACCGAACATTCTTGCAAGAATGTTTGATGGAAACACTAATACTGCAGTGTTATATTGTCTTACTATATCATTAAATCTTTTCCTCTCTACTGCAATTCTGTTTTCTGTCCCTGCCAGTTCATCCATCAAAGAGCTTACTGCTTGTATTGTTTGTAATACCGGATAGTTTTCATATACTGCTAACAGCCTTCCAAGAGCAGAATCTAAAGCGTTTCCATATGTGACTTTATCGTCTATNGTGGTTGCTGTCATCCATTGACTTCTTAGAGATGTAATTTCTTCTAGAAGGGTTTTTTCAAANTGCATATAACCCTTTACTGTATTAACNAGGTTGGGTATCAAATCTATTCTTCTTTGATATTGTGTTTCTACTTGGGCCCACTGAGCATCTATCTGCTGGTTTAAAGATATGAAACTGTTATAAGTTCCCATTATCCAAAATGCAATTATTGCGATGATAACTAACGCTATAAACCAAGGTTTGAAATAGAATGGTTTTTCAGGTTTTTGTTTAGCCATAAAAAATATTTTTGTTTATTGTATTTAAAGAGATTTGTTATAAATTAAAGATTTAAATATAGTTATCTACAATTTTGAATGTGATTAAATGCCTCAAACGCAGACTAAAAGTAAGAGAAAACTAACGGGTGGGCTCTATAAGAGACATAGAAAGAAAAAGAAGAGAGATTTTGGAAAAGACTTTTCTCCAATTAGAATTGGAAAATTAAAAAAGAAAGTAGTAAAAGGTTTAGCAAGAAAAAGAAAACAAAGAATTTTAAGAGTTGAAGAAGCAAATATTTTTTCTGCTTCTAAAAAAGCACAAAAAGTTAAGATACTTGATGTTAAAGAAAATCCATCCAATCCACACTTTGTAAGAATGGGTGTTATTACCAAGGGAGCTATTATTGAAACTGAATTGGGGTTAGCTAAAGTTATTTCTAGACCAGGACAAAATGGAGTTGTAAATGCTATTTGATTGAAGAAAAGAAATAATTTAAATAAAATTCTCCTTAATTGATTTAATGAAACTAGCAAAAAAAATTGAAAATGAAATAAGAAGAAAAAGTAAAATAAAAAAGTTTATAACACCTGACTATGAAAAGTACTGTGTTTGCAATATACCCAATATCATTCTTTCTATTTTTGGAATAAAAAGTAAAAGAAGAAGACTTCCTGAAAAGCTTATAGAGGATCAGCTTGATGAAATAAAAAAGGTCGTAGTAATTTTGATTGACTCTTTAGGTTACAGGTTTCTTTTGAGAACGCTGAAAAAAGATAAAGAAATCACTTTTAATGAGCTAATAAAAAAAGGAGAGTTCTTTCCTTTAACGTCTACCTTTCCTTCTATGACACCTATAACTTTAACTACATATAATACTGGTTTAACACCACAGGAACATGGAATTATAAGTTCTAGTTTTTTTCTTAAAAAGATAGGTAAAGTAATAAATGTTTTGCATTTTGATACTGTAGAAGATGTACCTGAAAATTTAAAAAAATTTGGAATAAAACCTAAAGACCTTCTTAAATCTGAAACTATTTTTGAAAAATTGAAGAAAAATAAAATAAAATCATTTATAATTACTTTTGAAGATTTTTTGGGTACTGACTTTAATGATCTTATATACAGAGGAGGTAAAGAAATAGGATATAAAAGTTATAGAGACTCTTTTATAAAATTAAGAAAAGTTTTGGAAAAGAATAAGAAAGTTTATGTTTTTTCTTACTTTTACGAAATAGATGCTCTATTACATGATATAGGATTTGACCAAGAAATTTTGATAGAAGAGTTAAAGGAGCTTTTATCTAGTTTTAAAAAAGAATTTGTAAATAAAATAGATCCGAAAATAGCTAAAGAAACTTTATTAATAATAACTTCTGACCATGGTCAAATAGAACTATCAAAGAAAAAAATGTTATACTTAAGAGAACACCCAAACTTGTTAAAAAATCTTTCTACTGCTCCCATGGGAGGGATTAGATACATTTTCTTTAAATTAAAGAAAAACAAGAAAAAGGAGGTTAAAAAATATTTAAGTAAATTCAAAGGAAAGGCTCTTATAATTGAAACTTCAAAGGCACTTAGAAAAGGATTATTTGGATCGGGAAATATAAACAAAAAAATTTACAAAAGAATAGGAGACATATTGTTAATTTCATATAAAAATTATGCTTTTCTTTCTCCGTTTAAAGAGGAACAAGAAGAGAAATGTTGGCTCAACATGGAGGTTTATCTGATGAAGAAATGTTGGTACCATTTATATGCGTTAAATTGAGTAAATTAAAATAACTAAAATTTATAACCTAATCTTTCAAATATACTTTTCATTAAAAGACTGTCCATTTCTAGTATCGGACTTTCAGAAATTATTGTTATATTCAATTTTCTTTTTAAGATTTTCTTTGCCAATTCTTTAAAGTCAGGTCCTGCTTCTTTAATTGGTACATGACGAATTTCGTTTCCTTTACCGGCGCCAGATAAAGAATATTTTATTCCAGAAAAATGAGAGTGTATTTTTTTCAATTTTAAAATTTCTAATTTATCAAAAATTTCTTTGTAGTCTATATAACCTCCATTTCTAGCATAGACGTGAGCAAAGTCTATATAAGGAATGACATTTTTTAGTTTTTTGCAAATAGCTATTATCTCATCCAAAGTTCCCCATGCCTTTTGTTTTCCCATAGTTTCTATACCCAAAAGCGTTTTCCAACCGTTATGTTCGATTTCGTCGCAAATCTCTTTACATCCTTGATAAATTTTCTTATTTGCTAAATCTTTATCCTTACCATAATAACCCACATGAACAGCAGCAACAGTTGCATTCATCAAATGTCCCCTTTCTAACGATTTTAAAATTCTTTTTTTACTTGCTTTTATTTTTTCCTCATCTATACTGGCTAAGTTTATGTAATAAGGAACATGTACAGAAAGTTCAACATCTAATTTTTTAGCAACTTCACCTAATTCTTTTGAAGTTGCCAAAGACATTCTTACTCCATGTGTGTAAGAAACTTCCATGGCATTTAATCCAATTTGAGCAACTCTTTTGACACCTTCTATTGAATTGTTATATTTACAAGATATAGGTATACCCGAAGGTCCAAGCCTGATTTTCAATCAATCACTTTGTATTGATTTGGATTCCAAGCGGGATTACAGGAAATAACGAGCTTTAATTTTCCTTCTAAAAAATATTTTTGTTGAGGTTGAATTAAAACCGCGTCACCTTGTTCTAACTTCATTTCTTTACCATTTATCTCTATTTTTCCTTTTCCTTCAAGAACAAAAAATATTTCTTTACAAACTTCATTAAAAGAAAAACCATTTTCAGGATATCTTCCATTTATTTCTGCAAAGGCAACATTTATATTATTATCCCTATGTCCATACTCGTAAACTATACAAGTTGGAGCATTCTCATGCTTTTTTCTTTGGGATTTTTTTATTATCATTTTTAACCTCCTTCTTTCGAAAGAATAACCAATTATTAGGCTCCTTGAATTTAAATAGAATGTAAACCCCCTTTAATTTTTTACCATTTATTTTGAAAACAATAGACCTTTTAGTTCTTTCAATCAATTCAAATGTTCCTTTGTCCCATATTTTTACTCTGCCTGCTCCATAGTTGCCTTCTGGTATTATGCCCTCAAAATTGGCATAGTCAATAGGATGTTCCTCAACTTCAACAGCTAATATTTTTTTTCTCTTAGCTTCGATAGGATCTTTTGGAATTGCCCAGCTTTTTAAAACACCATCAAATTCAAGTCTAAGGTCATGGTGAAGATGTCTTGCCCAATGTTTGTGAACAACATAAATAGGTTTATCTTTAGATTTTTTTACTTCAGCTTTAGGTTCTGTTGTTTTTCTAAAATCTCTTTTTTTCTTATATTCTTCTAATTTCAATAAATCACTTGCTTTTTGTTACTCCTTTTTTGGGACAGATTTTATTCAAAAAACAAATACTACAACTAGGTACTAGTGCTTTACAGACAGCTCTTCCATGAGCCTTTAAAAGGTAAGCTATTTTAGCCCATTTATTTTTAGGTATAATCTTCATTAGATATTGTTCAATATCATCTGGCTTTTTGCTCTTGGTCCAGCCAAGTCTATAAGATAATCTTATAACATGTGTATCTACTGGTATTCCAACAGTTTTTTTGAAAGCATTTATCAAAATGGTGTTAGCAGTTTTTCTCCCTATTCCCGGCAATCTAACTAAATCTTCCATCTTTTGCGGAACTTTGCCATTATTTTTTTCTACGAGTAACTTACAAGCATTGATTATATTTTTTGCTTTCATTCTAGCAAATGTTATAGACTTTATTTCTTTCGCAAATTTTTCAGGATCTAGCTTGGAATAGTCTTTAGTTTTTTTATATTTTTTAAATATAAAGGGAGTCGTTGCGTTTACTTTCTCATCTTTAACTTGGGCAGATAGTATAGCTGCGACTAGAAGTTCTACGGGATTAGAGAAGTTTAAGTAATATCTTACACCCGGATAATTTTTCTCCAATAGTTTTATGGTTTTCAAAACTTTCATTTAATCATTTTAAAGTTATTCTCATTAGGTCTTCTGCAACAACAACATTCTTGAAAGCAGTTTTTGCTGTTTTAAGAACTTCCTTTGGATCTTTATACCTTCTACTTAAATGTGTTAAGATTAGCTTCTTGATTTCATACCTTTTAGCCATTTTAGCCACATCAAGAGCTGAAGCATGTGGTCTCTCTTCTATAGATTCTGCAAATGTTGCGTCGTGTATAAGCAAATCTGCTCCTTTGGCGAATTGGAATAAAGATTTAGATATTTCTGTATCACCAGAATAAACAATTTTTTTACCAAGTCTTTTTTTAGCAATTTGATTAATCTTTACAATTTTTTTACCAACTTTTATTTTTCCATCTTCTTTTATCTTTCTCAACTTTTTACCATAAAGTCCAATTTTTTTTGCTTTCTTTACGTCAATATTCCAAGTATCCTTTTCCTTTAAACAATAAGCTACTGCTGGGACAGAGTGCAGAACCCTTATCGAATATATGTCATAATTTTCATTTCCAAAAATTTTTTCAATCTCTTCTTCCCCACAATCATAAGGAGATACTTCAAAACCTATTCCCCAATAACTTAACTCTACCAAGGCATCTATAAATCTTGTTGCTTCGGGGCCATAAACTATTAGAGGTTCTTTTCTTCTTGATAGATGTAAAGTTTCTATTAAAGGTAACAAACCAGCAAAATGATCTGCGTGCCAATGAGTTATAAATACTTTATCTATTTTCATTGGTGAAACTCTAGCTTTCTCTAATCTTAATTGGGTTCCTTCACCACAATCAAAAAGTATATA
>JGI24422J19971_10000646_pt1 | contig 19751 bp, 21 predicted proteins | sample DeeMarSWOR152_54_FD_19971 | JGI IMG/M metagenome (IMG submission 19971) | reverse complement strand
TTCCTTTAGCTGTTTCTAATAGGGTAGGTGATTTGACAAGCTCAGCATACGCCATGTCTTTTTGGCCATTCCTTATGAATACGATCCTTACCATCTCGCCTGGATTCAGTTCTGCCATAATCTGCCTGAAACTGTCGATGTCCTCTATAATATTGCCGTCCAGAGAGATAATGACATCACCTCTTTTCAGGCCCGCCTTTTGAGCAGGAGAATCGGCAACAACGCTGTTTACCAGAACCCCAGACGCATTTGATAGCGATAACTGCTTGGCAATAACTGAATTCACGGTAAGAATCTCTACTCCGAGGAAAGCAGAAGGTGAAAAAGGTGCTTCTTCGACTCCAGCGATCTGGACAATGTTGGCTGTTTTTACAATATCACTTTCCGTAGAGCCGACCCTGGTCCTCCTAGCAGTACCTTCGAACAGACCGTATACAATTATCATAATAACGATGCCGAAGATAAAGGCCAAGAGATACTTAAACCTATTGGTTGGCTTTTCATTTGTCACGGCTCAACCACCTCACTTTTCCGTTCCGAACCGCCTTAATCCCGCCAGAACCGCAATGACACCAAACACAATAAGCCCAACGAATACCAGCATTTTCAATATCTCGCTGGTAAACATCCAGTCCGGCAACAGCCACCATATCCCACAGATAATTGCCAAAACACCAATAATAATGTGAATCATGTCTTGTCTTTACCTTTTAATCTTCGATTGCTTTTAATAACAATGACCTGGCTTTGTTTATTGGTATTGTGAAACTGATACCGGAAAAATATCCCGATGGAGATGCAATAGCGGTGTTAACTCCGATTACTTCGCCTTCGCTGTTTATCAGAGCACCGCCGGCGCTTCCACGGTTTACAGCAGCGTCTGTCTGGAAGAGATTATGGTAGATTGTGTCCTCAATAACAATACTGCGTTTGTTATCGCTGATGATGCCACTGGTCACGGTGTACTCGAAACCAAAGGGAGAACCAATCGCAAGGACCGTATCGGTTACCTTGACCATATCAGAGTTTGCCAGTTTCGCTGCCGGAATAGGCCCAGCCGGCGTTATCTTTAACAGGACAAGATCACTTGCGATATCCACACCGACTACATCTGCCTTATAGGTTTTGCGATTAGCGTCAAGAACAGTCACGTAAACGTTCGGGTAATTTTTAATCAGATGATAGCAGGTAAGTATATATCCACGGGCATCGACAATAATACCTGAGCCGAGGGTTTCTTCGTTTGCTTGCAGGGCACCAGCCGAGGGCATATCGAAATTCAAGGTCGGTCCGCCTTTCCTGTTTGCAGGGCCAACATCGGAAGAAACAACATCTATATTGACAACAGCAAACTTAACTGCGGCGACCGCATCTGAAAGGTCGTCATCCGAACATGAAACAAGCTTCATATCAGATGATGCAGGGTAATGCCGCCTCCATCCTGTATGCTGCTTGCTGTCCTGGTTCTCTGCCGTATCGTGAAGCTGAAAAAAATCAGTTGACATGCTATGAGAATAATTAGTCCAGTGACTAAGCATATGTTTATTATTACATTGGATTTCGAGCGACTTTTGGTAAGTTTTTGGTACTGTTGCTCTTCAGACATCGTTGCTCCAACTGTATCTCTCACATTGTATGGCGTCGCAAAATTCTGTCTCTAAGAACGACCTGGATACTTGTTATTCACCCCTAAAATATCTCCGTGTCCCCTTTGTCCTTTTTCTTATCCTTTGATGATGGAGGACCACCGCCGCCTCCGTGCTCGCTCTCTTCATCATCAACCACAATGCCTGTTATAGTTGATGAATCCTTAAGCCGGCCGTCCGCATATATATCAAGCGCCTGCTTGACGGTGCCTGTGAAGCCTGAATACACCTTGACCTTCAGATCTTTAAACGCTTTAAGTGCGGTCATACTTATATTATTGCATATGACGACTGCACCACCTTCACCCACTACGAATTGAGCTACTTCCGTACCGACTGCTTTGTTATCTCTGTAATATGGGTTTCTTACGATTTCATATTTTCCCAGGCCGAACATCATAAAATAAGGCGCCTTGTCCAGCAAAGGTGCAATGTCCGAGTTCAGGCTCCTTCCTGTCGATGGAACAACTACTCTTTTGGACACCGTTGATACCTGAATCAAACTTGACTGAGCAATCTGCATTGCACTGGCGGTCTGCATCCCACCGGCAGTAGTCATTGGGCTGCCACCGGTCATCACCGCAGCCCCGCCGGAAGAACCACCAGGGTCAGCATTAACCAGCCGAGAGCCGCATATAGGACAGGTAAGGGACGCACACGGAATACCAATCGGGTGCGTTACCGTTGTACTGCACATAGGACATATACATAGTGTAGACCGCCCACTTTGAGGTGCTCCAGAACCAGCTTGGCCTCCGCCTTGGGAAGACGCATCGAGGGCAGGCCCAGGAGCGGATGGCGAGCCCATACCGGTATCCGTTGGCGGGCCACCGGCTGTGGGTGTCAAAGGGCCTTGCACAGTTTGGCCCATCGGTGGTATGTCCTCAGGCCTGCTCGATACCGGCACTAAGTAAAATACCTGTAGAACCGGCGGTACGTCATAGGATTTGCCGCCTGTTTGCATTCCACCGGTTGTGGCCATCGGGCTGCCACCGGTCATCATCGCAGCTCCACCGGAAGCACCCCCAGGCTCAGCATTGACAAGTCGAGAGCCACAGATGGGACATGTAAGCGATGCGCAAGGAACACCTATGGGGTGCGTTACTGTTGTTTTACACATGGGGCATATGCATGCGGTTGAGCGTCCACTCTGAGCTGCACCAGAACCAGCCTGGCCACCACCCTGGGATGGCCCATCTACAGAAGGCCCGGCGTCAGATGGGCTGCCCATACCAGTATCCGTTGGTGGCCCGCCGGCTGCAGGTATCAAGGCCACCTGCACCACCTGGCCCAAAGGTGTTGGTGGGATGTTCTCAGGCTTGCTCGATACCGGCACCAAGTAATAAACCTGCTGAACAGGCGGCGGTACATCCTCAGGTTTTCCTCCGGTTTGTATTCCTCCTGTTTGCACTCCGCCAGTTGTGGTCATTGGGTTTCCGCCCATAAGGACATTATTGCCGCTCACCATTCTTGAACCGCAAACTGGACATTGAAGGGCGGCGCAGGGAATGCCCACCGGGTGGGTCACTGTTGTGCCATCGAGCGGACATACGCAAGTGGATACCTGTGAAGTGGTAGCAGAGGTACTCGCTGTCTGCTGCCCAATGATAGGCGGTATGTCTTCAGGTTTACTGCTTATGGCCCAAAGATTATTTGCTACAGGCATAGCAACGATTCTGCTGGGCGGGACAGAAGGCGCCGTAGCGCTTCCAGCTGTCAGAGCAATAGGCCTGATCTGTGTCGGGATATCTATCACCGGAAGCTGTGACAACGCTTCCGTAGCAGCACTGGTGTCACTTCCTGGCGATGCGGTCATAAGCCGCGAACCACATATGGGACACACCATCTCCGAACACGAGACGCTTGACGGATGAGTCACTTCGGCCCCACAATTGGGGCAGATGCATAACGCAGGTCTGTTTGCTCTGGCATCGCCTCCAGTTGTAAGTTTAATTTCACCGCTGTCGGATTTGCCTTTGGGAGGAATGACAGGGGGCTGGCCTTCATAACCACCTTCTTCTCCATCATCAGAATCCTGCGTCCAGGGAGAACTTCCTGTGGGTATCGCCGCACTCGAAGAATATCCATATCCGCCTAAGTTGGCTTCTTTTAGTACAGCCAATTCTTCCAATTGGTAATCCGTAATTGCGTTTCGCACACTGCCTGTAACGGGTCCGTAGACATTAACCTTTGCCAGATAAAAAGCATCAAAAGCCTGTGGGCCTATGCCACCTACTATTACGGCATCAATATTTTGCTGTACAAGCATCTGCGCCACGGTTATCCCCGTACCGCGAACCTGCGCTGCATACGGGTTTGTGATTATCGTCATCTCTTTCTTGTTAAAATCATAGACAATAAAGTACGGCGAGGAGGCGAACCGATAGTAAACTTGGCCGTCTAAATTATCAATATCAGAGGCTACGACAATCCTGTTAGTTTTCGATACATTCTCATCAAAGCTCATTAATACAACCTGGGGAGGTGAGTCTCCCTCATCCGGAAGGGTGACAAAAAATCTTTTCGCATCATCCGGAGAGTAGACATCCATTAAAACGGCCTGTTTATCTTCAAGTGCCTGATAAAAAGACTGAAGGTTGGGTGTGGTTGTTTTGTTGATGCTTTCGATAAGATCACCTACCTCAATACCTCGCGAATCAGCAAGACTGTTCCGTACCACCGCAACGACAACAACACCCTTTTCAGAAGCGGGTATGTTGAACTGCGCTCTCAATTCTTCTGTCAGTGGCGATACGGATATCCCCCACGGTGTCGGTAGTGTTGGACCAGCCATACTTGCCACTTTCTTAATGTTCGTATCAATTGATGGCTTATCATCATCTGGTTTGGCACCAAGCGTAACGTAAACATTCCTTTTTCCGCCATCTGCTTTATCCACATAAAGCTTTGCCATATTACCTGGCTCAAGTTTGGAAAGCTGGTCTTGTATTTGGAATGTGTCTTTTGTGGGCGTGCCATTAATGGCAAGAATAACATCACCTCTTTCAAGGCCGGCCTGTTTCGCGGGAGAGCCTGGCGTTACGTTGTTTATGAGAACTCCTCCTGTAGAAGTAAGCCCCAGCTGCTCGTTGATTGTTTGGTCTATATCTCTTATCTCTGACCCAAGCCAGGCAAGCTTCTTTTCCAGCTTATTGGCATTTATCTCAAGCCCACCACCGGGCGCCCCTGTAAGTAGACGCTCAATTATCATTCCACCCAAGCCCATAAAGGCCAAAATGGCCAGAACCGCGATTGCTATAGCCCAGCGCCTCAACACACGCTTTTTCCGTTCCAGCACCTTCTCGTTTTCTTCATATGTCAGTTTATCTGTTATTTTGTGTCTCATGGCTATACATCCTTTAGTTCTGGTTCTGACACACGGGATACGATCACTACGTCCCCTATCTTGTCGAATTGACCCATTACCTTTTTCTTAACTCTCTCGATTGCCTTTTTCACCTCGGACACTTTTGTCTCGGGATCAAATATTGCCTCGATGTCGATCCAACTTTTCTGCCCGACCTTTCTTGCCCGCAACCTACTTACATCAGTTATGTTATTTTCTTCCAAGACTAATTTTTTCACTTTGGTTAACATCGCTCCGTCATCGATAGGCTGGTCGGTTATGCCTTTAAGCCCTAAAATCATTGTACGAACCCCACTTCGGGCAAGCATAAAACCGACAACAATAGCCGCAACGGGATCGAGAAACGTAAGTCCCATTCTTGCTCCAAAGACGCCTAACAGGGCAGCAAGCGATGAGTAAACATCACCCCTGTTCTCCCATGCATTCGCTATCATCGCAGGCGAATCCATTTGTTGGCCGGCACAGATGGAATGTCTGAACATGATCTCGTTAGCGACAACGGATATGGCTGCCGCCCACACCGCCAAAAAACCCGGCTCGTGTGTAACCCCTTCAAGAATCGAAGTGAGGGACACCACAGTAATGGTCACGGCTGCACTGATAAGGAGTACCCCGAATATGACCGATACGATAAACTCTATATTGCCGTGGCCCCAGTGATGGTCTTCATCCGGCGGGGCAGCGGAAACCTTTAAGCTAACGATAAGCAACACCGATACAACGACGTCACTTAGAGAATGCACAGCATCGGCAATTAACGCCTGGCTTCGGCCAAATATACCGCCCAACAGCTTTACCACCAGGAGTCCAATGTTGGCCCAGAAGTTTATTCCGCCAACATGTTTGGCACACCAGTAGCACTCTTTACAAGCGACCGCCACGAATCAAATCCTTTTTCATTGGTAATTGGCCGGTGAGGAATGGTGGGTAATCGATTACCATTTAACCAATTACAATATCACTTATTTGGGGTGCTCGATTCCATCTTTAGTGGGGACTGAGACAATTGCGGATCAGCTTCAAATACCCATTCGGGCTTGTTCTCCCACCTGAAATAGAGCTGCAAGCGAAACCGCATAACCCTCCCGACTATATTAACTGGAAAAGTGCTCAGGCGGGTATTGTAAACATTCACCGCGTCATTATACTCGATTCTTTTCTTGTAAATTTGGTTCTCTACATCTGCTATTTGGCTGATGAGAAGCTGAAATGATTGGCTTGAAACCAGTTGTGGGTAATTTTCGGCTACAGCCATAAATCTTGAAAGCGCCTTTGATGAAATGTCGTCACCTGTAAGACCTTTCAACCCCTGTATAAGTTTTTCCATTTCTTCAGAGCCGTTTAATGATTTCTCCCTTGCTTCTACCGCAGAAAGAAATACATCCTTTTCATGGTTGATGAATTGTTGAACAACCCGTGTCAGCGCTGGAACGATATTCTGCCTCATCTGAAGACCACTTTCTATCTGTGCACGCAAGTTGCTTACTTGCTGCTTCATCGCTGTTAATTTGTTGAAGTAATAAATATGCAGAAACACACAAGCAATTACTGCCACAGATAAGAGGATGACTATCCAATGGTCAGCAATATACCGGCCGAGGACGGAAAATTTGCTCTTTTTTTGAAATTGCTCCGACCCCAAAATATTTCGCACCTGCTCTTTGCGTTTTGTCTTGGTGTCTTTTATAAAAGGAATTGCCATAACCGGACTTTCACTAAATTTCTTCCAATTCCATAGCTTTCTTGAAACACTCCATTGCTGCTTCGTGTTTGCCCATCGCCTCATAGGTATAACCGAGACGTTTATGAACCTTGGAGTAGGCTGGTTCAATGGCTATTGCCTTTTTAAAGCTTTCCACCGCCTTTTCGAGATCCTTCAACTTGTCGTGTGCAACGCCCAGGTTGTAAAGAACGTCAAAAGATTTATTATTCTTATTGGTTAGAGCACTTAGATATCTAACCGCGGTTTTGGGATCTTCATTCTTTATCGCCAGCAGCCCCAACCTGTAGACAGCATCCGCAAGGCTTTTGTCCAGTTCAAACGCTTTCTTATATGCCTTCTCTGCTTCTTCATCCATGCCCTCCCGCTCGCAACAGTGGCCCAGGTTGTAATAAATGACAGGGTCCTGTCTTCCCATCCGAATCAGTTTGTTGTATTGATCGATGGCTTTTCCATACCGACCCTTATTCATCAGAGAATCTGCTTTTCTGGAAACAAGGTTCCTTGCCTCAACAGATTCAATCCTTGTTAAGCGACAGTAGGAATCAACAAGGCCGTCCTTAAGCTTAAAGAAAAAGCCCTCCATTCGAAGAAGCAACGACACGCCCTCACTCTTTTTGGTTTCTGCAGTTTCTGCCTTCCTTGCCATTTTTACGCACCTCCTTTTTCTTCTTTAGCCCATTTCGCTTTCATCTTACGAATACCGGCCAGTATCGCCACCATTCCGAAGCAAATAACCAGAAATGGTACAATGGCAACGAGCATNTCTCTAAACATATACCAGTTGCGGGTTATCCCCCACAGACCCACCACAATCGCAATTATTCCTACAGTTATGTGTAACATTTTCGCTCCTTTCTGCTAACAGTTGGCTTTCAGTGTTTCAAATATTGACTCTTCCATTGCTTGTTTCGATAGGATATTTCCACGCTGCCAGGCCGCCTGTTAAGTTATAGACATCCTTAAAACCGGCATTTTCCAAAATCTGGCACGCGGTCTCGCTCTGAACCCCGATAATGCAATACACGATTATGTCTTTTGTTTTATCCAGGCTGAACAATCTGTACCCCAACTCTTTTAGGGGGATATTTATTGCACCTGGAATATGCCCTTGCTCATAAGACGCTTCGTCGCGTATGTCTAGGATTAAAAGACCGTTGTCTGATTCGTCATCCATTCTCTGTTTTAATTCGAGTGGCGTAATATTATCGTAATAAGTTGGTTTTTCGCTTGTATCTGAGGCCAAAGGATTGCCGGTTTTGTCGACTATTTCCAATTTTGACTTGCCCAGTACGACGTTAGCATATACTAATCCCCATACTGTCCAAACAAGGCCCAAAAAGAGGACAATAATTAAAGTAACGGCAATTTGCCTTTTCTTTTTCCTTATCGTCATGCGATAATGACGTTCACTTCATTTATAAAAGGCATCTCGCCCATCAGTTGGGTCTTGACATTCCGGGCAATCTGGTCCGCATGTTCCATGCTGAGGTCTTCATCAATGGCTATCGACATATCGATATGCAACAGCGTCCCAACATATCTGGCCTTTATGTTTACAATATCCATCACGTCTTTTACCTTACCCGCGCACGATCTTATTCGATCGAGGATCTTTCGCGGGGGGACCTTATCCATGATTCCCGCAAAACCAATAAAGACCATCCGCAGCCCCACAAAGAGCACGATGATCGAGATGACCGCGACACCGGCTCTCTCAAGATATGCCGCGCCGAGACCGACAAGAATCAGGAGAAATAGAACGAAGCATGAAATCCAAACATCAATGCGATTATACCGGGCGGACAAAGCGACAATAGCGTTTGAAAGATTTTTGCTTTCCTCCATAAGATATCGGTAAATAGCTTCATTGGCCACTATTGATATAATGGTGACCATTACCGCTCCGGCATAAGAACCGTACACTCTGAGCCTAGTCATCACTATCAGGCTGTAGCAAAGCATATGGACACCGATGATCAGGCCGAGTAAACCGACAACCGTTATACTTATAAACAGTACCTTACCCAAGCCATAGGGGTATCGCACATTTGCGGTCTTTTTTTCTAAAACTTGCGCATGCCACGGAAGCAAAAAGGCTGCTGCACTCATAAGAGAGAAAAGGCCATCCATCAAAACAAGCCTGCTGCCTCCAAACAATCCAAAACTTAGCTTCAAAACAGCGAGGGCCAAATTCCCAAGCACACCTGCGAGAAAAGGATGAATAGATTGGTTCCAGTTTTGATACATCTTACTGCTTCTGGTCGGCTCTAATTTACTTTTTGCGGTTCTTAAAATCCTTCGTAAACCTCACAAAATATGATGTGGCAAAACCCAGAAAAAAACTTAAAATCACAAGAAAAACTGTGCTTACTTCAACACCCTTTGTGAAAGGAAAATTAACCTTCGTCGTATGCATGTTCTGAGTCACAAACAACAAAACAATCAGAAAGATAGTTATAACTATTACCGCTCGCCACATCTTAATATAAGCCTTACCTTGCTTGTAGGTTCCCCTTTTGCGACTTATTGCAGAGACCCCAAACGTACTTTTTTCTGCGTTTTGGAACCCGCAAAATGGGGCCCGGTTACCTAGTTAACGTCTCTTTCAAGATAGGTTTTACCTTATTAGCAGGAATCGCAAATCCGATGCCTGTAAATACACCTGTAGGTGCATAAATAGCTGTGTTTATTCCTATAACCTCGCCCTTTACGTTGACAAGTGCCCCTCCTGAATTGCCTCTGTTGATGGCTGCATCTGTCTGAATCATATTTTCATAAGTCTGGCCTTCTATTACAAGGTTCCTCGAATCATCGCTTATGATACCGGCAGTGACAGTTTGTTCTAACCCGAAAGGCGAACCTACGGCCAGGGTTCTATCAGCTACCTTTATCATGTCGGAATCCCCAAGAATAGCTGTAGGAAGAGGCGCATCAGGCTGGATCTTCAACATGGCAATATCATTTACCGTATCCTTGCGAATGATCTGAGCAGGATAGGCCCTCCTTTCGAACCCGAAAGTTACAACCTTGATATTCTGTGCATTTGCTATAACGTGGGCATTGGTTACTATGTATCCCCTGCGGTCGACGATAATGCCTGAACCTAAAGACTGTTCTTCAACAAATTGTATGGATGGATCATCGAAGGTAATAGAGCTGGCCAGACTACCGCCCCTTCTCTGGGTCACCTTATCAGCGGTTATATTTACGACCGCCGGTCTTACCGCAGCAAAAGCAGATGCCAAATCGTCATCTGAACACACCAATTTTAGATTTTGGCTTGAAATGGCACTTGACGACTCTGATAAGGTCGGTGGTGTCCCAATCCCTGCCTGGGTCTGCTCTTGCAAGAGCAGTTTCTTGCGTCGTAACAAATCCAATCCAAAGATGGAATTGTGGGCGCCATAGATTCCTAAATTGACAGTGCCCCAATACACTACGAGAAAATTAACCGCTATAAGTGCTATGAGCACCCAAAGGATATTCTTGGAAAGCCATTCTTTAATATTCATCAAAACACCTCATTTTAGCAGTAACAGCTCTTTCGTTAGTTTTCCTCATCGTAACGTTCTCCTGATTCCTCAAGCCGTTTGCATACCGGCTTTTTGAAATCTTCCTCTTCGTTCGTATGTTCGGTGAGGATCACGTTCTCGGTTTCAGTTGAAAAGGACGAGCCTCCGGTGAATATGGAAAATATCCTTTGCCTCAGAGTCGTCTGTGTCTGATCAGCTACCTTTATGCTGGACGAGTCTATAGGTACATAACGCCTCTGGCCCTGGCTGTAGATATCCAGAAGTGCTGTGCTGTCTCTGTCGTCTGACAACGAGCTAAAGAAGTCGTCCATGTCAGATATAGGTGCCTTGTCAATACTCATGATTACATCTCCAGGGAGTAGACCAACTCCGTCAGCAGCACCGCCTGGCACCACAGACAGAACCAAAACACCGGCTATATCAGACGGAATATTAAGCGACCGGCGCAGAGTTGAACTAAGCGGTGAGAGCGATACACCCCAGGCAAAGCCACCTAATTTATTCTCTTGAGCCGTCTCTAATAAGGTAGGCGATTCGGCAATCACAGCATGTGCCATATCCTTTTGGCCATCCCTTATGAATACGATCCTTACTCTGTCGCCAGGATTTAGTTCTGCTATAATCTGCCTGAAGCCGTCCACATCCTTTACGGTGCTGTTGTTCAAGGCAACTATGAAATCACCCCTTTGAAGACCTGCCTTTTGAGCCGGTGAGTTGGGAATAACACGATTGATTAAAATACCACTGTTGCTGGGAATATCCAACTGCTCGGCAATAGCTGCGTTCACGGCAATGATCTCCACACCGAGAAAAGCAGAAGGCGAAAGAGACACTTCTTCGGCTCCAGCGACCTGCACAATAGGCCCCTGTTGGACCGTTATAGCCGGTTCACGAACCGTAGCCGGATAAGCAAGACCGACATCAGCTCCCGTCACATTCGAATATATAAGGTAACCTAAAAAACCGACAACCATTCCTGCCACAACAAAGGCCAATTCGAGGTATCCCTTCGGACGTTTATCGATTAGGTCTTTGTCAACGGTATTCAAGTCCCTTACCTTATTCTTCTGTGTCTTTACTTTCTAACTTCTCAATCCTGTTTTCGTGTTTCTTCAACTTGCTGCCAATCCAAATTACGGAAACGATCAACACCAGAAGTAATAACTGTCCAAGTGTCATGTGTTACCTCCTTTTCTTGCTTTATTTATTTCCTTCCATATATCCCCAAGAGCCTAAGGAATTGCATAACGGCAAGAGCTGCTGCTATTATGTAGGTAAGAACTGCTGCCTTAAGCACCTTTCGAATACCGTCAAGCTCTTCAGCATCGGCTATTCCATTATCTTCAATATATCGCATCGCTCTCGATGAGGCCTCCAACTCCACAGGCAGCGTTACCAAGTAAAAAACAACTATGCCAAGGAATAAGAGTATTGCCACGTCTATGAAGAACGATGACAGCACCATTCTGCCGAGCAGGATTCCGAAGAACAGAAGCGGCAATACAAGGAATCCTGCCTTTTCGACAATTGGGGCAATATTGTCTCTAAGTTTTACCGGCGGATAGCCTGTACCGTCCTGTATTGCGTGTGCTGCCTCATGTGCGGCAACTCCTATAGCAGTGATAGAAGCGCCTCGCGACACACTGCGAGAGAGCCTGACCGTTTTCTGGCGGGGATCGTAATGGTCCTTAAGAACGCCACCAACCTCCTCGATTACAATGTCATCCAGACCAGCAGAGTTGAGCATCGTTCTGGCAAGGTGGCTTCCCGTAATCCCCTTTTTAATAGGTTTCTTTGAGTACATTTCAAACAAACGGCTGACTCTACTGCGAGCGTAAAAGCCAAAAATAATCAAAGGCAAAATCGCAAGACCGGATATAAAATACAGCCCCGTCATTATGTCCATTTCGCTAATCCCTTTTCACTTCAACGTTATTTCAGGGTTCAGCTATTCTTATATACAATCCCTGCTCCCCATATTGGATTCGACCATTCTATGCAGTCACACGCTACGCGGCACGCGCCGCATTCAAGGCAGTTCTCGTACCTTATATCAATCCTCTTTTCGGCCTCATCCCACATGTAAACTTCTGCGGGACAAATGTAGGTGCAGACCCGCTTAGTGCACTCTTTGCATACCTGCTCGTTAAGCGTAATGTGCGAGGCCTTAAGGCCCTTTCTGCGGACTGTGTAAAGCTTATCATCCAGGCTAATTTGATTATTGTTTGCTGTTGACATATCAGATTCCGTTTTTCAGCAGTGAGGCAAATGTCTTCGCTGTCTTGACAAAATTTATCCGCTTGCGCAGCATGTGAAAAATATTGCTCTTGACAACGCTCTTCGGGACCTCGCCTACCTCAAAAAACTTGGTTAATACATCCTTCAGGAGGTGTGGATAGTCGTTAGTGACCTCTTTATGTGTTCGCAGGATGTCTATAAAATCACGGCAGCTTTTCATATTTTTGAGAACAAAAGAATCTTTGAGAAGCCATTCGTAGAGGCCCAGTGCTCTGGCGTCGTAACGTTTTTCTTTTCTTCTTTTCAAAATCGTTTCAGCAGCCATCATCCCCGAAGCCATAGCCATGTTCATACCTTCGTGGCACACACTGTTATTCACGAATCCCGCTGCATCCCCAACCAACAAAAGTCCATCGGTATAAGGTTTTGGTATATTCTTATAGCCGTCCATTGGGATCATGTGAGCCGAGTACTCCAGGATTTTGCCGCCTTTTATTAGAGGCTTGACGCAGGGGTGGTTCTTGAACCTTTCCAGCAGTTCGTTCGGAGAAACAGGATTCTCTTGCCCATACATTTCACTGACAACAATCCCAACACCTGCGGATAATGAATCCAGATTAGTATATATGAACCCGTCCCCCAGCATGCCTGGTGTTACGTCCGCAAAATACTCGTAGGCAGCCCCTTCTCTTGCCGTTAAGCCAAATCTTTCATCGATTACATCTTTCCCTAACCCTATCACTTCTTTAACAGCAATGCATCGAGCACGCATCGACAATCTGTTGCGCAGACCCGCCTTTTCGGAAAGGAGAGAATTAGCACCCTCAGCACAAACAACTACATCCGCTAATAAGGCATTGTCATAGCCTGCGCCCGTAGTTACACCAGCGACTTTCTTACCATCCCATAAGAAATCTGTTACCGTCACGCCGCAGATAATAGTGGCACCTTGCTCCCGGGCTTTTTGGGCGAACCATTTATCAAACGCAGATCGCTTGACGATAAAGGAATGATTGTAAGGCGGTTTTTTGTGCTCCTCCGATTCAAAGCTTAAAGCTATCTCTGAGCCGTCTACCAGCATCGAATAGTGCTTCTTTGCCACAAATCTCTCCACCGGCGCCTCGTTATAAAAGTTGGGGATCAACTTGTTCATCTGGTTGGAATAGAATATTCCGCCGAACATGTTCTTTGCCCCCGGATACTGTCCTCTTTCAAGAATGACTACATCCACGCCCCCTTTGGCAAGGACATACCCGCAGGAAATGCCCGCTGGGCCCGCTCCGATAATGACCACTTCACACTTTTCACTAACGTCGTTGAGCGATTCCTCCAAAACGTTTCGAGTATCCATTATTCCCAAACTTCTACTGGCCACTTTCACCTCAGGCCAGCTAAAAGGCCTAAGCGATTACCTCGGTCGAGACTATTTCCCCCTGAGCGTTCTAAAAATCACATTTTTCCACCTGTCTATTAATCCGAGGTCGTCTACCTGCAAACCTGTCTCTTAGATTTACAACTGTCTCTTTTACTTCGTGCACGCCACGACCAACACCGTAAACAAAATAGTATAGAAAATCTCTTTTTTCTCTGGTTGCCTCTTCGCTTTTCTTATCGCACGGTTCTTCGAGTTGCTCTGTTTTGCTGTAAATGCTGAAAAATTCCTTGAAATAACCACAGTTTAGACAATCCCCCTTGCAGTGAATCACTTCTTTACCAAATTGCTGCACGACTACGAAACAGTGATTGATTTTCCTTCCGTATATTAAACAGTCTCCACATTTCTTATCACAACTCGCTTTTTGGACGTATTCCCAGCAATGTCCCAATGACCCAGACGCGACACCGTTTTTTTCGTTACGGAAAGCCTCGAAAAGAGATATAGCTTCGGATATAGGAATCCTGTAATGCTTTCCAACGGTCCTGATCGCTCTAATCTTGCCTTGGTTGACCCAGTTGACGATGGTGAAGCGCGAAACCCCGCAAAGTCTCGCAAGCTCAGTCGTTGTCAGATAATCCTTCCGCGATTTTGTTTTATTGCCAGCCATGGCCTTTTTTCTCATAGCCGAAATAACCTTTCTAAGCCGCAATTTATTTGCATGAAAAAATCCCAGCCAGCTATCCATTGGGATAACCAGCTGGGCTAAATCTTCTTAACCACTTTATAAAACTGGTGAAGCCCTAAAAAACTCCAGCAGTCCTTGCTGGCTTTCTATCCACACCTGATGTATGAGGCCCAGGCCCAATTTTGCAACTTATCACAAAATGGGAACCCACTTCATACATCAATGGATAGCACAGCGTCCTTCCCTGAGCTACTAATTTTCCAAATATCTTTTACGTCATTGGTACGCGTTTTCAGGAGCAGCGATTGCCGCTCTTCTTGTTACGCTAAATAACCTCCTGTCTAATCACATTACAGCATCTTTTGCCGAAATAAATCATTTTATATAAGCCTGAATATCGAGATTATTCTGCACTCCGTCCCCTTCAGTTGTAGCAGAAACTTGTACCATTTTTTGCACAAGCTTATTACCACAGGTTGCTTATATCAGAAACGGCACTAATTGAATTGCGCCCCCATGAATTGCGCCCCCTTGCCCTAAGCTTTCTTCTTGTTAGGCCGGGTCATAAAAGTGGTCGCGATTCTTGCTGTTTTTCATATTCAACCGTTTACACTTTTTCAACGCTCTGCACAAATTATTGAGTCTGAGCCTATCTGTCAATTATTTTGAAAAAGTTTTTACAAAAATTTGCAGAAGGTCAAAAATAAGACTCAACTACTCAAGGCCAAGAGACACCCCTCCTTGCTATCCTGTACGTCAAGACAGCTTTCTTCTTGTGTCCGCAGTCTTTTTATTTCTCTGGTCAAGGCAGGAACAACCTTAAAGAGATCTCCTACAATATTGTAGTCGGCCACTTTAAATATCGGTGCCTTGGGGTCTTTGTTGATGGCTACTATGATTTCGCAAGACTGCATCCCAACAAGATGCTGGATAGCACCACTGATGCCACATGCAATATATAACCTCGGCCGTACAGTTTTACCTGTTTGGCCCACCTGGTGGGCATAGTCAATCCACCCTGCATCCACAGCCCCGCGTGATGCTCCCACCGCACCACCCAGTACGTCTGCTAACTGTTCGATAATTTTGAGGTTCTTAGCATCTCCCAAGCCTCGCCCTGCTGCAACTATTATCTCGGCATCCGCTAAGTTAGCTGTCTCCGTGGCCTCTTTAACTACCGCAAGAAGTTCAGCTCTTTGTATTAAATGATGTTGTTTATAATCATATTTGACAATTCTGCCCATACGCAACTGGTCGCGCTGTGCCATTTTGAAGACTTTAGGACGTACAGTAGCCATCTGGGGGCGGTGGTTTGGGCAGATGATAGTAGCCATCAAGTTGCCGCCGAAAGCCGGCCGGGTCTGCAATAGATTTTTACTTTTCGGATCTACTTGCAGCCCTGTGCAATCCGCAGTTAACCCGGTTTCCAACCGGCTGGCTACTCTCGGAGCTAAAGAACGCCCAATAGCTGTTGCACCAAGCAAAACAATATTGGGCCGATGTTTCTTAATTAGTCCAAATAATACGCCTGTATAGGTATCTTCGATAAATGCTTTTAACTGTGGAGACTCGGCTAAATACACCTTGTCAGCACCAAAGCTTATTAAATCACGCGCAGCTTTTGTCAGTCGATCTCCCAACAATATAGCACAAAGAGGTTCAGCCAGTTCACGGGCCAATTTTCTCCCTTCAGAGAGAAGCTCAAGAGTAACATTAGCTATTGTGCCGTGTTTTTGCTCAGCAAACACCCAGACACCTCTATATTTGCTCTTATCGATGGTCTGCGTTTCTTCGCGGACCAGTTCGATGGCCTTGAATTTATTGCAGGCAGTTACACAAGCTCCGCAAAGATTACATTTGGCCAAATCAATCTGGGCCACCTTTTCCAACATAGTAATGGCACCAAATGGACAGGCCTTCACGCAAAGTTTGCAGCCAATGCACTTCTCAGCTATCACGTGGATACTCATCCTGTATTCTTTTAAAATATTTCTGCTTGGCGTAGTTTGGACAACAAGGCCCCCACCTGCTCCCGGACCTTCCCTTCTAGGAATTCTGCCTGCCTATGATGGTCGGGAGTATACATTTTGACGACCCTTGTGGGAGAACCCTTTAATCCGATTTTGTTTGCAGCCGCGGTAATGTCCTGTGCCGACCAGATTGCAATCTTACTTCTTTCAGCGCGCATTTTCCCTTTTAATGAGGGAAAACGCGGCTCGTTAATCACCTTGGAGACCGTGATCAACCCAGGCAGTGAAAGTTTTATTCTTTCTGCGCCTTCCTCGGTCATACGTTCCGTGATTATATATCCGTTGGTCACCTCACGAGTCTTTATGACACAACTGATATGAGGAATATCCAACCTTTCCGCCAGCGATGGCCCGACATGCGCGGTGTCGCCATCTACAGCTTGTCTGCCGCAAATGATCAAATCAAAGTGGCCTATTTTCCTCACTGCTCTGGCCAAAACGTAGGAAGTAGCGAGTGTATCAGCCCCTGCAAAAGCAATATCATTGAGTAAAATAGCACTATCAACTCCCATACTCAAAGCCTCACACAAGGTAGCAATTACCTGCGGAGGTCCCATAGACAAAGCCGTTACCCTGCCTCCATATTGCTCCCTGAGACGAAGGCCTTCCTCAATCGCATTTAAATCAAAAGGATTGATAATCCCGTCTACACCTTCACGAATGAGTGTATTAGTTTCCTTGTTAACGTTGACCTCGAGGGTGTCGGGGACTTCCTTGACACAGACAATGATGTTCATCGTTTGCTCATGATAAAAACATTCAGGCCATAGCATTTAGGTAAGCGCAATATCAGACGCTCAGCTCCACAGCTTGCCGGGACCGACCAGTATTCTCATAGCCCTTCTTGAAGGCTTCTTTTGCCTCTAAGGTTATCTCGCGAGTCTTCGTATACAGCTTATCCAAGGCATTGGGGTACTTCTTACGAATAATTTCCGCGCCCACAGCGCCGACAAATATACCTCCTATTATGATTCCAAGCTCTTTAAACATAGCAACTCCCTTCCTTTCTCTTTCGGGCAAAATAAAATCTTTACTTCTTTTTTGGCTTTCCATTATCTGATCTTGATTGATACACTGAATCAACAAAACGCTTTGCGGCATCCTCTATCTTCCCTATCAGTTCTGGCTTCTTGACACGGATAATCTCGATCCCCGCTGCATCCACGACTGTCCCTAAAAACACCAATCCAACTAATCCCATTATCAACTCACCTTCGTTTGTAGTTGTTCTATTTTTAGCTCGCTCGAACTATTATGAAACAACTCAGCCAGCTATACATTTGGATAACCAGATAGGTTAAATCTTCCTTAACCACTTTCCTAAACTGGTGAAGCCTTAAAAAAGTCCAGCAGTCCTTGCTGGTATTCCATCCAACCCGATGTATGAGGCTTTCATGCCTCAATGGATAGCACAGGGTCCTTTCCTGAGCAGCTAATTTTCCAAATATCTTTTATACAATTCGTATGCGTTTTTAAGAGTTGTAATAACCGCTCTTTTTGTTACGCTAAACAACCTCCCGCCTAATCATATTACAGCATCTTTTGCCGAAATCATTTATTTTGTAGAGGCCTGAATATCGAGATCATTCTGCACTCCGTCCCTGTCGGTTGTAGCAAAACTCTGCACTCTTTTTACACAAGCTCGTTACTACAGAATGATTATATAAGAAACAGCGCTTATTGAATTGCGCCCCCCCGTGCTATAGCCCCCCATTTCTTGATCAGGCCAAGACACGTAATCGGCAGCAGTCCTTGTTGTTCATCGTATTCAACCCTTTCTACTATCTCAACGGAATACACAATTTATTTGCCTGGCAATCTTTGTCAAGCATTTTTTCCGAAATTTCTTTGAAAATTTTCAGGCTCTAAGGAAAGGTGTTGTAGAGAAGGCTGCGCCTTTACACTGCCGTGCAGAATTATGCAGATGTCATCTGACGTTACGGGCTCGTTTCAGTGGTTCTTGAATAGACTTTTATTGTCTCTGAGTATAGTGGACTTTCGCACTTTTTGAAAAGTGTTAATTTGGGCGATTTAAAGCCTGTGAGCTATTTCAAGACAATTTGATTATTTTTGGCATGTTCGAGACTTTTACCGAACATGCATAAAATTTAAGAACGTACATAAGCCCTTGTTTTGTAACGATTTCTCCCGTTAAAAAGTGCGAAACTTAACGTTATAAATTCTTCTTCAAAAAACCCATATGCGATTGGTGGCACCGGAGCAAGGTTCTTTCTTGCCTATAAGGGTTTATTTTTCTTTACATTTGAGGTGTTTTGTTGTGCTGTAATTCCATATGACCCTTGCACTTGCTGTTACAACGACGCCCACCGTAAACGGAATGAGCGAAGAGGTAGAGGCAATAAGAAGTGAGGCTCTTGCTGCATTACTCGCCAATAATCCAAGGCCGGCGGCCAATCCCATACCTGCTGATTCTCCCGCTGTATCAAGAATGGCGTTCCGCTTGCTTATCCTGCCCTGTTTATATTTTCTCGCGTTAATCAGAGCAGCTACACCTCCCCACGCGGCACCTACAGCCACGCTTGCCCTAACAGGGCTGATGGCTTCTATTGTCACTACTCTTACAGCCCCTGCACTACGCCCCAAGTTATACCCAAGCGTGCTTGTTACAGTCTGCGGACAGTAATAATCAGTTGTCTCCATTGTTAGCATTCCCCTTCTTTTTATTGTATCCATGTGATCTTCGCCCAACCATTTCCTTTTTTCTTTCAATAAATCTCTTTCTGTAGACCATAAAAGCCCCTTTTCCTGAATGTTCCATAATCTCGTGGTTCGAATGGGCGCTTACCACCATTGATATTACAGGCAGGGCACGTGGGACTAAACGAACAATCAGAGCGGCTGTTACGTGTTCAATGTATTCCTCTAAGGCTTTTGACCCTAACACTGCAACACCTTTTTTTGTCCTTGTCTCCTTACCTGACTTCCTTCCAATTTTCTTTAGGGATTCAATCTCCCTTAAGGCCTTAAATTTTATTTCTGATCCCCCAACTCCGATTTCGATTATCCTTAATATTATCTCTTTCTCTATAATATCGTCAGGTTCATAACCGTAGCATAGCGCAATCTCTTGAATCATGTGAAAGTCCTGGACCAAAAGTGCCGTCAGATCGACCGTTGCTGTCAGTAGGCC
>JGI24422J19971_10000645_pt1 | contig 19767 bp, 20 predicted proteins | sample DeeMarSWOR152_54_FD_19971 | JGI IMG/M metagenome (IMG submission 19971) | reverse complement strand
TGAGGGAGTCTTCTAGTCGGATGCCAAATTTGTTTTCACTCAACCCGGTAACTATGTATGGGTGTGTCTTTGGTTCCACATCAGGATTTATCCGTACGGCTATCCTTGCCTTACAGCCAATATCCTCAGCAACACTATTCAACGTCTGTAACTCCTGGCCTGATTCAACATTGAACATTAGGATACCCGATTGGAGCGCTAATTCCATATCTTTTGGTGTCTTTCCAACACCAGAATAGACAATCTTATGAGGTGTGATCCCGGCTCTGAGGGCCCGAAAGAGCTCTCCTCCTGAGACTATGTCCGCTCCTCCGCCTTCCAAGGCCAAGAGCCTCAGGATGGCGAGATTGGAATTGGATTTCAAAGAAAAGCAGGTGAGGTGGTCTAACCCCTTGAAGGCATTGTTAAAGACTCGGAAGTGCCTTCTTATTGTAGAATAGGAATAAAGATAGAAAGGTGTTCCAATCTGCTCGGCTATGTACGCTATTGGTAGATCCTCACAGTAGAGCTCGTCTCTTTTATAGAAAAAGTGATTCATCGAGTGAGACCTTCAAATAAAGCTCTCATACGTATCTCAGTCTTGACTCACTATCTCGCCTTCAAATATATCGACTATATGCTTCACTGGCTCAGACAGTCTGTCTTCCCCTGAGCCCTTCTTTAAGTCTTTCTGCTCATTTTGTTTTTTAAATACAACTTTGAAGTTCGACTGAAAGAAATCCCGGACATAGTCGACTAACTGCCCATAGTGCTCAGGGTCATCAAAATAACTCGCCGTAAATGATCCTTCTCCACAGGGCAATTCCAGCGTGTCTTCAGTAATAGTATAGGATTTCCATTTCCTCAGTACGTTGAAAATCGGCTTATCCTTGTCAGCTAGGTAGCCCAAAAACTCACTCCATTTCTTGCCATCATCTTGAGGTATCTCCTTGGCCGGATATTCCTCCTTACTGAAAGCTGTTTCCACATGCCTACTGTGTCCCGGCACTAGAGACTTATCGAGCCGATTCTCTAAATCTTCAATCTTCTTAAGTAACTCATCAAGTGAGAGGTAATCCGTGAGTCTCGAGAGCTTGAGTAAAATCGCTTCCAGCGCAATCCTAGGGTTATTTGTATAGCGAAGATCTACTTCCCTATTAATAAGGAAGTTGAGGGAGTGAAGCAGCCGTTCCATTCCGGCACGCTCTGCCTGCTTTTTTGTCTCCCTTAGCTCGTTGTCAGGTAAATCCAATACGTGCGAAGGTTCTTGGGGGATGAGAGAAACGATTAAATTTCGAAACTGACCCATTATTTCTCGGTAAAACACCTTGATATCATAACCATAATTGTACACCTCGTCTATTATCGCCAGGCATAATTTGCTGTCACCATCAAGTATAGCCTGAGATGTCTTATAGATGAGATCCCTATCTATTATTCCCAGAACAGCGGTTATCTGGCTGTCCTCGACATTCGGGCCGGTAAAGGAGACAACCTGATCGAGAAGACTTTCGGCATCCCGCAGACTTCCACCTGCCTCCCTTGCAATAATGGAAATACCGGAATCGCTTACCCTTATCCCTTCTTCTCTTACAATCCTCTTAACCTGTTCCTCTATCTTCAGTATGGGTATCCTTCTGAAGTCGAATCTTTGACATCGGGATAGTATCGTTACAGGCACCTTGTGCGGTTCTGTTGTAGCGAAGATAAATTTGACATGCTCTGGTGGCTCTTCCAGCGTTTTTAGTAGAGCATTGAATGCAGGGAGGGTCAGCATATGGACCTCATCTATGATATATATTCTATATTTGCCCTGGGAGGGCAGGTATCTGATATTTTCTCGAAGATTCCGTATCTCATCAATTCCCCTATTTGATGCGCCATCAATCTCCTGGACATCGACGAATGAGCCATTAGTTATCTCGATACACGAAGTGCATGTGTTGCAAGGATTTCCTCCCTGGGCTCTTCGGCAATTGAGGGCCTTGGCAAAGATTCGAGCAACTGATGTTTTACCTACACCCCGTGCGCCGCTAAATAGATAGGCATGAGCTAATCGGTCGGATAGCAACGCATTCCTAAGCGTCTGCGTTATGTGCTCCTGACCCTTAACCTCTTCAAATACCTGAGGTCTCCATTTTCTGGCAAGAACTTCGTGCGGCATGGTGGATTAATCGAGGCATGGGTGGCGGAGAGAGGGGGATTCGAACCCCCGGTACCACTTTTGGTGGTACACGCGATTTCCAGTCGCGCTCCTTAGGCCAACTCGGACATCTCTCCCTCATTCCGCTGAGGCGGAATACATGTGCTTTCTAGCTCTTGGCATAAAACAGTGTTTTTTCCGCTTAGAGTGAAACGAAAAAGTCGGTCACGCTGCGTGACCCTTCAAAGGCCGAATTCTTGGCGGAGAGGGTGGGATTCGAACCCACGTGCCTCGCTACTAACGAGACAAATCGATTTCGAGTCGACCCCGTTACGACCACTTCGGTACCTCTCCAAGCCCTACCTTTTTTCTCGGAAGAAATCCTGCATGAGCTCTCGGCATTGGCTTTCCATTATGCCGGGAATTACTCTTAGACGGTGATTCAGCCTTCCATCATTCGATAGATTGTAGATTGAGCCTGCAGCTCCGCTCTTCAAATCAAATGCACCAAAAATGAGCGTGTCTAAACGGGCATTTATAATAGCTCCCATGCACATCGCACACGGTTCAATGGTCACAACTATGGTCATCCCATTCAGTCGGTAGTTCTCAAGCAACTTTGCTGCCCGCCTGATAACCAGTATTTCCGCGTGAGCGGTAGGATCGTTGCGCGAAATGCTTCTGTTGTGGTCCCTTGCCAAGACTTCGTTGGACTGACCTATCAGAAGCGCACCTACTGGAACCTCCCCACCACGCCGTCCCTTTTCGGCCTCTTTCAAGGCCTCTCGCATAAAGTAGTAGAGATCCACAGTTTATGTTGTCTTTTTTCTTTATTTCGAGACCGACCCAAAGAATTGCCAAATTTCTCAGCTACTTATCAAACCAGCCTCGAAATACTATGGACTCCGAGTATCCTTTATCATTTCCTCATCGGTGAGTCAACGTGATAGTAATTGCTCGATCCCCGTCAAGGCCTGGCCTCTTAAGAACTGTGTCTTGCTTTCAGTCAGAATTGTGTTTAAATTAACACAAATTATTTCCGAAATGAATAAAGATCTTATAAGTTATTGTAATTTCATAATAAATATAGTCAATAGCGGTTGGCATAGAAGTTGCTGCTTAATAGGGTGTCTGGGGTGCTCGTTAACAACTTAGAGCATTTTTCCTACGGACAACAGTTAGGAGAAAAAAGGAAACTATAGGTAATGTAACGGCATCTCCGGACAACATGGAGCCCCGGGTTCATAACCCGGGGCTGTTTAATTGGGAGAGTTCTTCCTCGACTTCCTTTATATCCTCTGGCCTGTCCACCTCAGTAGAGTCAAATGTGGTTTCTACTACCTTTATCTGGTAACCATGCTCCAGTGCCCGCAGCTGTTCAAGTTTCTCAGCTCTTTCCAAAAGTCCATAGGAAAGCCTTGTGAATCTTAGCAAGAATTCCTTTCTATACGCATAGAATCCGAGGTGCTTATAGTAAATAAACTCTGGCTCCTGATCCCGACGGAAGGGGATAGGCAGACGGGAAAAATACAATGCATACCCCTTCTTATCAACGACTACCTTTACGTTATTTGTATCGTTTAGCTCTCGCTCCTCCTTGATCCTATACATTAGGGTGGACATAGGAGTCTTTGGGTCTTCCAGAAGCGGTCTTATGAGGTCAGATATTATTGATGGCTGAAAAATGGGCTGATCTCCTTGTATATTGACTACTATATCTCGATCTTGCAGGCCAATCTTTTCCGCCGCCTCAGCAATGCGGTCTGTCCCCGACAGGTGATTTTCGTCTGTCATAATTGCCCGGCCACCGAATTCATTAACACATGTACAGATGCTAAGATCATCGGTCGCCACGTAGATCTCATCCAGCTCAGGACATTCCTTGGACCGCTCGTAGACATGCTGGATCATGGGTTTTCCCGCGATCAGGGCCAATGACTTTCCCTCAAAGCGTTTTGATGCAAACCTTGCGGGGATAAAGGCAACTGTTTTCAAGATGTATCCTATAGCTTACGGATTTCAAATCTCCTTCTACCAATGCCTTTGATACGTTAGTGTAAACAGCGATAAATATCAAGGAAACTGGGATCTTCTTTTATTGTTTTTTTAAGGAGGAATGATCTGTTGAAAGTTGATAGTTTGCAATGAAAGGGAGAATGATCGGAGTATCCCAGATCTGCTGATCTTGGGTAGAGGGTGAGGATGTATCAGCCGGCGGATCGTTTATTTTACATTGACATATTTGTACGGTCCCCATAGAGTAAAAGCGGAGATACGCACCAATTCAAGATGAAGAGGTAAGACTATGGGTCCTTCGGAGATCGTGGATGTCTTGGAGAATTGCGAGCTCTTTAGGGGATTAAACAGGGATGAAATTAAGAAGATAGCGAGCCTTTGTCATGTGGAGATGTATGAGGGTGGAGAAAATATACTTAACCAGGGAGACTTCGGGGAGAAGCTCTATATAATCGCTGAGGGTCATGTGTTTTTGGAAAGATCTACTGACTTAGGTACACGCAAGGGTAATGTAGTTATTAGCCTGTTGGGTAGGGGAAGGGCCTTGGGCTGCTGGGCAGCTCTCCTTGGAGAAGCTCACACGCTGTTGTCGTCTGCTAAATGCAGAAGGCCCACAAAGGTGGTTGTTATTGAGGGCCTAGCCCTAAGAGAGATGATGTTGGGTAATTTTGAGTTTGGATTTAAGGTCCTGGAACGGCTCTGTTTTATACTTCGAGACAGAATTCAGGGCGCATACGGGGCCATGGAAAACATTTAGTCCCATGCTGCTTCTCTTCATCGGCATTGATTGGTACGCCTCTGTGTGTTCTTAGGTCCTCAAACACCTGGGGAAGCCCTTCCGAGTTGCCCATGCCTGGCCGTTGTAAACAATTCATGCTCCTATCTTTTCTCTTGCTGCTCCAAGGTAGGATTGTCTACAACCTGCCTGGTGACGACATGGAGAATTCTTTTTCGCCTCTTTACTGCGCCACAAATCTGGCAGAAAAAGCAGAAGTGATAATAGAGATCGTCAGATGAAGAGAAATAACAGCAGTATAGTGGAAATATTTGCTGATGGTTCCTGCTTTGGTAATCCGGGACCAGGTGGCTACGGCACCATAATAAGATATCGAACACGGGAAAAGGAGATATCAGGCTATTGTCCAAATACCACCAACAATCGGATGGAACTCATGGCTGTGATAGAGGGCCTAAAGGCTCTTGAGAGGCCTTCACAGGTTAGGATATTTACAGATTCAAATTACGTTTACAAGGGAATCACCACTTGGATCGATTCATGGCTAAAAAGAAATTGGTTAAATTCACAGAAGAGGCCAGTCTTAAATAGGGATCTTTGGGAGAGATTACTTGTAGTAAGCAGACCACATAAAATAGAGTGGCGGTGGCTAAAGGGCCATGCTAGACATCCTGAAAATGAGCGATGTGATAAACTGGCCAGGAAGGCAATTAGGGAGAGTATGAGGGCTTGAACTGCTGGATGGCGATTTGAGATTTATTCACTTGACAAATAGTATGAATGCTTATATAAATTCTAGGTTGAGGAGTTCTTCTTCATATCTATCATAGTGGAGATGCCATGAAGTGTCCGAAATGTAAATATACCGCGTTTGATTATCTGGACGCGTGTCCCAGATGTGGCAAGGATTTGACACCGGAAAAGGCCAAGTTGAATATTTCCTCCATTAAGCCTAATCCGCCTTCCCTTCTAGGTTCCTTGACCGGTGATCTCGATGATAGCAGTGTTGAAGTCAGGGCACCAGAGTCAATTAAAGAAGGTGCTCAAGATATGACTCTGAAAGGTGAGGAGATATATGATGATGGCTCGGAATTGGATATTAGTATAGATGAGGAGCCGGCATCAGGTGAAGGGGGTGAGGTTGAATTAGGTGATCTTGGTCCCTCAGATGAGGATAGTGAGTTAGAAGAAAAAGTGGTCGGAAAAGAGGAATCGGGTCTCAAGCAGGGTGGAGATCGAAAAAATCCTGAGAAGAAAGAAACTGAGAAGGATTCGGAAGCGATAGGTCTTGATTTGGAGGATTTGGATCTGAAACTCGATTTTGATGAGGATGAAGACTCCGGCCAGTAGTTATTTGATATGTGGGAACATGTTTAGGCCGAGATAGCTCAGTCGGTAGAGCAGGGGACTGAAAATCCCCGTGTCCCCAGTTCGATTCTGGGTCTCGGCACTAGAAAGATAAAGGGCTTGCTCATGATCCTAGACCAAGCCCTTTTTTTCGTACTCTCGTGTTCCTTTCACCTAGCGTCCAAGTTCGCCTGGTGGTACTGAACTAGGAGGGACTCAGCAATAACTTTTGACATCTTTCCCGTGATATTCTAATAGACCTTGATGTGCACTTGGTGGCTCCTCATGGGGGGGGTGGCCAATCTCCTGGGGGTTTGGAAGCGCATCCCTGTTATTCAAGGGGTGACTTGGCTGAGGGAAAGCCGAGCCTGGATGCAGCACCATCAAGGCATGTTAAATCCATAGGTTGTAGGAGGATCAGTCAGAAAGTGAAGAATGTGTATTGGTGGGAGTTTAAATGTAAGGGACTGACAGTGCAGGTGGCCTCGTCAGATAGTGGGGCGGTCAGAGTTGGCATAGGTTTTATAAGGAAGGGAGATTTTGTGTCTGAGCTCAAGGCCTTAGGCCCGAGAGCTGACATTTTTGAGGATTTTGGGCCAAATGAGGCCTTAATCAATGTAATAGAGGCATATCTTAGGGGGGATAACCCACCAATTGACTTACCGTGGGATATCAATGCTAGCACCTTTACCTATAAGGTCTGGACGGCCGTGTGCACAATACCATATGGCGAGACAAGATATTACAAAGATGTTGCCTGCATGGTAGGTAGACCAAGAGGTGCGAGGGCCGCAGGGCAGGCATTGAACAGGAATCCGCTTCCTATTCTTATCCCGTGCCATAGGGTAGTTTCTATTGATGGCCTAGGTGGTTTTGGTGCAGGTATTGATGTGAAACGGTATTTACTCAATCTCGAGCAAGGCAAATTTGCCAGCCGTACTGAGAAAAACGAGGGATTCCATGGCCGATAGATGATAGGCGATAGTGTGTTGCAAGGTGTTATGTATAACAAAAAGAGTGTGGAAATTTTGCGTAGATTTCTTGGAGCGATTCCCCAGCGCCCCTTTACTGCTTGACTCTGTTTCTCCATTCCTTTATCCTTCGAAGATTAAAAAAATCCAATAATAGAGGGGGATAGTTCAGCATGCAGCCAAAGACTGCTTATATATTTCCCGGGCAGGGATCTCAGTATTTGGGGATGGGACATGATTTGTATGATAATTTCGAGATTGCCTCCTTTGTATTTTACAGGGCGAACAGGCTATTTAAGAAGGAGTTCGAAAAGATCATATTCGGCAAGATGCCAGACAGGTTTGCTGACCGTGTAGGGGTCCTGAAAACACATTTAGACAAACAGGTTCAGATTGCTACCTACATTACCTCTTGGGCAGCCTTTTGCTCCTTTAGAGAAAAACTGAACACGGAGGAGCTGAGTCTCACGCCAGAGGTGATGGCTGGACATAGTTTCGGGGAGTATACTGCCCTCACGGCGGCAGAGGTTATCAACTATGACACGGGTCTGCAACTGGTCAGTCAGCGTGAGAAAATCATGATGTCGCATGCAAAGGAGGTAGATGGCAGCTTGGTGGCTATCATCAATAAGGAAAGGGCACTCACGCAGGACGATGTTAGAAACATTACCAACTATGGAGGCAGACAGGTTCTACACGTAGCGCTTTATAACTCCTCAAAACAGAATGTCTTTGGCGGCGTAATGAAAAACCTTAATGCCGCCAAGCAGCTGCTCAAGGGATCAGAATTCAGGGTTGTAGATCTACCGGTCTTGGGTCCATGGCATACCCCATTGATGAATGCCGCGAGTGAAGGTCTAAAAAGTTATATCGAACAGGAGGGTTTCTCCTTTAAGGCAGCGCACATTCCCGTTATAGCAAACACCTTGACAGATAATAACATTGACCCAAAGGTCGTTACTGATCCAAATGAGATCAAGAAGGAACTGGCGAATCAGATAGATCACCCAGTGTTATGGTCCCAGACGATTGCCAAGATTGTTAAGGAATACAAGGTCAAGAGAATAATTATCTTTGGCCCGGGAAAGATTACACAGAAGATAATAGAAGATGAGTATCCTGATGTGACGACCTGCCGTGTAGAGGATTTGCAGACCTTGGAGGAGACGATTGAGGAGATAAAGCACCCTGGAAAGAAGCTGACAACGATGGAGACGACCGGGGAAACAAAAGGTTCTAAAAAGGAGGGAGAAGAATCACCCGAGGATAGACAGCCTTCTGACGAACGAGGCGAATAGACCTTCTTTCCGTCAGGTCAGTTACTTGGGGGGCATTTCGCTCGATCCTACCTTCTTGTAAAAGAGTTGTTCAAGGGCGATTTCGTAATCCCGTGATCCCGGGATAAGCGACTTGTTGTGAGAGAGTTGTTTGACGATCTCCTTCTCAGTCCGTTCAAATCTCTCATTAATCTGACTGATGATGCCATCTATCAGTGTGTAGATTTCAAGGTCGGTTCCGTAGACATCTATTACATTAGGATCGTTGATCAGTACTTCCAGGATATATTGTGCTAAATAGAGGGCATATGGATTTGGGCGGGGGACGAGGGTCCGGAGAGGGGCGGTAAAGTATTTGAAGTCGAATTCACTGCTTTTGTAGGCCTTGTTGAGCCCTTGCATTATCAGGTCAGAAACTGCTTGCGGATTTTCAGTCTCGATTATCTTGTTAAGGAGCAAGGCCTGGGTAACTTTATTGTGAATCTCTGATAATTTGAACCTAAAAAATCGGTCCCTCCTGAGGGATTCCCTTCTCTCCTTTCTTTCCAGTCTATCTATTAACCTGTCCTGGGTTCTTCCACTATACCTGGGTTTCATTGTTTAACAGGCGCAGATTAGGCTACTCCAAATTTCATGTGTCTTTACTAGGACCTTTTTCGGACGTACCTTTGCCATCAACTTTGGTTGTCTCTTCTTTTCCTTCCTTTTTCGCTGGCTTATCTTCAGATGACTTCGATTTTGATGCGTAGTCAGTCACGTACCAACCAGACCCCTTTAAGTGAAAGGCAGTGTGTGAAATGATCTTCTTCACCGGTCCACCACATACCTCACATGTGCGTAAAGGGGGGTCAGAAAATTTTTGCCACGCCTCACTTAGGTGGCCGCATCTACCACATTTATATTCATAGATAGGCATCACTTCTCTCCTTTTTCCGCGATAGCAATCAAACCATACAGATATCCATATTCAGCCTATTAGGGCTATAGGAACCGAGGATATATGATAAATGTGGCAAAGAAAGTCCTTTCAGGATTTCATAGGTTGTTCGGTGTACAATCTTCTCTTCTCTTGTTTTGCTTTCCTTTTCCCGAGTGTCAAATCTCACCTGGAACTTGCAAAATCTGACGATATGCACAAGCTCATGGGTCAGTATATAAGCCAACAGGGGAAGCAGTGTAAGGTCTCTGTCTCTTTGAAGGGCCTTTAGAATTTGATGGTCCTGCAGACAGATAAGGTAAAATTCGCGGCTTTTATCGAGTATTTCCGTCTCTGCGCCGTCAGCCGCCATATATTTCTTCAAGACGGCAAATACATTATTTCTAATATCCTCCCCAAATAAATACGAGAGGGTTTTCACATCGAAAGGATGTCTTTTCCATTGTGACAGGGATAACTTATAATAGTTACTGGTCATATCTTCAGCAATATCCAGCGCATCCCTAAGAATGGCTACCTGTTTACGGTTAAAGTATTGCACCGTCATGAAAATCGACTAAAAGCTAAGTCTGAAAATTAGTATGTCAATAGTATTCCCTTCACCTAGCTGGTGGCGGTGCAGGGATTCGAACCCCGGACACTACGGATATGAGCCGTATGCTCTAACCACCTGAGCTACACCGCCACAACGGCTCTATTATGGTCAAAAAACGATCTTTGTCAATCAAATAATGGTATATTCTACCCCCTGTTCCGTACCACAATGATTGACAATAGATCTCAGATGAATTAGACAAGGAATAGTTTTAACAGCATGATTATGCTGCACGAGGAATAAGACATGAAATGCCCGCACTGTAGTAAAGAGATCAGCGGTATTAGGTGCCCTGGATGTGGTGAGACAATTCCCCCAGAGAGCAAGTACTGTCTTTATTGCGGAATCATGCTGAAAGATGATTCTCTAGGAGACGATAGTCTCGCCACTGCTGAAGAGGCAGGTGATTTTGATTTTGAGAATAGAATCCCGTGCAGTGACGGGACTTGTATTGGAATAATAGTAGATGGGAGATGTAATATCTGTGGAAAACGCCTTCGGGGAAAGAAAAAATAGGGGTTTTAGTGGGAAAGATAGGCTGATTTTCCATGTATGAATTACGGGTGATTACACAATTTGCTGCTGCACATCAGCTCAGAATATTTGGGGGAAAATGCGAGAGACTCCATGGACATAATTGGAGGATAGAGGTTAGTCTGGCAGGGGATAAACTGAACGATGGGGGATTATTGATAGATTTTAGAGAGGTTAAAGAGGCTACGGATGGAATTCTAGAAGAGCTTGATCACTCTTTCCTGAATGAACTCCCTCAATTCGAAAATCAAAGCCCCTCTTCAGAGAATATTGCTGTCTATGTGTTTGAGAAGTTGAGCAGCAAGCTCAATAATAAGCGGATCAGGGTCACCAAGGTAACAGCCTGGGAGTCGGACTCTGCAGGTGCGAGTTACAGCGGTTAACAACTCCCATTAAACCCTCCATAATCCTTTCAACGACTGCATCAGCGGAACTGCTTGCCCCGTTTATTCCTCAGGGGAGGAGAGGGGTTGACACGTGCCCCACTATGCTGTACGACGCCATTGAACTGTCGCAAAGTTACGGCTTGTCTTTTGAGGAGAACGACTTGAAATCCTCCTGGGAGTAACATTGAGGCCATTTACTTCCCTGACATTGGCGGCTGACGAGCAAGAGATCGAGGCTGGAGAGGACATGGTTGATATAGTTGATATAAGGGAGCGCTACAGTATTGCAGCTGTTTTGAGATTTAGCACAGCCTTTTAGAACTTTATGGCGTTAAGCTCAGTAGCTCTGGCAGTGAGTATTCAGAAACGAGGAGAAGAAAACCTTTTTAAAGGGATCTTAGGAACCTCGGGAGACTCACATCCATAGGGCTTCTCCCCTTGCTTGTTATGGTTTTGCCAATTTTCAGAAGTTTTGATTTTGTGAGGTCTTGCAGGTCAGCGGGAAATTTGCTTTGTCCTTTTAACAAAGACCGACGCTAACGTGGTCCTGCTCGCTCTGCATCTTGCGCGAATACCATACTAAAGGGTTGGCTCCAGGGTATCAAGAGATTCACTGAGAGGTGAAAGGAGAATTCTCTTTGCTGATAAACGAGCCCTAGACCTCGTATCCCGACAGAAAAGCCCCCCAGATCGCCAACAGTCTTGGGCGGCTATGCTTGTCCCGGCAGGGGAAAAGGCCGCTATTCCCACCGCACTCAATTATAAAATCAAAAGCAGGGTCTCCCCAGATGCCCTCAATTTCTCCGGTCGCCAGGTGACCCTTTGTACCCGTGGTCTCGTGACTGAGATACAAAGGCCTGGTAGGGAGCTCCATATCCCTTTAGCTGACCGGTACCCTTGGAAATATCCTCCTTGCATCAAAGACCTGCGGGTGTGTGAATCCCCATCTTTTTGGTGAAATTCACCCAGATTTTGGGTGAAGATCACCGATTCTTATCCATCCCAATGGCAAAGATGCAAAAGTCCGGGCTTACAAAACGGGGGCCTGTATAAGATCCTGAAGCACCAGCCGGTGTATGCTTCTCTGTTTCCACTGACTGGAATTTCCTCAGCTCGAAGGGTGGCATGATTTTAGCTTCGGATTGAATACGCAATGAATGGAAACAAACCACTGTGTTGAGGGGACTGCAAGATTACATCTTGAATGAGACATAGTTCATCAGAAGAATGTGACTTGCCTTAAGCCAGTCAAAACGGAAAATACAGGTACCTTAGTAAGAAGAAGAGGCAGAGCGGAGAAACCCTAAGAAGAGACTAAAACGGAATAAGCGTCCTAACGCCAAGCTAAAATCACGTAACTATAAATCTAGGCACTACCAATGAAAGAAATCCAATTGCCAGACATCGTAAATATGGAAGATCCCGAGAGCGTCTTCAGTGAGGTCCGGCAAATTGCGCTCATGATATCCCCTCAATTTGCCCATAAGCTTGTAGACAACGTATTCACGGATACCGTGCGCCTCTTCCACGGCGAGTACCCGGGATATCGCAGATGTACTACCGAATACCACAACCTCAAGCATACCACCGATACCCTTCTGGCCATGGCAAGGCTCATGCATGGTGCGTTTGAGGCCGGGGAGAATTTTACCAGAGAAGAGCTCAATCTCGGCCTAATATGCGCCCTCATGCATGATACCGGATATATCCAGACACTTGATGACAATGTTGGAACGGGCGCCAAACATACACTCACACATATCGACCGCAGCATTGCCTTCATGGACAGTTATATAGCTGCTAGGGGATTTTCAAAGCAGGATTTCAAAGACTACTCCAAGATCCTCAGGTGCACGGGCCTCGGCTCTAAGATTGAGAAAATCCGATTTCCCTGCCGCCCGGTTGAACTATTGGGTAAGATGCTAGTTGCTGCCGATCTCCTGGGCCAGATGGCAGACAGAACCTATCTTGAGAAGCTCCTGTTTCTGTTTTATGAATTCAAGGAGGGAGGCGTCATGGGATATAGCAGCGAACTGGACCTCTTGAAAAAAACTATCGACTTCTACCTTATGACCCAGAGGAGGTTTGCTGGCGAATTGGGTGCCGTGAACGGGTATATGCGCTGTCATTTCAAGGTGCGCTGGAACCTTAACAGGGATTTATATAGGGAAGCCATTGAAAAAAATATGAGCTACCTCAAATTCATACTGGAAAATCACTCAAAGGAGTACCGTGACTACCTGAGGCGAGACGGCAGATACAGTAAGCCACCGAACCCGTAGAAACAATGTCTACCAGCTGTATTCCTCGACCTTCATCCTAGCATCAAAGTAACGAATTGCGATTCAAATAGGCACCTTCCTCCGCATTCTTCCTTTTCCAGCTTTCCTTTGAGAGCCTGGATGACCTTAGAAGAACGCCTCTAAGAAATATGATTAGAGCTGGAATACCTGAGAGAGTTGCCATGATGGTTTCGGGCCACACAACAACATCAGTTTTGAAAGATATAACATCGTTAAGGATACCGATATAAGGCAAGCAGTGCAGGAAGCCTACCTGGAGGCGCAAATGGTTACAAAGCGGGCACAATCAGCGGTTTCGGCACCAAAAAAGGATCAGCAAAACCGCCTGACCCTTACTAGGATTGGGGGCCCTGGGGTGGCTCGAACATCCGGCACACGGAGAGGGAATTCCTTCGCCTGATGCCTTCAAAAGGCTGGACAGAATACTTTCCTTATAGAAAAGGCGGTTCCTAGAACCTGGGGCATTCTTACCAACCTAGGACTCCAGCGCTTCCTGAAAATCGTCAATAATATCCTCAGTTGCCTCTATACCAACCGAGACCCGGATTAAGCTGTCGGAGATTCCCAGTGCCTGCCGGTCTTCAGGCGACATACCTGAGTGAGAGGTGGTGGCGGGTCGGGTAATCAGTGTTTCCACGCCGCCAAGGCTTGGGGCGAGGATAGGTAGCGTCAAACCCCGGATAAAACGCCCTGCTGCTTCAACCCCGCCTTTCAGTTCGAAGCTCACCACACCGCTAAAGCCATTAAATAATTCGCGGGCACGCTCGTTGCTGGGATGGCTTTCAAGGCCCGGATAGTTGATTTGTTCAATCGCCGGATGTTTTTCTAAGAACCGGGCAATTTTGAGCGTGCTCTCATTCTGATATTTTACCCTTACTGCCAACGTCTTCAGACCGCGATGCAACAGAAAACACGCGTGGGGATCAAGTGAGCCGCCAAGGTGGTTCAGCTTGTGCGTAATCTTTTCGATCAAATCAGAACAGCCAATGACGGCACCTGCTACAATATCCGAATGACCGTTAAGGTATTTTGTACAGCTATGGAGCGAGAGGTCAAAGCCCCACTCAGGAGGTCGGAAATTGACCGGGCTCGCAAAGGTGTTGTCGATCAATGAGACGAGGTCATGGGCTTTGCCAAATTCAACGACAGCTTTGAGATCGGCAACTTGCACCAGAGGATTGGTCATCGTCTCAACATAAATCGCCTTGGTATTGGGTCGCAATTTGTGCTTCCAGGAATCCGGATCATCGCCGTTGATGAAATCAAAGGAGATCCCCAATGGAGGAAGGTCTTTGGTGATGAAATCATGTGTCCCGCCATACAGGCAGTCCTGTGCTAGCAAATGATCACCAGAAGACAGAACAGTTAAGAGAGTAGTTGAAATCGCTGCCATACCGCTGGCAGTCACAACCGCAGCCTCGGCATTCTCCAAGGCAGCCAACTTTCGATGGAGGGCAACATGGTTCGGCGTGTTGTTCAAGCGAATGTATCTGAGATCATGGTAACTGGTCTCACCGGTGTATTCGAACATAACGGACTGAAAAATCGGCATACTGACCGCGCCGTTGATAAGTGGTTCAGGTTCTCCGGCGTGGATGAGTTTGGTTTCGAGGTGCTTGTAGGATATGGTCATGGGTAATCCTCCCTGAGTAACACTTTACATTATATGTCCATTTCTTGATCCTTCGTTGATTCTCCTTTTCACATTTTCCCTTCCCTTAGAACACTCCATATCATCGAGCCTTCGTTTCTATGTACCATCGGGAAGGGGAAAATTAAAGGTAAAAGATTAAGCAATGAAGCAGTGTTAAGGTCTCAAACTGCTTACCGCTAAAGCTCAGCCGACCTCGCGGTTAAGAGAGGGGCCAGGGTCCACCCCTGAACATGGTACAAATCTTTCAAGAGCGGGATGGGAGCGGAGTTTGAATTGACATGTTAAGGGCAATCTGCTATGCTTCGCCTCTCTGGCTCACAGCGCTTTGGAGGATAGTACTATAAAAACGACGCAGTAGGAGCGTGTTTCGGAGGGAGGGATGCAATGATTACCTTTGATGACTTTATGAAGCTGGATATCAGGATAGGTACGGTAAAAGCAGCGGAAAAGGTCTATGGCGCCGATAAATTGATACGGTTGGAGCTTGATCTGGGGACCGAGAGGAGGCAAGTCGTCGCGGGCTTGGCTCCACACTACACAGAAGAGCAGCTCCTCGGGAAACAGATGCCAGTGCTGGTTAATCTAGAGCCGAGAAAGTTGCGGGGCCTTGAAAGTCAGGGGATGATCCTGGCAGCGGATGTGGAGGGAAGGCCAGTTCTGCTCACCCCGGAGGACCAGATTCCACCCGGGAGCGTGGTGCGGTAGTCTTCTTGATATGTGGGGAAAAAGGACTTGGTCAGTGACCTGGCGCAAGGTAGATAGCCCGCTTAAAAGCTCCGTGTGACCGGGGAGGCAGTAATATATGCTCCCTCTGGATCATAGAATAACCTTAGAACGTTTATGGCAGGTGGTACGATGCTTGAGCATCTAGCTAAGAAGATCGTCTGGCTGGGGCATGACTGTTTCAGAATTGATGCAAGCAAGACTATTTACTTTGACCCCTATCAGATCTCATCGGGCCCCAAGGCCGATCTGATCCTGATCACCCATGAACACTTTGATCACTGCTCCCCAAATGACGTAACCAAGATCCAACATTCTGGAACGGCCATCGTTACTGAGAGAGATTCGGCAAGAAAACTGAGGGGGAATATAAGGGTTGTCAAACCGGGGGAATCCCTTACACTGGATGAGGTGAAGATCGAGGCAGTTCCTTCGTACAATACGGATAAGGAGTTTCACCCCAAGAAAAACGGCTGGCTGGGCTTTATCGTGGAAATAGAGGGAGTCAGGGTCTTTCATGCGGGGGATACCGATCTTATACCAGAAATGAGCGGGTTTAATGTGGACATAGCCCTTCTTCCAGTCTCCGGCACCTACGTCATGACAGCTGATCAGGCGGCTGAAGCTGCTCTGACCATGAACCCGAAACTGGCCATACCCATGCACTATGGGGCTATTGTTGGTGGTGACGAGGATGCCATTAAGTTCAAGAAGGCCTTGGAGGGGAAGATCGAAGTGCTCATTCTGCCAAAAAGCGAGGGAAGAGAGGGCAGCTTTTGACATCGGACTGAGCGAATACCCTGCCTAATAGTAAGCTCCCAGAAAAGACGGGGGCAGTAATCGAAATAGGTGCCCCTTGTATTCTTATATTTGGCCTGAAAAACAGGCAGGTCCGGTATACCGTGTAACTTCCTGAAGTTTTGGATGAACCACCATGCACTTTTGGGCAATCATAACTAACCTGCGATTCCAGGATGTGCTTGATATCGTATTTCTCGCGGTGGTAGTGTACCATCTCTACCTCTGGTTCTGGGGGACAAAGGCCTTCAAGGCCCTGGTAGGTCTGCTGGCATTAGGGATTGTGTTCACGGTAGCTCGATTCTGGGGGCTGTTTCTTACCACCTGGGTGTTTCAGATACTTTGGCAGGTCTTGATTGTACTTATCATCATCCTTTTTCAATCGGAGATCCGCCAGGTGCTCGAAAGGGTGAATCCCCTTCAAATGATTGGGCTCCGTGCTTTGCCAAAGTCAGCGGATTGGGTTCCAAACTTTGTTAAAGGGTTATTCTCGCTAGCTGAGCGGAAAATAGGCTCCCTGATAATCTTCGAGCGGATGGACCTCGTTGAGGAGTGGGTTACCGGGGGCATTTCCTTAGAAGGTGAGCCAAGCTCAGAGCTCTTGATGAGCGTTTTTCAAAGGGAGTCCCCCCTGCATGATGGGGCCTTACTCATCCGAAAGGGGAGGGTTGGCAAAGTTTCCTGCTATCTTCCCCTGAGTTCCGCTGAGGGGCTCCAGAAGGAATGGGGCACCAGGCACAGGGCAGCCCTGGGGCTTTCTGAACGTTGTGATGCGTGGGTAGTGGTCGTCTCTGAGGAACGTGGGGAGATATCTCTGGCTCGCGGTGGGAAAATGATCCCCGTGAAAAATCCTGAGCAGCTCTCCAAACTGATACAGGAAGCGCTTACCCCAGCCAGTCCTGCGGGTGTAACGTGGTGGAAAAGGATCCGCGCTCTTATGATCCGTAGGTTGCCCTTGAAAATTGGTGCCTTAGGGCTGGTGACCATTTTGTGGCTGTTGCTTGCGGGGCAGCAAAACTTTGAGGTGACCTTAAAGGTTCCCCTGGAGATAAAGAACATCCCAGAGAAGCTGGAGGTCCTCGAGCCCGTGAATCCGGAGGTGGAGATCACTGTTCGAGGGCTTCGAAAGGATGCGGGTAGCGTAAACGAAAGAAACACACATGCAGTAATCGATCTGTCCATGTCCCGTTTTGGCAATAGGGTCTTTCGGATCACCCGCGATCAGATTATTCTGCCCAACGATAGAGTCAACTTAGTCCACATTGAGCCGCCTGTAATGGAATTCAAACTGAGAGAGGCCCTGAGTACCGATTAAAAGTCCCTATTCCTCCAACGAGACAGCAGATGCGTAGCAGCAGGAGCGGATGCACGGACCACATAGGCCAAACTACCATGTCCTGCGATACCGTTTCTATTGACACTTGGTTCTGTGCTATTTCTACCGATAAGGGGATTTTATATAGTTCATTTCACTTGTGAGGGGGTGGTGTCATGCGTTCAGATATATTAAAGAAGGATATTGAGACCTTACCGCACAGGGCATTGTTAATGTCCGCGGGCCTAAGAGAAGAGGATTTTGACCTGAACAGACCATTCATCGGTATTGCAAACAGTTATAACGACATTATTCCTGGTCACATTCACTTGAATGAACTCACCCGGGAGGTAAAAAGAGGTATTAGAGATGCCGGTGGAGTCCCCTTTGAATGGGGCGTACCAGGTGTCTGTGACGGCATTGCCATGTTTGTGGAAATGAGGCTGAGCCTCCCAAGCAGGGAACATATTGCCGATAATATCGAAATCATGGCCTTGTCGCATTCTATGGATGGATGGGTTGGAGTGACGAACTGCGATAAGATTACTCCAGGCATGTTAATGGCAGCAGGAAGATTGAACATTCCGGTAGTTATGCTTACAGGCGGACCGATGAGGGCCAATGTCATAGATGGCAAGAAACACCATCCCATTGTAGGGTTTGCTCTCGTTGGTCAGGTTAAAGCCGGTAAGATGACAGCAGAAGAGGCTGAAGCACTACTTCCTCATCTGGCCTGCGGAGCAGGTTCCTGTGTTGGTCTTTACACGGCAAACACGATGGCAGTCGTTACCGAGGTATTGGGCCTGTCGTTAACTGGATGTGCAACAACATTGGCAACAGACCCGCTAAAGAAGAGACAGGCGTACGAGTCGGGAAAAAGAATTGTGGAACTGGTGAGAGGAGGTATTAAGCCGGGGGACATAATGACGAGAGATGCCTTTGAGAACGCTATTAGGGTTGATATGGCAATGGGTGGCTCAACAAATACTGTCTTGCATATACCGGCGATAGCGAGAGAAGCTGGCGTTAACATAGATGTAGACGTATTTGACAAAATCTCAAGAGAGGTGCCGAATCTATGCTCCATTATTCCCGCAGGGACGCATGAGATGGCAGATATTGACAGGGCAGGAGGCGTTCCGGCAGTCCTGAACAGATTGAGAGATATGATGAAAGATTCTCCCACCGTAAGCGGGAAATCAATAAGGCAAATAGCGGAGGAGGGGAGGGCGTTGGATGACGATACTATCAGGACCTTGGATAATGCGCACCATTCTGAAGGCGGCATTGCAGTATTAAAGGGAAATATCGGAAACAGCGGAATAATAAAACAGACTGCTGTTGAAAGGCGGATGATGGTTCATTCAGGGCCTGGCAAGGTCTTCTACACCGAGAGGGACCTGCTCGACGCGATTGAAGCCAAGAAGATCCACGAAGGAGATGTTGTCGTGTTGCCATTTCAAGGACCCGCGGGAGCACCTGGAATGCCTGAGATGTTGACGCCCACCGATTCGATAAAGGGAGCGGGCTACAGAGAGGTTGCTTTAATCACCGATGGGAGATTCTCAGGGGCCACCACAGGACCATGCATTGGGCATGTAGAAATGGAGGCGTACAACGGTGGAGCAATCGGAGCGATTAAAGATGGGGATCTAATAGAGATAGATATTCCAAACAGGAAATTGAGCCTTAGACTAAGCGATGCGGAGATCAAAAAGAGGTTAAGAGACGTTAAGATACCAGAAAGAAAACTCACACCCTTGCTAGAGTCTTACAGAAACAAGTTCACGGGAATTAATTGTTATGGCAAGTAAAAGCCAAGGGCGCTCCATCCGACTAGCGAACGATCCCTTCTGACGCCGATACTCCGAGCTAGTCCTTCGAAATCTGCCCCACGTCATTACTCTTACCACGTGTCAACGCAAGACCGAGAATTACGCATTTACACCTATAAAGCCCTAAGACCCCTTAGACAATATTTCTGGAGTTTCCTTAATCTTTGGAGAAAACCGTTGTCCTTGAGCGTAAATTGCTGGAGAGGTGGGGTACCCAT
>JGI24422J19971_10000644_pt1 | contig 19788 bp, 20 predicted proteins | sample DeeMarSWOR152_54_FD_19971 | JGI IMG/M metagenome (IMG submission 19971) | reverse complement strand
CGGTGTTATGGGTAAGCCGATGGCGCACAACCTGCTAAAAGCAGGATACCGGCTAACCATCCACAATCGCACGAGAGCGAAGGCTAAGCAGTTAAAGCAGCCCCTACGGGTGCGGCTTTAGCAAGGCAGTTAGTGGCCGTCCTTCAGGCCGAGGGCGGGATGGAACCCAGGCCTTAGTCGATGTCATCCGGCAATTGGGGAGAAAGCCTATTTAGTTGTCAATCCTGCCAAGTAAGTTTTGCTATCGAGTCCTTTCGCGCGGCGCATTGCTTCAAAAGTCCTTCTCAGTGGCCGACGTTTCTTACCCAGTAGGTTCCTGCTGTCGTGCTTTACAGGTAGGTTTTTCCGGGTATAATTAATCGCCGCTATGGTAGAGATCGGAGAAAATTCGGTTGGTATTGTGCAAACCCGGATAATACGACTGGTCGAGCCGGAGCAGCCTTTGGAGCTGGAGTGTGGCAAGAAATTGGCTCCGATTGATGTGGCCTATGAGACCTATGGAGAGCTTAACGAGGCTGGTGATAATGCCCTTTTGATTTGCCATGCACTCAGCGGGGACGCTCACGTTGCCGGTTACCACAGCCCTGATGACCGAAAGCCCGGCTGGTGGGATAACATGGTCGGGCCGGGCAAAGGCATCGATACAAATAAGTATTTTGTTATTTGCTCAAATTTTCTTGGTGGCTGCAGCGGGACCACGGGACCATCTTCAGTCAATCCGGCAACAGGCAAGCCATACGGTCTGGCGTTTCCGATTATCACTATTGCCGATATGGTCAACATCCAAAAGCTATTGCTCGATAGGCTTGGTATAAAAAAGCTTTTGGCGGTAATTGGGGGCTCGATTGGCGGGATGCAGGTTTTGCAGTGGGCGATCGCGTATCCTGACTTTGTCAGAGCTGCGTTGCCCATCGCTACAACGACTCATCTTGGGGCCCAATCGATTGCGTTCGACGCGGTAGGCCGAAACGCGATACTGGCAGATGGGAATTTTTCTGGTGGACAATACCACGGCAAAAAAGGACCGGACGGAGGTTTGGCGATTGCGCGAATGGTTGGACATATAACGTATCTTTCCGAACAGGGTATGCGTGAAAAGTTTGGCAGGAAACTGCAAAGTGCCAACCAATACAGTTATGATTTCAACTCCGAGTTTGCCGTTGAGACATACCTGGATTATAAGGGCCAAACCTTTGTGGAAAGGTTCGATGCCAACAGCTATCTTTACATAACCAAAGCGGCGGATTATTTCGACCTGATAAAGGACCACGGCTCGTTAACCAAGGCCTTCGCGAATGTCAAATCGAGATTCTTTGTAGGTAGTTTCACAAGCGACTGGCTCTTCACGCCCGCGCAATCCAAGTCGATGGTCGAGGCTCTTGCCGCGAACCACAAGGACGTAAGTTACTGTGACATTACATCGCCTTACGGTCACGATGCGTTTTTATTAGAGCCGGAAGTGTTAGGCAGATTCATCTGCTGCTTTTTGCAGGCTACTTACAGGCCGGGGGCGGGGCAGCAGCCGTGTTCGTGCTACGCACGGAGTATGCGGGAGCTCAGCAAGTTCGAGAAGGCACACAGAGCGCGTGCGGATTACGAGTTGATAGAATCCCTCATAGAGCCAAACAGCACGTTACTTGACGTCGGCTGCGGGGACGGGGAGCTGCTGGCCAAGCTTATACGCGACAAGAACATAAAGGGCGAGGGCATTGAGCTTGACCAAGAGCTTGTGCTGGATTGTGTTTGCCGGCGTCTGCCGGTTATCCAGCAGGATATTGAGCAGGGGCTGGGATACCACGGTGACAAGAGTTTCGATTATGTGATACTGTCACAAACCGTGCAGACGGTACAAAATCCTGAAAAGATTTTTAAGGAATTGCTGCGAGTAGGCAAAAAAGTGATTGTGAGTTTTCCCAACTTTGCACACTGGCGGTGCAGAGCACAGTTGTTACTACGTGGTAAAGCTCCGGTTACGAGGCAACTGCCCTTCGGCTGGCATGATTCGCCTAACATACACTTTCTGTCGCTTAAAGATTTTGATGAGTTTTGCGGAAAGCTGGGTGTTAAAGTGGAAAAGAAGATACCATTGATTAAGACGCGGCTTAGCCCAGTAAGATTCGCGCCTAATCTGTTTGCCGAGCAGGTAATCTACGTTACGAGCAAAGGATAAAGCCACACCGTTATCAGGAGAATAAAAATGGACCGAGTTGAACGTATAGGGATATCACTGGATAAAAAACTACTTATAAACTTCGATAAGCTTATTGCCGAGCAGGGTTATCAGAGCCGGTCCGAGGCGATACGTGACCTTGTACGCCGGCAGCTAAGTACCGAGCGTCTCCAGCATCCAAGAGCCAAGGCCGTCGCTGCTGTATTTCTGGTTTACGACCATCATTCGACAAAGCTGACAGGAAAGCTAATAGACCTGCAACATACGTATATTCTGGTTTCGTCCCTGCAGGTGATTTCTTCTCTGCACGTCCACCTTGATGAGCATGATTGTCTGGAGATAATTGTGCTTCGAGGCCGTGTTAGCGAAATCAATAAAGTGGCTGAAGGCATATTGAGCATGAAGGGTGTCAAACTCGGACGTATCAACCTTGTGGCAACAGAACCAATTTTCGATTCTTGACCCATTTTCCGTAGTCTTGCGAAGGTCAAATTTTCGATGCTCGATTCTCGAAAATTCCATTTTATCGGGCATCAGAAATCGAGTACCAAGACTCGATTCACAACGAAAGCTTGACAAAGGATGGAATCGACGGTATTAACATATCTGGCTGCGGGCGATTAGCTCAGTTGGTCAGAGCGCACGGATCACACCCGTGAGGTCACAGGTTCGAGTCCTGTATCGCCCATTTACACAATTTATTGCCTACTTCAGTTTTGTGAAAAATTTTCGGCCAGGATATATTATTGCCTTATCCATTTAGAGGATAGGGGCTCTTTCAAATCTCCTAATACGAAATCAAATTTGTCTGACTTTTACTTAATACATACATAGTATATCGTCAGCAAAATTTATGGTTTTGGGGTTGATTGTTAAGAGATAGTCCTGGCTGCTTTCAACCGAAGGCCACCGTAGGGAAGGTTCTGGTAACTGTTTTGAGATAGCCTGCAGCAAGTCTTTCAATGTACATATCAGTGACATCTAACAGAGTTATTGTTAGATTTCAACATAATCTTTACTCAAACTTAGGCCTTTTTTGAAGGCTCTGCGGGTCAAGAGAAATCGCTGCTATAACGCTTTTGCTTCAAATTCGTTACATTTGCACAGCTTGTTACCTTCCTACTTCGGATTATGTAAAGCGCTGGCCAAATAATCATACTTGCGGGGCTACGGGCTCAGGTAGTGAAATGTCAGAGAATTACCGCTTTTTCGGGCCATTACTCGATTTTTCTTTCGCAGCATAACTTTTGAAACGCATTTGAAATTCCTCATTTGGGCCGGCATTGAGAATCAATAGCAATGCTTCGAAGCCTTACAAGTACTTATAACGAATAGCTTTACAACTAACATCCATTGCGAATCGCTGGACACCTGATAAAACTCCTAAGTTTGAGGCCGAATCTAAAATTGATGTTGGTCGCTGCTTTTCTATAAGTGTTCTGCAGAAGGCTTAAACAAATGCGAATGACGTCTGCAAAATAAATTTGTGTAAAATGTTGAAAAACCAAGCAATGTTCTACTACAAATGGTCCAATGATGAAAGACTCAGTAGTCAAAGCTTCACTTGTGAAATTTTTGAAGAACTTTGCATAACAAATTAATAATAAATGTTTTTGTTGTTGAAAAACTACTTATCAGCTATATTTAATCCAATTGGTTATCCACCAAATGGGGTGGCTTTATTAAAAACAGTTTTTCTGTAGAGTTAAGCATCTTGCGATAGGCTTAAACAAACTCGAAAGACTTCTGCAAAACAAATTTGTGCAAAATGTTTAAAACGATGCAAAGCTCTACTGCAACCTGGGGGAACGAAGTGCAAGGTAATCTCGACATTCAGGCTTTCTCTGACTGCCGAACAGCACTTTAGGCCGGGCCAAAATATAACTAAATAAATACCAAAAGTCTTCTGCAAAATGAACGATTTTGGCAGAGGACGAGAGAGCTAAAAATGCTTTTGGTTGGCAAAGAGGTATAAGGTAATGAGTGCCATTTCTACCGGGAGAAAAGGGGTCATGACCGATGATAAAACCATGCCGCAAAAGGATTATCTGACAACGACTGAGCTTGCGAGATTTTGCGGCGTTTCACGTTTTACCATCATCAATTGGACTAACCGAGGCAAGATTAAAGCAGTCAGGACCGCTGGAGGGCACTACAGGATTCCTGTATCTGAAGCTGTATCTTTTCTTGACGTTTTCCATAAGGACAAAAATGGTGTGGCATTCGGCTCATTAGGTCGCTGCTGGAAATACCTGCAAAAAACAAATTGTGATAAGGAATGTAGAAATTGTTTAATATATCGAAGGGAGACCGATTATTGCTTCGAAGTAGTGCGGCAATTTGGCAAAGGAGTAGTTCGCTGTACGGGGGAGTGTTTGGACTGTGGTTATTTCCAGGAAATTTTCAGCTTTCACAGCGAAAAAACGCAGCTCAAAGAAACGTGTGATAAGAAAAGTAAAAAGGCAACCAAGAGTAAGGAGGCAACCACAGAGAAGGGAAACATTCTTTATAATTTTGTTTATGGTACTGGTCGTGGCGTACACAAGCTGAAAGAGAGAGCTGCAAATCTAAGAGACAAGCTTGCAGGTAGACCTGGAATTAATAAACAGATGGAAAAATATGATGCTTAGGGTCAAGCAATTTTAACCAAGAGGGTACTGAAGAACAAGATTTGGAATTATTGGCGCAGTTGCACTCTGTCTTGGTATTTGGATCCTGGTGAATTGGTGGTGGTTTGTCGTGGAAATTGTTGAAGGATTGATTGCTCTCGGGCTCGTCGTAGGAACAGTGCTGACTATCGCTATTGGAGTAAGAAGAAGGTGCAGGGCTATTTGGCGTAGCTGGAACTGACCGCCGAAGCCCTGCTCCTGATGGCTTGGCCAGGCAGGCCTGTAAGGTGTTCAATTTCGAGGATATCTACGGAGATTGCAAAAGAACAATAGTTGTAGGTTGTTATTTAATATAGAGCTGTATGTTTTGCAGAATGCTTTGAGAGATTGAGAAAGGAGAAAGGTCAAATGGGAGAAAAGTTCACATTCCGCGGTTTGGTCCATATTTTGGGCCTTTACTTGGACAAGCTGGAGAGGGCTTTTAAACTCGATTCCAAAGATGTAATCAAGGTCTATCATGAAAGAGCCAGAGACTGCATTAAGCGAGGCAGATACGATGCGGCAATCTCATTATGTCATAAAACACTTGAACTTGATCATGAGAATGTCGAAGCCCACTACCAGTTAGGTGCTGCCTATATGGGCAACCGGTCAATGGAAGAGGCGATGAGTTCATTCCGCAAAGTATTGAAACTTGCTCCGGACCGGGCAGGGGCTCACTACCGACTGGGAGCTCTCTATGACGGAACCGGAGCGCTTGACAGTGCGATTACGTCGTATAAGAAAGCGATTAAGCTCGAACCAGAGCGAGCTGATTTCCATTACATGCTGGGTGTGGTTCAGGATAAAAAAGGGGAACATAAGCAGGCTATTGAATCACTTAACAAAGCCATTCAACTGGCCCCTGACGTGGACAAGTACCACTACCGTGTTGGGTTGATTTACGATGGACAAGGCCAGCACGACAAGGCGGTGGAGGCATTCAAGAAAGCGGTGGAGGCCGAAGAAGCAAGAGCATAGTATAAGCAACGGCGACAAATTTCGAAATGAGGAATTTGAAGTTATAACATAAAAGGTAAGAGCATAAATGAGCCGTATTGGTGCAATGGTAAGGAGACTATACGCAGAAGAATTGAAGCCTGCCGCCAATGCCAATAATGGAGCCGGACCCACGAATGAAAGGCCGAGCCGGAAGAGAAGAAAGTTTATGGCTTTGAAAAAGAGGCTCAGCAACCGACGAACTGCGGTCTGGGGAATAAGAATTGCCGTGATCTTGGTTGTTTTGTTTATTGCCGCTGAGGCTGTTTTCCAATTCAATCGACTCACTTCGTGGTATGTGGTTGTTACGGCTCGCCGGGCAGATGTTGAACGCGAATTACAGAGAAGGGAGAATTTGATACCCAACCTGGTTTACGCTGTAAGTAAATATGCGGTCTACGAGCAAGCGGTGTTCAAAGATGTTTCCGAATCTCGGAAAATGGTGAAGGCACGAAGCTCTGAAACGTCAAGTCCAGAAGAAGGCAGTGAATTGCAAAAGGCATTATTCAGATTAAATGCTTTGGCCGAGGAGTACCCGGACCTCAAGGCTACACAGTCGATTCAAGATTTGATAAGGGAAGCAGCCAATACCGAAGACAGAATCGCCGATGCGAAAGAAAAATATAACAAGGCCAATGAGATTTATAATCAATATCGAACAGTTTTTCCTGGAAATGTGTTCGCATTTATTTATCGATTTAAGCCTCTTCCATACATAGGTCTGGAAGAGGACCTAAAGGTTCCTGTGATCGATCTGAACATGACAGAACGAGGGGCTGATATAGAAAAGGACCTCGAAGCTCTTACGAAGAATCTAAACAAAACGGAAGGTGGATAAGAATGAGATTGGGAATTATTGGTGCAGTTGCTCTGGTACTTGGGATTTGGGCTCTGGTGTATTGCTGGTGGTTTGTCGTTGAAATCGTTGAAGGGCTCGTAGCGCTGTGGCTCATCGTAGGCGGAGCGCTGGCTATAGCCATTGCGATAAGAAGAGAGTGCAGAGCAAAAACATTGGCGGAGTAATAAGAATGATTACTCGATGTAGCTGCAGAACTGTTTGCCGTAGCTGGAACTGGCCGACTGAAGCCTTGTTCGTAATGGCTCAGCCAGGCCAACTGGGCAGGTGTGCAATTTTCTGTATCTTCCTGGAGATTGCAATAGGCAATTTCACCAGACAATAGGAAGCTATAGAGATGGAAGAAAACATGAAATTGGAATGTGTTATGAATTGAAAATTGGGTGTTTTAATGGTAGGTGCGTTGCCCAATCCGTCTTAGCGGATTCGTGAACTTTTATACAAATAGAAGGTGGGAAAAAAATGAAATTAGGAATTTTTGGTGCAGTTGCCCTGGTGCTTGGGATTTGGGCGCTGGTATATTGCTGGTGGTTTGTTGTGGAAATCATTGAAGGGCTCGTAGCGCTGGGCCTTGTCGTAGGCGGAGCGCTTGCTATGGCCATTGCGATAAGAAGAATGTACAGAGTAAAAACACCGGAGGAGTAAAAAAATGATTGCACAAGGTAGCTGCAAAGCCCTCTGGCATGATGGGCGGCCGTCAGTTGGTTGCTTTGTTTCGTGCCTGTGGTTCCACCGGCCTGACCCGGCAGGTTTGCATTTTTTGTCGGATCCACAAACGAGAAAAAAACGTTTGGGAGCCTCTCAGTTTATTCGAAGGCCGGCAATTGATACGGTGTTTAGAAATGGAAAAAGGGTACAGAGATGGGGGAAAAAGGAGAATACAATAGGAACTTAATTACGGCCTTAATCGCGTTAATTGTTCTGGTTGTTGTTGCAGTTTTTTACTGGGATCGCCAAAAACAGCGTGTTCTTCAGCAGGCCCAGGCTGAGATACAAGGTGAACTTCTGGAAGAGTGGGGACCCCAGGCTCAGCAGCAAGTTCAAGCGGCACTTCAAGCCCAACCTGCGGCTTTCTCCAAACAGATCTCATACAAAAACATTGTTGCCAGGATTGCTCCTTCAGTGGTGAGTGTCAACGTGGGCTCAGGTTTCTTGAATCAGGGTGGACCTGCGGTTCAATGTCAGCCAGTGGCCCAAAACCAACCGGCTGATCAGTCGCAGGAAGCATCAGTGTCTGCACAATATGTTTGGGGAGGAAGAATGGGCGGCTGGGGACCGGGGTACGGAGGCTATCTACTCTGCCCTAATTGCAGTACAAGTGTACCTTGTCAAAGAGGCGTCCCAGCATATACAGTCAATTGTCCGAGCTGTGGGATAGGAATGATGTGGACGAGGGCGCCGTGGGCCAGCCCTATTTTGCCTCAGACGCAACAACTGGCGGCTCAAAAACAACCGGCAGACCAATCGCAGGAAGCATCAGGATTTGGACAATATGTCTGGGGGGGGCGAATGGGCGGCTGGGGGCTGGGGCCCGGAGGTTTTTTGGTCTGCCCCAATTGCGGTACCGAAATTCCTCACCAAAGAGGTGTACCCGCTTACACAATCAACTGCCCGAACTGCGGAACACAAATGATGCGTGAAGGAGCACCGGGGCCATTTCCTATTCTGCAGCAGGGAGCAACCCAACAGCAAGCAGGACTTGAGGCACAGCAAGCCCACCAGTTCCAGGCACTGGGCAAAGGTGGCTCAGGAGTAATTGTCGATCGGCTCGGCTATGTTCTGACTAATCACCATGTAGTCCATGGTGCGCGGAATATCAACGTTACGCTGTCTTCGGGCCAAATTACCAAGACTTATCCTGCACAACTGATTGATGAGGCGCCGGACCTGGATTTTGCCATATTGAAAATACTTGCCAATGGGAATGAGCAATTTACTCCCGCCCCCATCGGCAACTCCAGTGGAGTGTCTGTCGGAGACGAAGTATTGGCAATCGGCAGTCCTTTCGGTCTGCAGCAGACCGTAACGTTCGGTATCGTGAGCAATACCAAACGCACCCTGACTGTGGGTAGAAAGACTTTTACCAATTTTATCCAGACTGACGCGCCAATTAATCCCGGCTCCAGCGGAGGCCCGTTGGTCAATGTAAATGGCGAGGTCATTGGCATCAACACGGCTATTTATTCACCTACTGAGGCGTTCAGTGGCATCGGTTTCGCCAGTCCGATTGATCCTGCCAAGGCAGCCTTTCCTGAGTTCATAGAGACTACACCAAATGTAGCTGGCGTCCTGAGAAGAAACATACCGAACTGGGCTCGTGGTCCAGCATTAAACCAGGCAGCACAAATCCAGCGGGGGCTGGGACTGTATCCGTGGTGCCCGCCGGGTGGACGGCTACGACAAGCAGCAAATACACAAAGCCGGCCATGGTTGGGAATACGCGTACGTGCGGTCGATAAGGAAATCAAAACCTTTGTGGGCCTACCTATGACGCGGGGTGTCCTTGTGATGGAAGTATTTGATAATTCTCCCTGCCGGGCAGCGGGATTGCAAAGAGGAGATGTCATCATCCGTGCCGACAATCGATCTGTCAAAGATGTGGTGATGCTTGAGGCTTTGTTGAACAAAAAAAGGGTCGGGGATAAAGTGAAGCTGACGATATACCGTGACGGTAAAAAGATGAACCTTAGCCCCAGGTTATCGGTAAGCCCCATCGGTCTTCAAGGCCCCCTCGCTGCTTTTTGGCCAGAAGCACCGGAATGGCCGGAGCCGCAGGGGGCGGTGCTTAAAGGCCAAGCTGTGGCACTGGCACAGCAGCCCTTTGATCCGGAGAACGTCAGGCCGCCGGGATTGACCGGCGTGCTGCAAGGAGGTGAGGTTGAAACCGGTGCAATAGAAGTGTTGGGAATGGAACTTGGGGAGCTGTCACCTGAATTAGCCCTGACTTACGGTGTTCCCAAAGGAGTAACGGGTTTGCTTGTCGCTGAAAGCGCTACTCCAGCCGCGACCGCAGGACTTTTGGCGAATGACGTGATTGAAGCAGTCAATGGCCAACGAGTCGAAACCATTGCTGATTTCATAAAGGTGATGAACAAATCTGACTTAAAGAGAGGAATATCTCTGGATGTTTATCGCCAGGGACAACGGCTTAGCCTGATGATGAAAGGTTAAGACAATTGGTGTAGAACATAATGAAGGCAAATAAAACGAACGAAAGATGTGCTCGAACAATGCTGGGGCCCTGGCTTATCGGAATAGGAATCCTGATTTGTGCCACTATTGTTCTGACTTTTTATTATGCCGACGACATACGGCAAGCTCAAAGGAACAGAGGCCGAATGGAGATCGGAGTTTTGCAAGGGCTTGGCCGGTCGGGTCGAGCGGCAATACAAGCTGCAAACCCCGTGGCCAACCCCACGGCAAGACCAGCATCCTTTGTTCCTCCCTGGCGTTGGAAACAGAACCCCGACGCGATAACTGGCGCTACTCCAAGAGCGATGTCCTTCAATCAGGCTATTGGAATTGTTTCTCCGTCAGTGGTAGGTATCAATACCTCCGGGGCCCAGGAACAGGGCGCTTCGGGTATCATTGTGCATCGACTTGGATATATTCTTACTAACCACCACGTTGTCAAAGGAGCAAAGAATATTGTCGTTACGCTTGCCCATGACCAATTGATTAAGTCCTACGCGGCGGAAATAGTCGACAGCAGACCGGAACTGGATTTGGCCATTATAAAGGTAAACTCAACCGGCAAAGAGGTTTTAGCACCTGCGCCACTGGGGGATTCGGACAGGATATACATTGGACAGCAGGTTGTGGCAATAGGCAATCCTTTTGGCCTGGCGCAGAGCGCCTCGTCAGGAATCATCAGCAATACCCAGAGGACCCTTACTACAGGCAATAAAGTCTTTGAGGGGCTGATTCAAACCGACGCTTCAATTAATCCCGGTTCCAGCGGCGGTGCATTGGTTAATGCAAAGGCCGAGGTGCTTGGTATCAATACTGCAATCTATTCGCCTACTGCGGCTTTCAGCGGAATTGGTTTTGCCGTTCCTGTCAATCACGCAAAGCAAGTTTTCCGGGATTTCATAGAAATAGTTCAATCGCCTTTATCCAAGGCAAACGCACAAGCGGCTAAAGGGAATTTGAATCAAATCAAGCTTCCCGCCACAGGAGCTAATCTGCAAATGATGGCTGCCCGACGAGGCGTTCGAAAGTGCTGGCTGGGGATTGCCGCCTATCCGGTAGACAACACCGTATCAAGAGAACTCGATCTGCCTGTCCACCACGGCGTGCTGGTGAATCGTGTTTTTGATAATTCTCCTGCGGCAAAAGTGGGACTGCTCAGAGGCGATATAATTTACCGGGTCAACGACAGAAGAGTCAGAGATGCAGAAATGTTTTGGTCGTACCTCGCGAGCGGCAAAACAGGAGATGAGGTAAAGATTACTTTGTTCAGGAAGGGCAAAAAGAGGACTTTTATTCTTAAACTGGAGCCCGAGCTGACCAATGTTCGTTCCCTTCCTTCCAAGGAGCCTCAAGGGAAGCTGGCCTTTCAGACCGTTGCGGCCGCGACGGCACCGACTGGAACATTGCCCTCGCCCCGCGAGCAGAACGCCGCAGGAAAGAAGTTTATCGAAGGGCACTGGCTGGGGCTGGAGGTAATCCCACTGACTGCGGAACTGGCCAACGAATATCAGGTTCCGAAAGGGGAAACTGGCGTGTTAGTTGATGAGGTTACGCTCGAATCCGCCGAGTCCGGCATCCTGGCCGGGGATATGGTCCAGTCCATCAGCGGTTTTCCCACACCTGATCTGAAGGCCTTTTTACAGGCTACCCAGCTTGTGCAGGAAAAAGAGCGGGCCCAGGTAGGAATCAGCCGTCGGGGCAGCAAGATGACATTTTTTATGACGGCCCGGAACACGGAAACACTAGGCTTTGCTCAAATGGAGGCGGCGCAGCCTATTCAGCCGGGGGCGCTGCGCCCGCATCGCTATATAGGGCCATGCACCGACTGCCATATTTTCATGCAGACTGGAGGCCAACTGCCCATAGACGCAGGCGACATACTTCCTAATCCGCCGCCCATAACAGCAAACGCGAAGGCCCCTCATCGTAAGCGTGGTCAGTGCGCTAACTGTCATGCTATCATGTTCAAAGGCCAACTGCTCACAGATGCGGGCGACCTGCTTCCTAATCCGCTGCCCATAACAAAAAATGCAAAGGCCCCTCATAGTTACCGTGGTCAGTGCGCTACCTGTCATACTATACTGCCCACAGATGCAGGCGGCATACTTTCTACTCCGCCGGTCATAACAAAAAATGCAAAGCCCCCTCATAGTTACCGTGGTCAGTGCGCTAACTGTCATATTATCAGGTAAGGAATGGAAGGGCATAGTGGCAATTGAGGCGGGACTGATGGCAGGTGACGTGATTAAGAAGGTCAATAATAAAGATGTGAAAGACATTAAAGCGTTCAAGGAAATAATCAAGACTGTTGACGAACCCAAAGGAGTGCTGCTGGACATAGTCCGGCAGAAGCAGCCGTTCTATATTACTATCCGACCAACCGAACAGGACCTCGGTGCATGGCAGTGAGATTGGACGAAAGATGTAAAAAATGTGCCAACCGGGCAATATGGGCTTGCTTCTGGGGCAACGTTTTCCTATGCGTATTCAAGGGCGTCGTAGGGGTCATCAGCGGCAGTCTGGCGGTAATCGCCGATGCTGCCCATTCCGGTGCTGATGTTCTGGATTCAGTAGTGGCAATGATTGCAACACATCTTGGCAAGAAACCTCCCGATAGAACTCATCCCTATGGCCATGGCAAGATCGAGTTTGTTGCCGGAGCATTCATCGGAATAGTGCTCCTTTTCGGTGCCGCCTGTATTGTTGTTACCTCGGTTGGCCANNTNCTGAGAAAANTTCATCATCCTCAACCGCACTTCATCGCTCTGGCTGCGGCNGCCATCTCTATTGCGGTCAATGAGGTGCTGTTCCGTTACGCTATCTGTGCGGGCCGGCGTGTGAACAGTGCCGCGATTGAAGCCGAGGCATGGGATAATCGTGCCGACTGCCTGTCATCACTGCCGGTCTTTTTTGGAGTTTTGGGCGCCCAATTCGGATTTAGCTCACTGGATCCCTTAGCTGCACTGCTGGTCGGGATTCTTGTCGGCAAAGTCGGATTTGAATTGCTGAGCAAAAACCTTCTTGGGTTGATGGATGTGCCTTTAGATTCTCAAGATATCAGCCGGATAAGAGAACTGGTTATTGCCGTGCCGGGTGTTCAGGGCATCGATTATCTCAGAACCCGCGGTATGGGGCGGCATTACCTGGCAGACCTGCAAATCCTGGTGAATCCCAGGACTACTGTTGAGAAAAGTAACACCATTGCCCGTGAGGTAAGAAGCGCCTTGCGGCGAGAGATAAAACATTTAGAAGACATAACAATTGTTTGCAAGTCCCATGTCGAAAGGCAAAAAGTGTAAACACGATGAATGTGGGGACCAAACATATTAAATCCTGGATAACGACTTTATCGATCTTCTTATTTGTAGTTCTTTTGTGTATCCTGTGGGAGAAGTTTACTGCTCCATCAGTCGAGCCTCCGGAAGCCCAACCGGTGGTCAATCCGGAACCGGCACTTGCCAAAGTTCAACCCAGTGTGGTCAGCCTGTGGGCCATCAAGAAGAAAGACCTCGACACGCAAATCGGCCTGATCGGCTGCGGTCTGATTGTTGACTCCCGCGGATTTGCCCTTACCTCGGCAATCTTGACACCGGATATCGAATCTCTTTATGTAGTCGACCGGAAAGATAAGAAGTACGAGGTGGACGTAGTCACAACCGATGAGATAACACGGCTGACATTGCTCAAAGTAGATCCAAACATCACAACAGAAAGCGAAGGATTTGAAGCTGCGCACCTGGGCGATTCCGAGCAGGTCAGAAAAGGTGATAGCGTTATTGCTATAGGTGGCAGAAGGACCCCCTCCAGCTGGGAGTTAACAACAAGAACTGGCAAGATTACCAAGCAGCGACAATCTTTGGTCGTTGAGGGTTTTCCCCGGGGTCCCCAAACACAAAAGAATACATCTGGGGGCCACAGGAAAAAGAAATATCGAGATTTGATCCAAACCGATGTGTCGATGACTTCGGAAAACGCAGGTGGTCCATTGGTCAACCTACAAGGAGAAGTCATCGGATTCGGCCTGCCTTTTGTTCGGCCTCCGAATAATCCTTCTTCTTTCAGCTATGCTGTTCCAATCAACCAGGGCAAGAACTTCCTGGCAAGATTGCCGATTCCTCAGTGGACTGATAGGCCGGCAGGCGAGGTTAGCAGTTGGTTGGGAGCCGAGATGCTGCCGCTGAATCCGGTGATTGCTGCTCAGCTTTCTGTGCCGGAAAAGCATGGGGAAATAGTCAATCACATACGAAACAATTCTCCGGCGGAGCACGCTGGCTTAAGGCGCGGGGATGTTATTACGGGCATCGACGGCAAAAGAATAAAAGACCGCTTCTCCTTTGATGAAATGGCGCCGCGGCTGTGCCAAACCGACAAGATCAGGCTACGTGTTCTGAGAGATGGACGGGAAAAGAACCTTACTGTCTATTGGGACAGACCCATGTACGTCCCACCTGCCGACGGTTCTCTGGCAGAAGTTGTGCTCGTAGTGTTGATTTTTGCACTAATGTACTATTTTGTGTACAGAAATGTTTTTGACCGCGTTGTCCTGTTTGTTCTGGGTGCGATAGTAATCGCCATAACCGGCCACTACCTGGGCTTTTATGAGCAAGACCGGATTGCCTCAGCTCTGCTGAGCAAGATTGATGTCCTTTGTTTTATAGTGGGAATGCAGTTGGTTACCGGCGTCCTGGAAGACGCCGGCGCTCTGGAATATTTAGCTAAAAAGATAACCCTCACCACCGGCGGTGATACGTGGCGGATAATGTGGCTTTTCTGCTTGGTTACATACGCTTTCTCTTTAGTGGTCAACAATCTTACTACCATTATGCTCATGGCACCGATGGTGTTGAGGTTGTCCAAGTATCTGGATTGTGACCCTAAACCCTTTCTAATCAGTATGATTATCGCATCTAACCTTGGCGGGGCCTCCACTATGGTCGGCGATTTTCCTAACATGCTCATCGGCGCTGAGATAGGTCTGCCTTTCTATCAATTTATCTCTTATATGCTTCCCATTTGTCTGCTGGAGCTGTTTATTCTGTTGGTATATTTGCGGATTGCCCGGCCTTCCCTGTTTAAGTACAAGGGCCCCGGAGCAAATGGCAAGAATTCTTGGGTTGCAGCGGCAGCTTTCCAATCCTCAAAACCGAATGAGTATCAGGATTGCGAGCTATGGGATACGGATTTGGGTTCCCACGGTGCGGGGTCCCTCCCGGAAGCGGCTGATCTCAGGGATAGCTTAAAGAACGATAGCTCGTTCTTTCATACCATAAGGCAGAGCTTACCCAAGGCGATAAAGAACCGGAAGGCTTTGAGCAGGGGGCTCGTTATTCTGGTGGGGGTCACCGTTGCTTTTCTCATATCTGATTCTCTGAATTGCTCGCCGGCAATTATCGCCCTGGCTGGGGGAATCATTGCTTTGGCCTTTGGGGCGTGTGAGCCGTTAAGTCTTTTGCAGAAGGTCAGTATCAGGGATATCCTGTTCTTCTCCGGTCTTTTTGTCCTTGTAGGAGCGGCTGAAGCCTCCGGTGCTCTCAACTATATATCAGAGTTCATTGTGCACCTTTCTTTTGGAAATCTCCTCATTTTGTGCCTGCTGCTGATGTGGTCCGGAGCTTTTGTTACTTGTTTCCTGAACGCTGGACCGACCACAGCCCTGTTTCTGCCGGTAGTGCTCTCGTTTAAGAGCGCAGCACCGCATAATCTTTATTGGTGGGCGCTTTCCTTGGGTGTGTGTGCCGGGTCAAGTGGAACTCTTGCGGGAGCCACCGCCGGTAGTGTGACTGCAACTATGATTGATAGATTCATAAAAAAACGAGAAGGCGAATCAATGACTCCCTTAAAGTCCGCCAATAAAGACGGTTGCAGGTACACGAAGCTGACCTTTAAGGAATATGGTGCATTGGGTTTTCCAATGATGCTTATGTTTTTGCTCATATCGAGCATATACATAACCGTTATCTATCGCTGGTAGGAAAAGGAAAAAGATATATGCAGCGTCAACTGGTTATCCTCTTATTGGTTGCATTGGTACTGATCTTGTTGACCGTTCAAAATCCCAATCCGGTACCTTTGCAGTTCTTGAGCTGGGAGACACAACAGATCCCTCTGATTGTGATCATACTGATTTCACTGTTGGTGGGGGTAATCATTTCTTCAGTTCTGGGCCTGATTAAACAGTTGAAATTAAAGGAGAAAATTCGCAACCTGGAAAGGGAAATAGAAGAATTGAAGCACCCACCGGTTGTTTCGCACGATGAAAACCTGGAAGATTGAAAGGAGATATGATATGCGCAAAGACCCGATACTCGCCTGTTTGCTGAATTTACTGCTGGTAGGAACCGGCCACATATACCTGGGCCAGATATGTAAAGGATTGCTAATATTAGCAATCGGAATTGTGCTCGGAATGTTTATCTGGATTGCACTTATCCCTCTGATTATCTGGGCAATGTGTGACGCGCATAGTACCGCCAAGAGAATGAATCAACCGGGGGAAAAAACTCTGGCTGACAGTACAGAATAAGCGGAAAGGATGATAATTATGAGTGAGGCAAATGCAAACGTATCTAATGATCGTAATATGAATGTGATTATCATTGCTGTTACGATTGTGGTACTTGCTATTATTCTCATGTACTTCCGGGACCGGCAGCAGAAACGTGAGCTCCAGTTACAGCGCCTTGATACACAAGGGGATGTCTGGGAGGAATGGGGCCTGCCGCAACAGAATAAACAACTGAATAATGTGTCAGGCAAAGAAGGTGAGAAAATTCTTTAATCGCTTCAACTTGAGATGGAGCTTCACAAGTGATTTAGATATTTTGAGCCGTTGAATACGGCCAAGTGTGAGGCAGCGAGTAAATGGCAAGCTCAATGAACCCAATAAGGCGGAAAATGATTTCTTTTCTGACCGAAGCCGTCTTTAAAAAAATAAAGGCTCTGGATCCCCAGTCTCCGTCTGCAAAGGAATTAAGCAAAATTGAATTTGGCGAAATTATAGCTGAAGAAATTGAGAAGATATGCAACGCTGCCACTTTGGCCGAGACAACAAGAGCACTGTTGCTGGTGACCCGGCTAAAAAAGGCATCCGGACAGGAAAAAGAGGTGATAAAGAGCGACCTCAACACGATAGCAGAACAGTTGGTGAAAAGAGTGGAAACCAAATCGGGCCGGTTGAAGTTACACAAGACTTGCCGCCATCTACTTTTGGATCTTTAATTATCCTATAGGAGCTAACATGAGTCTCACTAACTTTTGTCGTAATTTCGCCTGTGGCATGGGAAAATTAATCGGGGGAAGTCTTTATATTCTGGCCTCGGTCCCAAAATCTCTGAGAAAATCGGTGGCGAAACTGCGACCCCAATCCTCGAGGGAAAGGATTCGATCTATCGTGACAGAGGAATTAATACGTTTGGTGGGCAAGGAAACTGAGCTTACGAGGACAAAACTTGAAGAACGCCTGCAAGTTATGGCTGAAACTATACTGGCTCTTCAAGAGAGGATTAACGAACTGAGCGCTCGTGGTCCTATCAGTGAAGCAGACATGTGGGAAGCAGTAGGCTCGCTTGAGGCCGCCGAGTCTCTTACTGATGATGAAAGAGCTATATTGGTAAATGTTTTCAGGCAGAATATTGAACTTCAGAAGCCGAAGCTTGTCGATATTGCTATTAACTAAAGTGCATCATAATCTTTCAGGGGGCTTTTTGTGCATACATAGATGATTTAAAGTGCTTACGCTGATAAGACGATAGAATGGGCGGGGTTGGAAAAAGGAAAGACCACAGCTATGATTCTGAGCGTTGTCATCGTTTGGTTAATATCTGCGTAAGTTAAGCCAAGCAGAGCTTGATAGTTAAGTGAAAGTGCCATAATTTTGTTTGGCTATTTTTACAAGTAAAAATGCGTTTTCGAGATTGATAATGCGCTCATCAGACATCCAGAAGAACCAGGTTACTGGGTTGTTTTCCGGCTGGCAATTAGGCCTTGATGCTATCAGCGGTAAAGTTGCGTCACCTCGCCAGAAAGGTGTGGAGCACATGCCGGTATTAAAATATGAAACCTTTACAGGAGCAGTAGAAAGAAAAGGAGAATATGTCGACCAAAACGGTTGATTAGACCGATAAAATTTTCAACCCTTAAGGATTAAAGGCATAGGAATCATGCTTAAATTGAGAAGACCGATAAAAAAGGCGCAAGAATTTTCTCGACACGACTTTCTTGTAGAATGCACGTTTTTTGACATTGACTTATGGTCCTTGATAGAAAGCGATGCACCCTATTGAGGTCCTCGCTGACAATTTATTCAAGGAGACCTTTTGATGCCAAAAAGTCGGAAAAAAAGGACAGGCATAAAGAAAAAAAAGAAGCCGAGCCCAAGGAACAGAAGGTTCAACGAGCCCCTTTCGGAGTCGGCCACACGGAAGAATACACCCAAGGCCGCTGTGGTAAAAAATACCGTTGGCAGACCGAAATCAGCCCACAAGTTCGAATTGCAGCAAGTTCACAGTGCCACAAAGAAGATAGAGAACTTCGAGAACGTTTCTGTGGAGAGGTCCAGTATCATCTCCATTGTCAAGGACCTCGAAGAACAGGTTGAAACAGCTTTTAATCTGAAAGAGGCCCTCGAAGCCGAGCTTGATGCAACTCAGAAAAAGCTATCCGAAGAGTTGGCTGCTCGTGCCCGATTAGAGGCGCGAGTCATTTCACTCGAAGCACAGGTTGCACTGGAGGACCAGTCACACAAGCACATCTCCTTTGCCGAGGAAGAGCGATACAAGTTTACAAACTTGCCTGCGGAAATCCAGCCATCAACCAGTATGGGAGAATCCTTACCGACGCGAGAAGCGATTCGATCTATTGTCATCGAGGAGTTGGCACGATTGCAGAACGCGGAGGGAAAAGTTACTCTGCTCGGTCTTGAAAAACGTGTGCAATTAATGGCCGAAGCTATAGAGGCTCTTCAAAATAAAATTGCGGAAATGAGCATTCGTGGTCCTGTCAGTGAAACAGACATGTTGGAAGCAATGGGCTCACTTGAAGCCGCCGAGCTCCTTACTAACGATGAAAGAGCCATGTTGGTAAACGTTTTCCGGCAGAATATCGCACTTCAGAAACCGGAGCTTGTTGGGGTTGCTGTTAACTAAAGTACATTATAATAACAATATATTAATATCCCAAAGGAAGGACAAAAAGTATGGCTAAGAAGCATGTTAAAAAACAAGTCAAGAAAAAGACCAAGAAAAAAGTCAGTAAAAAACCTTCGATTTCCGACACTTCTCTTCCTCTTTCACCAAAAGGTGAAGCTATCTTCGTGGGTATCGACTTAGGCACCTCCAGAGCATCTATAGCTGCCAGTAACGGTGTCCGTGAGGTGGTTCCAACCTACGTTGGATACCCAAAGGATAACATCTCTGAGGAGCTCTTCGGTACCGAGCCTATCTTCGGAGAATTGGCGCTCAAACATCGGCTCTCGGTAGAGCTGATCCGGCCGCTGGCTCATGGGGTAATACGAGATGGCAGTAAAAACGGCAAGAGCAAGAATCTTGTGGCTGCTCAACAATTGGTGCGTCACCTGTTGCAACATGCTCATCCCAAACGCAATGAGCCTGTATATGGTGTGATTGGCGCGCCGGCTCGCGCCAGTATTGCCAGCAAGCGTGTTCTTATTGATGCGGCCAGAGGGATACTTGACGCGGTTATGATTGTCTCGGAACCTTTTGCCGTAGCTTATGGGCTGGGTATTCTCGACCGGGCTCTGGTCATCGATATTGGTGCGGGGACGGTCGATCTATGCCGCCTCCATGGAACCCTTCCTGAAGAGGCAGACCAGATTACTTTGGACCAGGCCGGTGATTTTGTAGATGGAAAGCTCTCGATACTGATTCGGAAGAAGTATCCCAGGGCACAATTCAATGTCAATATGG
>JGI24422J19971_10000642_pt1 | contig 19851 bp, 19 predicted proteins | sample DeeMarSWOR152_54_FD_19971 | JGI IMG/M metagenome (IMG submission 19971) | reverse complement strand
GTCATGACGATCTCCTCAAGAGAGGTATTGCCCGCCCGCTCCCCGATGCCGTTGACCGTGCACTCAACCTGCCGCGCACCAGCATTGATACCAGCCAGGCTGTTGGCTGTGGCAAGGCCCAGATCGTTATGGCAGTGAACGCTCAGCACCGCCTTGCCGATGTTCGGTGTGTGGCCTTTCACATAGGCAATAAGGTCTGCAAACTCACTCGGAATAGCGTACCCTACTGTATCAGGGAGATTCACAGTTGTGGCCCCGGCTGAGATAGCTGCCTCAAACACCCTGCAGAGAAAGTCACGGTCAGTCCGGGAGCCGTCCTCTGCTGAAAACTCTACGTTTTCCGTAAATTGACTGGAATATTTGACGGCCTCAACTGTCTTGTCAATGACCCGATTCCTATCCATTTTCAGCTTGTGCTTGAGGTGGATATCCGAGGTGGCGATGAAGACGTGGATGCGGGGATTTGCCGCCTCCCTTATTGCTCCCCAGGCGGCGTCAATATCCTGCCTGGAGGTCCGAGCAAGGGCGGCTACCTCAATGCCCCTGATCTTTTTAGCGATCATCTGGACTGCCTCAAAGTCTCCTTCAGAGGCAGCGGGAAACCCTGCTTCAAGCACATCCACCCTCAGCTTCTCCAACTGTGAAGCGAGATATAGCTTCTCATCGGTGTTCATGCTGTACCCGGGGGATTGCTCCCCGTCCCTCAGGGTAGTATCAAAGATAATTATCTTGTCCGCCATGGTTATGCTCCTTTCATTTCGTCTTTTGAGCTCTATTCTGAGGTTTTCATACTCGTAGCAGGAGCGTCTATAAGTGCCCGCCGCAGGGCCTTGTTTGCGGAACACCCTGCGGCTTTTCTCACCTCTTCTAAATCGATTTGAAACATGATTGAATCTCCTCTGCTATTTTGCTGGGGCAAAGCACCTAAATCAAAAAACCCGTTATCAGGTGGGCCTGATAACGGGTTTTGAAAGCTTCTTCGGGAATATTATGCCATCATCAGGCCCGGTAGTTTAAGGCCAACTACCAGGAGTATAAGGAGTAGGGAAATACCTATCCCTACTCCGCTGATAATGACGATAATATTTCTCTCGATAAGCTGCATAACCGTCTTCGGTGCCTGTTGATTTAGCCGTGTCCTATAAACCATTAAAATCGATATGTCAAATCTTTTTTCAAAAAATTTTTCCAAAAATTTAAAAAATGCTTATTTTCCTCATATTACTTGGCAATACTGGGAGTAACGCAAGCCTATAAGGCGGCTTTGAGGCATTCTTAGCCCTAATTCCCTGTAAGGGCCTCTGCAATGGATTTGACAAATGATCTTATCTGGATAAACCCATTGTTCCTATTCCCATACCGGGCCAGAAGATCTACCAAGGCACTGCCAATAATCACTCCATCGCACAGAGGTCCTATCGCCTTCACCTGGGATGGCGATGAGATCCCGAATCCCACCGCAAGGGGCTTATTGGTGATACTCCTTAGCATCTTGAGATAATCAGTTAAGCCATCCGGAATCCCGTCTCTTTTGCCTGTAATGCCCGTAATGGACACGGCGTACAGAAATCCGCTTGTTCTGCTGGCGAGGAATCGTGCCCTGGAGGGGGGAGTATTGGGTGCTACAAGAAAGATGACGTCCAGGCTATTCGCCCTGGCCCACTTCCTCCATTCCCCAGACTCCTCCGGGGGAAGGTCAGGTATGATAAACCCATCCACCCCTGCAAGGGCAGCCTGGTGGGCCGCCTTTTCCAGTCCAAGCCGAAAAACGGGATTGTAATAGGTCATGAGTACCAGGGGGACCTCGGTCTCCTGGCGGATATGCTCCACCAATTCAAAGACCTTACTGAGGCCGACGCCCTGTCCCAACGCCCTGAGAGATGCAGCTTGAATAACAGGCCCATCGGCTAAGGGATCGGAGAAGGGGACACCCAGTTCAATAATATGGGCCCCGCATTCCTCAAGGGTAAAGACCAGATCCTTGGTGGTGACCAGATCCGGATCACCAGCGGTGATAAAGGGAATGAGGGCCTTTTTCTTCTCCCTTCTCAATCGTTTGAAAGCCAGATCTACTCTGTTCATCCTGTTAGGGATCCTTTGCATTCCTGTCCCTTTCGGCTACGATGGCCACGTCCTTGTCACCCCTACCTGACAGATTGATGACGATAATCTGATCGGATGTCATCTTTGGCGCTATCTTTAATGCATATGCAACGGCATGTGCACTCTCCAGAGCCGGGATAATCCCCTCTGTTTCCGAAAGGATTTTGAACCCCCCCACGGCCTCATCATCCGTTACAGATACATAAGAGGCCCGACCGCTGTCCTTGAAAAAGGCATGCTCCGGACCCACACCGGGATAGTCCAGCCCAGGGGCCACGGAGTGGGCCTCCTTGATCTGACCTTCCTTTGTTTGGAGGAGATAGCTCAAGGCCCCGTGGAGGATGCCAGGGCTGCCAACCGAGAGGGTCGCCGAGTGCTTACCTGTATTCAGACCAAGACCAGCTGCCTCTACCCCTATCAATCTTACCTGGTCAGCACAAAAGGGATAGAATATGCCCAGTGCGTTACTCCCCCCACCTACACAGGCGATTATGATATCAGGTAGCCGTCCTTCAGCCCTCTTGATCTGCTGTCGGGCCTCCCGACCTATGATCGATTGGAATTCCCTTACCATCAGAGGATACGGATGCGGTCCAACAACTGAGCCTATCACATAAAAGGTGTCCCTCACATGGGTTACCCAGTCGCGGATAGCTTCATTTATGGCATCCTTGAGTGTGCAACTCCCCTGTTTGACCGGTATCACCTCCGCCCCTAGGAGTCTCATGCGATAGACATTCATGGCCTGCCGGCGAATATCCTCCTCGCCCATATATACGTTGCACGTAAGGTTGAACAGGGCCGCAGCAGTGGCGGTGGCCACGCCGTGCTGCCCTGCTCCGGTCTCGGCAATAATCCTCCTTTTGCCCATCCTCTTGGCAAGGAGGACCTGGGCAAGGGTATTGTTTATCTTGTGGGCACCTGTGTGGGCGAGATCTTCCCTTTTCAGGTATATTCGTGCACTGCCGAGGCTTCTGCTGAGGTTCTCCGCCGGGTAAAGTGGAGTAGGCCGTCCCGCATAGCGCCTCAAATAATAGGCCAACTCCGCCCTGAAATCCTTATCACCCACGGCTGCCCGGAATGCCTTCTCCAACTCTTTAAGGGGTGTCATAAGCGTCTCCGGTACGAATTTACCCCCATACGCCCCAAAATAGCCTTTTCTATTGGGCATTGCCATTGGTTGTGCGCTCCATTTTTCTTACTATTTCGATCAGCTCAGTCATGAGAGCAGGGCTCTTTTTCCCTGGGGCAGCTTCGATGCCACTGTTCACATCCACGCCGAAGGGTTTGACCAGTGAGATGGCCTCAGCGATATTGTCTGGATTGAGCCCTCCTGATAAGATAGTGGGTATTTGAAATCCCTTTGCCTTGATGGCCAGGTTCCAATCAAAGGCCCTGCCAGTGCCCCCCTTTTTTCCTTCCACGTACGTATCCAATAATATGGCCCTGACCCGTCCGCGATAAGGCCCGATTACCGAGAGGCTCGATTCATCCTTCAGGCGAAATGCCTTGATGGCATTGGGCATCAATTCATGACAAAAATCCGGGGATTCATCTCCATGGAGTTGAACAAGATCAAGCCCGCACAGGCGTATGATCCGCCGAATTGTAACTGGATCCTCGTCGACAAAGACCCCAACAGCCTGCACAAAGGGCGGAATGGCACGGATAATATCGCGTGCCTCTTCAGGGGTAATCCCTCTGGGGCTCGGTGCGAAGATGAAACCGAGGGCATCGACCCCGAGTTCAATGGCCATAGAGGCATCCTCATAATTTGTTATGCCACAGACCTTGACCCTTACCATATCTTATTACCGGTACCTCCACCGGCGGCATGAACGAGCTCTCTGGTCTTCTTCCCTACATCATCGCTCTTCAGGATTGAGGTTCCTACCAGAACGGCTCGAACGCCACTTCTCTTCAACAACTGGATATCCCCCCCGTTCATGATGCCGCTTTCGCTGACCACGATATACCTATCCGCAACCCGAGGTGCTAGCTCAATGGTAGTGCCCAGGTCGACCTTGAAGGTATCCAGATCTCGGTTGTTGATGCCTATGATATCAGCCCCACAATCGATCGCCTTTTCGAGCTCATCGCCATCGTGGACCTCTGTCAATGAGGCCAGCCCCAATTCCTGGCTGATGACGAGTAATTCCTGTAATTGTTGCCGGGATAGAATACGGGCGATGAGGAGGACGGCGTCTGCGCCGTATAGAAACGACTCCTTCACCTGGATCCCATCTATGATAAAGTCCTTGCGCAATATTGGTAAACGGGTCGATTTCTTCAGCCTGGGCAAATCCTCCAGGTCCCCACCAAAGAACCTCTTATCAGTCACAAGGGAGATAGCCGCGGCACCGGCCTCCTCATATCCCCTACCGAGGGTGACAGGATCAACCCCCTCCCGGATAATTCCGGCGGAGGGAGAGGCAAACTTGATCTCCGCAATGAGATTGATCCGGCCCTGGGTTGAGATAGCATCTTTCAAGTCGCGGATTGGAAAGGGTGGTTTTCTTTCCTGGTTAATTGACCTCCACCTCTCCCTCAGCAGAGTAACCTCTCTTTGTTTCTCACTCACTATTTCCGCGAGCAGATGGTGCATATGCCCGTACCCTTAGCTACAACGCCTGGTAAAATCGATCAGAGAATCGAGTTTCTCCTTTGCCCTTCCCAAGTCGATGGATTCCCTTGCCCTCTCTATGCCTGCCTTGAGATCCCCATCGAGCCCCGCAGCCACAAAGGCAGCAGCAGCATTTAGCAGGACCATATCCCGCCGTGGTCCTCTCTGGCCTTCCATAATCTCCAGGATTATACTGGCATTCTCTCGTGCATTCCCGCCCCTTACGGCCTCGGGGTCCGCCCTTTCGAAGCCATACTCCTCTGGGGTCATAGTGAATGTAGTAACCTCTCGATTCTTGAGGTGAGAAACCCTGGTGGGGCCGCAGATACTTATCTCATCAAGTGTCCCCTCCCCACAGACCACAAACGCCTCCCTGGTTCCAAGATTCTTAAGGACATGGGCCATCTTCTCGGTAAGGTGGGGGTCATAGACGCCCAAGAGCTGAGCTGTGGCCCCAGCCGGATTGGTCAGGGGGCCCAGCATATTAAAAATGGTTCTGAGCCCTATCTCCTTTCTTGGGCCGGCTGCATGCCTCATTGCCCCATGAAAGAGCGGGGCGTAGAGAAAACCTATCCCCACTTCTCGGATGCACCGCTCAACATCGGATTGGGCCATATCCAGTTTCAAGCCCAAGGCCTCGAGCACATCGGCGCTCCCGCACTGACTTGAGACTGCCCTGTTACCATGTTTGGCTACCTTAACCCCTCCCCCGGCAGCAACCAGGGCCGTGGCGGTGGAGACATTGAAGGTATTGGTACTGTCACCGCCCGTACCACATGTGTCAAGGATCGCTTCGTCTTCCATCTGGTCTTTGATGGTTATCCTTTGAGCCTTGGCCCTCATTACCCTCGCTGCGCCGGTAATTTCGTCTACTCTCTCCCCCTTCATTCTAAGGGCCGTGATAAAGGATCCGATCTGCGCCTGCGTGGCCCTGCCCTCCATGATCTCTTCCATGACATCCATCATCTGACCTTGGGCCAGATCCTCTCCCCCAACCACGGCAGCGATAGCTTCCCTAATCATTTTGCCCTCCTTTTTTGATAAAATTCCGGATAATAGCAATTCCCTCCCCTGTTAAAATCGATTCGGGGTGGAATTGAACGCCTTCTATTCTATATCGCCGGTGCCTTACTCCCATGACCTCACGTTCATCGGTCCACGCACTTATCTCCAGACACTCCGGCAGTGAGTCCGCCTCGACAATCAGTGAGTGGTACCGGGTGGCGTTAAATGGATTTGGGATGTCCTCATAAATGGTGTGGCCATCGTGACAGATCTGAGAGGTCTTGCCATGCATGATCCTGCCAGCCTGAACCACCCTACCACCAAAGGCTGCAGCGATACACTGATGTCCCAGGCACACACCCAGCAGGGGGATTTTGGGTCCTAAACACCTGATGGCCTCCACGGAGATACCGGCCTGGGCTGGCCCACCGGGGCCTGGTGAAATGACGAGTGCAGAGGGCCTCAGATTCTCCATACCTGACACACCTATTTGATCGTTTCGCCACACACGGACGTCTTGTCCGATCACCTGTAGCATCTGAACCAGGTTGTAGGTGAAGGAGTCATAGTTATCGATCACCAGAATCATTTCTCATTAGCCCTTTCAATGGCCTTGATCATGGCAGCGGCCTTTCGTAAGGTTTCCTGGTATTCTCGGTCCGGAGAGGAGTCGTACACAATGCCCGCACCCACCTGAATAGACAGCCTGTTTCTTGTGATGGTGATAGTACGAATGGTGATGCACAAGTCCATGTTGCCGTTAAAACCGAAATAACCAACGGCCCCGGCATAGGGTCCCCTTGGGGATGGTTCGAGTTCGCTGATAATCTCCATGGCCCTGACCTTGGGTGCGCCTGTAACGGTCCCTGCCGGAAAGGTCGCCACAAACAGGTCAAAGCCATCAAGCTCCGGTCTCAAGCTCCCCTCCACCCTCGATACTATGTGCATCACGTGGGAATACCTCTCTACCTCCATAAGCCCGGGCACATTGACAGACCCCGGTAGGGCCACCTTTCCGACATCATTCCTACCCAGATCAACGAGCATAATATGCTCGGCCTGCTCCTTAGGGTCAGCTATGAGGTCTTTTTCCAGTGCCCCATCTTCTTCGGGTGTTTGACCCCGTGGCCTGGTACCTGCGATTGGCCGAAGCTCTATCTTTCCATCTGTCAAACGGACGAGGATCTCAGGAGAGGACCCAATGAATCTTACCTCTCCAAAATTCAGATAAAACATATAGGGGGATGGATTGATACTCCTCAGATTTCGATAGAGGGCGAAATCGTCCCCTGCCACCTCCCCTGAAAATCTCTGTGAGAGGACCACCTGAATAACGTCACCTGCTACTATATAATCCCTGGCCTTTCTGACTGCCTTCTCAAAGTCCTCTCTCTTGAAGTTGCTCTCAAGATCCGAGATGGAGAGCTGAGCTCCCCCTGAAACAGAGGACAGAGGGCATTGCAGTTCACCGATGGTCTCATCGACCTCCTGACAGGCCAGCTTATAGGCGTCTTTCAAATCCTCTTTTCCCCGCAGATAGACAAAGGCAACCACTTTAACCTGGTGGGTCAGGTGGTCGAAAATGATCAGGCGCCTGGAGGCCGTGAAGAGGCACTCAGGTACAGTCCGGTCTTCTGGAAAAAGCTCTGGAAGCCGTTCCCAGTTCCTGATCAGATCGTAATTGAAGTACCCAACGAGCCCTCCTTGAAAGGGGGATAGATCTCTGACCACTACAGGTATGAACTGCTGGCTCAGGTCCCTCAAGGCATTCAAAGGGTCCCCCACATCTTCCACTATCCTCTTCCCCCCTCCCTCCTGGATTTCTATCCGCCGATCACGAGACAAAACAATCATGTAAGGTTTGTAGCCTATGAAGCTGTAGCGTCCCCATCTTTTGCCTCTATCCGCGCTTTCAAGGAGATAGGAAAATGCCTTGTCCCTTATCTTCAGATAGGCCGTAACAGGCGTCTCTGTATCACCCAGGAATTCCCCATAAACGGGTATCAGGTTTCCCTCCTGTGCCATTGCCCTGAATTCATCAAATGAAGGTTCTACCATCTCTTCCTAACCCCAAATAGAAAGGCCGTGGGGATCAACGGCCCACGGCCTTTTCTTTAACGATACACACAAAAAAACCGTGAGACCCCTTAGGAAGCAAGCTCACGGTTTTTTCTTAAACTGCTCTAAACAGGCTCACCTCCTAATCAGGGGTGAGCCACCACCAGTTTCTCGGATGCTTGACAGGCGGGTTTTCTTTCTCTCGCTTCATGGTTGTACTGCCTAACAGATCTTAGATGGGACTGTCAAGAAAAATCTGCTCACTTTCTTGTTTTTCTTTTTTTTCTTGACAATAGGGAAAGATTAGTTTAACCAATGAAAACTGCGAGGGGTCAGAGTGGATAAAGAGTGATGAAGAAGATATCGACCGCCAATCAATCCTGGCAGTTCTTTTATTTTTATTTTGGCAGTGGAGGTCTGCCCATGGACTGATAGCGCCTTGTCTTGTAATCGTAAGCCGTGGGCAGACTAAAAGCCCACGGCTTTTTTATTTTTGCATATGACTCCGATGCTCCGTTTCACAGTTATTCATGAAAGAAACTTTGAGGTGAGCATGGGGACGTCTCCATGCTCTCTCCTACATTTAGCCTCTTAGGAGCGACACATGGTTCCCTCGAGGTATTACAACAAATGAACATCGTCCTCATCGGATATCGGTGCACTGGTAAAACAGCAGTTGGCAAGATCCTGGCCAGGGAATTGGGAAGGAGTTTTTTGGACACCGATGGATTGGTTGAGGAGGAAACGGGGAGTTCTGTCCAGGGCCTCGTCTCCGCAAAAGGCTGGGATCATTTCCGGGAGATGGAGAAGTTGGTAGTAGAAAAGATCACGAAAGGGGACAACCTGGTGATTGCCACAGGTGGTGGTGTTGTTATGGACGGGGAGAACGTCGCTCACTTAAAGAGAAATGGTTGGATAGTGTGGCTCAAGACAGACGCGGCCCTTATCAAAGAGAGGATGGAGAGAGAGGAGCGATCAGGCACGATCAGGCCATCCTTGACCGGTTCTGATCCCATTGAGGAGATCGACCACGTCTTGAGCTCTAGGGCATCGCTGTATGGAGAAGCCGCCGACCTCACGCTGGATACCTCAAGGTGTTCCCCGCGTGAGGTGGCTGATTTAGTCATGAAAGCTCTACCATTAGGGGTGAAAGGAGAGGACGAATAGATATGGCAGGAAATTCTTTTGGGGAGGCATTGAGAGTAACCACGTTTGGCGAATCCCATGGAGAGGGTGTGGGTGCGGTTATAGATGGCTGTCCTTCGCGAATCAGTCTGACCCCGGAGGACTTCGTGAGGGAGATGGCGCGACGCAGGCCCGGGAGACATTCGTTTGACAGCGCTCGGAGGGAGGAGGACCGGGTCGAGATCCTATCCGGCGTCTTTGAGGGCCTGACCACCGGTGCCCCCATTAACCTTTTCATCCGAAACCGAGATGTTGACAGCAGGCCATATGAGATCCTGCGAAGGCTCTTGCGGCCGGGACATGCGGATTATACCTATTTCAAAAAATACGGTCACTTTGACTTCAGGGGCGGGGGAAGGGCATCTGCCAGGGAGACCGCAACCAGGGTTGCCGCTGGGGTCGTGGCCGGGAAGATATTGAAATCCATAGGAGTAAAGGTGGTGGCCTATGTCCTGGAGTTGGGCGGTATCAGGGTCAGGGAGATTAACCTGGAGTTTGTGGAGAAAAACCCCCTTTATTGTCCAGACCCGATTGCATCCGAGCGTATGGAAGAGGCCATGTCCAAGGCCAAAGAAGAGGGCAATTCGCTAGGAGGCATTGTGGAGGCCCGTGTGACGGGGTGCCCTGCAGGACTCGGCGAGCCGGTCTTTGACAAGCTGGATGCCGATCTGGCCAAGGCGGTTATGTCCGTTGGGGCGGTTAAAGGCGTTGAGGTCGGTGCAGGGTTTGAAGCAGCAAGGCTCAAGGGTTCGGAAAACAACGACCCTATTACACCAGATGGGTTTAAGACTAACCATGCCGGAGGTATCCTTGGGGGCATATCAAATGGAGACGAGATCATCCTGCGGGCCGCCGTGAAGCCTGTGCCTTCCATCGGTCTCGAACAGGATACTGTTGATAGGGAAGGCCAACCTGCCAAGCTGAAGCTCACTGGCAGGTATGACGTCTCGGCTGCCCCCCGGATTGTCCCGGTGCTTGAGGCCATGGTCAGTATCGTCCTGGCTGATCACTATTTGAGGTCAAAGTCGATGACGGAGGGTACGTAGATGAGAGGGTGTTTAGCAGGACAAATGCCAGAGGTCCCGCAAAATGGAAGATCTTAAACTCACATCTTTAAAAAGTGCCGGTGGTAGACGGACAGTCATTACCGTGGATGACGCGAGAATTGGCGGGGATTTTGTGGTGATCGCCGGTCCCTGCAGCGTAGAGAACGAGGAGCAGACAATAAAAACGGCCCACAAGGTCAAAGAGGCAGGCGCCCATATGCTCAGGGGCGGTGCGTTCAAGCCGAGAACCTCGCCGTATGACTTTCAGGGACTCGGCCTCCAGGGGTTAAAAATACTTGAAAAGGCGAAGAGAGAGACCGGCCTTCCGGTGGTCACCGAGGTTACAGACCCTCGAGATGTATCCTGGGTGTGCGAATATGCAGACGTTCTACAGATCGGCGCCAGAAACATGCAGAACTTCTCCCTCCTTAAGGAGGTTGGAAAGGTTGACAAACCTGTGTTGCTTAAAAGAGGGGTGTATTCAACCCTTAAGGAATGGCTGAATTGCGCGGAATATGTACTTGCAGAAGGAAATCCCAAGGTCATTCTCTGTGAGAGAGGCATAAGGACATTTGAGACTTACACCAGGAACACCCTGGATCTGAGCATCGTACCCTCGGTCAAAGAGGTCTCTCACCTTCCCATCATCGTTGATCCTTCTCATGGAACCGGAAGGTTGAGCCTCATTGAATCTATGAGCCTTGCTGCTATAGTGGCCGGTGCAGATGGCATCATGATTGAAGTCCACTATAATCCGTGTGAGGCGTTATGCGATAAGGACCAAGCCATGCCACCGGATATGTTTGCAGGCCTCATGAAGAAGTTAAACGTACTGCGTTCTATTATGAATGAGATTAATCAGTGTAAGGAAAACGAGACCTCGGAGCAGAGACGGTGAAGATCCTTGAGATTCATGGCACTACAGGCGATTCAGCTATTCTCGTTGGCGAGAGCCTTCGAAATCTTGAAAGGTACATATCCGTGGAAGAAGCGCTGATTATCACCGATACCAACGTCAAGCGCCACTATCTGAAGTATTTCCCGCGCTGTGAAGTCATCGAGATCGGTACCGGTGAGAAGGTAAAAAACCTGGATACTGTCCAGGCAGTATATGGAAGGCTTGTGGAGCTTGAGGCAGAGCGTTCATCCTTTATTGTGGGGATCGGCGGCGGTATTGTCTGTGACATCACCGGTTTTGTTGCATCAACCTACCTGCGCGGAGTGAGGTTCGGATTTGTTTCCTCGACGCTCCTGTCGCAGGTTGATGCCAGTGTCGGCGGGAAGAACAGTGTGAATTTCGGTGGGTACAAAAATATGGTGGGGGTCTTCAATCAACCCGAATTTGTTATCTGTGACATGAATCTGCTGAAGACCCTGCCTGAGAAAGAACTTTCATGCGGTTTCGCCGAGATCATAAAGCATGCTGCCATAGCGGATCGCGGTATGTTCTCGTACCTTGAGGAACACTATGGAGAAGCGCTCAAGCTTGATTTCGAGGTGATGGAGAAGCTCGTATATGATTCGCTCGTCATAAAGTCGTCAATTGTAAGCAGGGATGAGAGGGAAAAGGGGGAGCGCAGGAAGCTCAATTTCGGCCACACGTTCGGACATGCCATTGAAATGACCACAGGTTTTCCCCACGGAGAAGCTGTCAGCGTGGGAATCGTGCTTGCTTCTGAGCTTTCCATGAAAAGAGGCTACCTACCGGTGGAAGATACAGGGAGGATCGAGGGACTTCTCCAGAAGGTGAGACTCCCGACCAGACTTCGAGGTGATGGGGGAGAGGTGCTTGATGCGTTGAGAAAGGATAAGAAGAGGAAAGGCGACAGCATACATTTCGTGTTGCTTCACGGTCTCGGGAATGCGGTTGTAGAGGAAATATCAATTAAAGAGTTGGAGGCTGTGGTAAATGATTTGTGTTAGCATTGCCCGACCTGACGTAGGTGTCGGTAGCTAACGGCGAGTTTCAGGGTAAGGAGGTGAAATATGGATCTAGAGAAGATCAGAAAAACAATTGACCTCGTTGATTTTACTATCGTGAAGCTTTTGAACGATAGGATGGAACTTGCCCTTATGGCCAAGAGGCTTAAATCCCAGGTTGAAGATAGGGAAAGGGAAGAGGAACTGCTCGAGAAGATCAGAAGGAACTCAACAAGGCTGATTAATGCCGAGTTTATAGAGAAAATCTACATTGAGATCATCAGGGAAAGCAAGGACCTTCAGCGCAAGGATTTCAAACTTATTGCATTCCAGGGTGAACACGGCGCGCATGGTGAGGTGGCATCAAGGGAGTGGAACAGCGACCTTATTCCCGTACCATGCATGGAATATGCGGAGATACTCGAGGGGGTTGAATCTGGACTGTATGCCTATGGAATTGTCCCTGTTGAAAACACGCTCGGCGGTGCTGTCGGCCAGGTGAACGAACTCCTTATCAACACTGACCTCAATGTGGTCGGGGCAGTAGAGCTTCCCATACGTCTCTGTCTTCTCGCGCTGCCGGGAACCGATCACCGTGAGATCCGTGCCGTGTACTCCGATTCCCAGGCCCTGGCACAATGCCGTCGTTTTCTCGCAAGGAATAAACTTGAGCCTGTTCAATATTACGATACTGCAGGTGCGGCAAAGATGCTGGCAGAAAAAGCGCCCAAGGCGTCTGCTGCAATTGCAAGCAAGCTTTGCGCTGAGCTCTACAACCTCGAGATTATAAAGGAGGACATAGAGGACCTAGACAGAAACATGACGAGGTTCCTTGTGCTCTCTAAGGGAGAGAGCAGGGAGAAGGGCGATAAGTGTTCCATCATCTTCTCCACAGAGCACAAGGCGGGCACACTTTTCAGGGTACTTGAGGTGTTTGCAAGGGAAGACATTAATCTGACAAGGATAGAGTCGGTTCCACATGAGCCGGGGAACTACGCGTTTTTTCTGGATTTTGTGGGCTCAAACAAGGAGGACAGGGTTGTAAGGGCAGTCGAAGAACTGGAGAAGATTACCAGTAGCCTCAAGCTGATGGGCTGTTACAGAGAGAAGAAGGTGGTATGAAGACACTTCAACCGGAAGCGCTTGCAGGTGAAGGCAGCCCTCGCCACTGAGAAAGAGGCGGGCTTGGGCACTAACTCAGCACTCTATTTTAGGAGGAGAAGAGATGATCGGTAAAGAGATCAGGCTTGAGAGGATCATTAACCGTGATACAGGGAATACTGTTATTGTCCCCATGGATCACGGGGTCAGTTCAGGGCCAATCCCGGGCATAACCAACATGAAGGAGGCCATGGCGCAGGTGGCTGAGGGAGGTGCCAACGCCGTGGTGGTGCATAAGGGAGTCGTCGCCGCGGGGCACCGAAAGAGCGGGCCGGATTTAGGGCTCATCATTCATCTATCGGGCAGCACATCCCTGTCCCCAGAGCCAAATGCAAAGACCCTTGTCTGCACTGTTGAAGAGGCCATCAAACTTGGTGCTGATGGCGTTTCAGTACACGTCAATATCGGCGACAGCCGTGAGAAGGAGATGCTGACAGACTTGGGAAATGTTGCACACACGGCCTCAGAATGGGGTATGCCCCTCCTGGCTATGGTATATCCCAGGGGGAAAAAGATCAAGGATGAATACGACCCTGAGGCAGTTAAACATGCTGCCAGGCTTGGGGCAGAGCTGGGTGCAGATGTGGTCAAGGTCTCATATACTGGAACTCCAGAATCATTTAGAGGGGTGGTAGAGGGTTCTCATGTGCCAGTTGTGATGGCCGGTGGCCCCAAGATGGGATCTGATCGGGCAATCCTGGAGATGGTCAAGGGCGCAATGGAGGCCGGTGCTGCGGGCGTCTCCATCGGGCGCAATGTCTTCCAGCATCACAACCCCACCAAAATGGTAGCTGCCCTGTCCATGATCGTTCATAGAAATGCCACGGTTGACGAGGCATTGGACTACCTCAGTAGCAATCAGGGGGAACAGAGGTGAAGCGCGACGATAAAAGGGAGGGGGACAGGCAGGCCCTTGAGGGCTATGGAGAAGAAATTGATCAGATAGATGAGCAAATCCTCTCGCTTCTATCCAGAAGACAAGAGCTTGCTGCCTTGATCGGAGAGCTCAGGAAGGTCCTCGGGGCTGACATATTTGATCCTGCTAGGGAGGAGGAGCTGCTGAGACNTGTGGCCTCAAGGCAGCAGAAGAAGCTAACTCCTCAGGCTATCAGACATATATTCTCCGAGATCATCTCCGCTGCACGGTCGATCCAGCATCCACTTACTGTGGGATTCTTGGGCCCTGAAGCCACCTTTTGCCACCAGGCAGCCATTTCCCTGTTTGGACGTTCGGCGTCGTTCCTGTCGGCTGAGAGAATTGAAAAGGTCTTTGACCTGGTGGAAAAAGGGGTCTGTCAGCGGGGCGTTGTACCGATTGAGAACTCCTACGAAGGCTCAGTAGGCACCACCATGGATCTCCTTTATCAACATGAATTGAAGATAAGCGCTGAGCTTTTCCTCCGAATACGACATCATCTCTTGAGCAAGGAAAACGATATTAATGGAATACAATACCTCTATTCCCATCCCATGGCCATAGCTCAGTGCCATTCATGGATCAAAGCCAACCTGCCGAACGTTATTGTCAAGGAAACGGAGAGCACCTCTCTCGCTGCCAAATTGGCTGCTGATGAGAACAGTGCAGCAGCCGTTGGCAGCCAGTTATCTGCCCTCCATTACGGCCTGAACATGCTGAGAGAGGATATCGAAGACAACCCACAGAATATCACCCGCTTCCTGGTAATCGGAAAAAGTGCCGCGAGTCCAACAGGAAGGGACAAGACATCCATCCTGCTCACGCTCAGGCATGAACCTGGAGCTCTCCATAAGGCGCTGGAGCCCTTTGCGCGAAGGAAAATCAATATGACGCGGATAGAATCGAGGCCCATGAGGACAAGGAATTGGGAGTACCTCTTTTTCGTAGACTTTATAGGGCATGAGGAGGATAGTAATGTGCGCGAGGCCCTTAAGGAAATGGAGGGGCGCTGTGCCTTTATGAAACGACTCGGTTCCTTTCCTGCAGGAGGTGAGGCATGGGATTAACCCAGCCTACAGTCGGCATTGTCGGTGGCACGGGCAGGATGGGTTCCTGGTTTGCCAATCTCTTTGAGAGACAGGGGTTAAGGGTCCTTTGTGCCGGGCGTAAAACCAGGCTCACCCCCTCTGCTATGGTCAGAAAGAGCGATGTGGTGGTCATCTCTGTGCCTATTGCCGAGACCGTAGAAGTCATTCGGGAGCTCGGCCCTCTGGTTCGGGAAAATGGACTCCTCATGGACCTTACGTCCATAAAAAAGGGGCCCCTGGAGGCAATGCTTCAATACTCCAGGGCCGAGGTGGTAGGTGCGCATCCCCTATTCGGCCCCGAAGAGCAGCAAAGAGCGGAACAGAAGGTGGCCATCTGCCCGGGCAGGGGGGGAACAGGATTGAGATGGCTTACGGGAATTCTGGGCAAGGCTGGGATACGGGTTGTGGTGATGGACCCGGAAGAACACGATCGTATCATGGGGCTCATTCAGGGGGTCAGCCATTTTTCCACATTGGCCCTGGCCCTTTGTATCAGCAAGTCAGGGTTCAGCTTTGACGATGTATTGAGGTGCGCTACGCGGAACTTCAAGCGCAGACTTGATCGAATAGGGGCCATGGCGGAGCAACCGTCGGAGCTGTTTGAATCGCTTCTCATGGCTAACCCCGGGGCAGGTGAATTCATTGAGCTGTACGGGGATGCAGTGGAGAAAATGATGGGGATTACCAGGCAGAAGGATACAGGCAGTTTTAGGGGGGTTTTCAGCTCCCTTAAGGCCTTCTTTAGAACCAATCAGAAGAGCGAGGTTGTTTCATCATGAAAGAGGTATGGATCAAGGTCGATCCATGGAAGAAGGAGCTGGTAACAACGGCCCTGGAGTCCGGGGCGGATGCAGTGGTGGTGCCTGGAGATAAGGTGGCCACTGTAAGGGGGCTGGGGTTGATAAAAACCGTCTCCGACGAAGGAGACCTGAAGTGGGGAGAGGATGTAGTCACCGTGGATATTAAGTCGGCCGACGATGAGGAGGAGATCGTGAAGTTGAGCCGCCACAAGAAAGTGGTGGTGAGGACTAGCGACTGGAGCATCATTCCCCTTGAGAATTTGGTGGCCAGGACCAGTAATATCTTCGTTGAGGTCGATGACCTAGAGGGGGCTAGAACCGCTGCAGGTATTCTGGAGAAGGGAGTGGACGGCCTCATCATCACCCACAGGAGCCCGGCCAACGTGAGAGAGATAATCAACGAGATCAAATCGGGCCAGCAGGAACTTGGGTTGGAAAAGCTCAGTGTCAATCGCGTCAGGCCTGTGGGTATGGGCGATCGTGTCTGCGTTGACACCTGCACCATGATGGGGAGTGGGGAGGGGATCCTTGTGGGCAACAGCAGTCAGGCGCTTTTCCTGGTCCATGCCGAGAGCATTGAAAACCCCTATGTGGCGCCCAGACCTTTTCGGGTGAATGCCGGTCCAGTCCATGCCTACGTTCTTGTCCCTGGAGGTAAAACCAGGTATCTTTCAGAACTCAAGGCGGGGGATGAGGTGGTGAGGATAAACTCGACGGGCCATGTCATGTCGCTCGTGGTGGGCAGGGTGAAGATTGAACGGCGGCCACTACTGCTCATTGAGGCAATGGCTCCTAATGGTCCTGCTACGACAATCCTTCAAAACGCTGAAACCATTCGTCTGGTGCGACCTGATGGTGAAGCGGCTTCGGTGGTTAGACTGATGCCGGGTGATGAGGTCCTCGGTTTCGTGGAGGAGGCAGGACGACATTTCGGCCATAAGGTCACCGAGACAATTACCGAGCGGTGAAAGTATGTTCTGTATCCCCGTCGTATCGCAAAATAATGCAGAGGCACTGAGAAAGATCGCCCTGGCTGAACCACTTGCCGATATGCTGGAGATACGGCTCGATGCCATGGAGACGTTCGATGTGAATGAGATCATTAAAGCGGCGTCAAAACCAATACTTGTTACCTACCGTTCGAGGAGGGAAGGTGGTAAGGGCAGCGCAGACGCCGAGACGCACGCCAAGTATGTATTGACTGCCATTCAGAGTGGGGCAGACCTCGTGGATGTGGAGTTGAGCTTGCCTCGGAGATGGCGGGAAAAGATCCTCGATGCCCGGGGGAGATCTGAGATTATCATGTCCACCCACATAAATGACGGCACTCCTTCACGGCTTGATTTGGAGAAGGTCTTCAGGGATTGCGCTGACACGGGAGCCGATATTGTCAAGATCGTGACCAGGGCCGAGACATGGGCGGATAACCTTCGGGTGCTCGAACTCATACCAAGGGCCCACGGCCTGGGGATCAAGATCATCGCCTTCTGCATGGGTCCTATTGGAAAAATCAGTCGCATCGCCTCTCACCTGATGGGGAGCTACCTGACCTTTGCCTCACTTGAAGAGGGGGAGGAGTCCGCCACGGGACAGATCCCCATCAGGCAGATGAAAGAGATAGTCCATATCCTGAGAACATGATCCTTGATGCGCATACAGATCTCTACGGTGTGGTAGGCTTTCCATTAGGTCACACCCTGAGCCCCATCATGCACAACACCGCTTTTGAGGTGACAGGGGTCAATGCGATCTATCTTGCCTTTGAAACGAAGGATGTAGGGGGGTGTGTCAAGGGGATGAGGGCCCTGGGCATAAAGGGGATGAGCGTTGCCCTACCGTTTAAGTCGGAGGTATTACCATACTTAGATGACGTGGATGGGATGGCTGAAAAGATCGGGGCGGTCAATACCATTGTCAACCACAATGGCCGGTTGATCGGGTATAATACCGATGCACTTGGGGCCCTTAAGGCACTTCAGGATGTGGTCGATCTTTCGGGGATGAGCTGTCTTCTGGTAGGGGCTGGCGGGGCAGCACGGGCCATAGGCTTCGTCTTACGAGAAGAAGGAGTACGGCTGACCGTCGCCAACCGTTCCCCTGAGCGCGGGATGGAATTGGCCAGGTCTCTGCAATCGCCGTTTGTTCCTTTAGGGGATTTGAGGAGGATAGATGCGGATATCTTGATCCAGACAACATCGGTGGGAATGTATCCTCACACGGACCAGTGCCCTATACCTGAGGATCTCATAAAAGGAGATGTGGTGGTAATGGACATCATCTATAATCCCATTGAGACGAGGATGCTCAAAGTAGCGAGAGCTCATGGAAGCAAGACGATCAACGGCCTTAGCATGTTCATCAATCAGGGGGCAGAGCAGTTCAGGTTGTGGACAGGGCTTGAAGCACCCCTCAGGGAGATGACCAGGGTAGTGAAGGAGGCCTTAAGCGTTGAAGGAGATTGAGCCCCGCACCTCCCTCAATTCCACCATATGGATCCCGGGCTCCAAAAGCATCACCCATAGGTCGGCGATAGCTGCAAGCCTGGCTATGGGAGAAAGCACGCTGCCAGGGTTTCTGGCCTGTGAGGATACCCTCTATACCATCGGCGTGCTTAAGGACCTTGGCGTTGAAATATCGGCTGAGGGGGAAACCCTGCAAGTCAAGGGCATGGGTGGGAGGTTTTCCCCTGTCCACGGTAGAAAGGAGTTCTATGTGGGGAACTCCGGCACCTCCATTCGCCTCCTCCTTTCAACAGTTTCCCTTGCCAGGGGAGAATTTCTCCTTACCGGGAGCTCTCAGTTGCTCAGAAGACCTATTGGGGAGCTGGTTGATGCCCTGAACCAGCTGGGGGTGGATATTATCTGCGTCGAGCAGAACGGGTGCCCTCCGGTCCTTATCCGTGCACAAGGTATCAGGGGTGGAAGGGTGACTATGTCCGGGGAAAAGAGCAGCCAGTATCTGTCCTCACTGCTTCTGTCTGCCCCGTATGCTAAAAAGGGCGTAGAGGTTGAGATCACGGGAAGATTAGTCTCAAGGCCATACGTGGATATCACCATAGAGGTGATGAGGGAGTTTGGAGTTTCGGTAGATCGGCATGGCTATCGCTATTTCATGGTCCCGCCAGGCAACGGCTATCTGCCCCGTGAGTTTTCAATAGAAGGTGATGTATCAGCGGCCTCCTACTTTTGGGCGGCAGCAGCTGTTACCGGCGGAAGGGTGACAACAGAAAATATCAAGCCCGATATTACGAGGCAGGGTGATATAGAATTTCTCGAGATCCTCCAAGAAATGGGGTGCCACGTTGAGCGGGAAACTGAACGGGTTACTGTTTATGGAGGACCGCTTTCCGGGATCGAGGTAGATATGAGTGCCATCCCTGACCAGGTGCCCACCCTGGCATCTGTTGCCCTTTTTGCAAATGACAGTACGGCAATCAGGAATGTCCCTCACCTTCGCTGTAAGGAGAGCGACCGACTGAGGAATATTGCCCTTGAATGGAGCAAGCTTGGCGGCAAGGTAGAGGAGCTGGCCGACGGGCTTATCATACATAGAGGAACGGGCCTCCGTGGGGCACGTGTCGAATCGCACGATGATCATCGCCTGGCCATGAGCCTGGCCGTGGTAGGATTGAAGGTGTCTGGGGTTAGGATAAAGGGTGAGGATTGTGTGACTAAATCATTTCCCCGATTCTGGGAATTGTGGGATGGATTGTGATACGATCAAGGCATCTCCTGCTCCTTCGAGTTCTTGCTTGTCACGGAAAGCTCCCCAGGTCTGCCCGAAGGGTCTTGCTTACCGTGTCTGTTTCTCATTTGCCCTGCACTTTCAGTTTTTCCTGCTGGATCGGCTTACGGGATCTTGACCCAGGGCACTTACGACCTCTACAACAAGTTCCAAGAAAGACAGGCAGGAGGTGTTTACTTCAGTCGCAATTCGTTAATCTTGC
>JGI24422J19971_10000640_pt1 | contig 19861 bp, 15 predicted proteins | sample DeeMarSWOR152_54_FD_19971 | JGI IMG/M metagenome (IMG submission 19971) | reverse complement strand
CTCAACTCCTCTTCTCCCTGAACTGCTTGAATCATCTCAATTATGAATCTGAAGCTGGCATCGGTGTAAGGCGTGGCATCGAAATTCTTTCCAGTGTTATTCAGAATAGCGTCCACGGCGTAGACATCCCTCAAACGTTCTGGCACATCGTTTGGATAAGCTATCATCACCTGTGTGTGAATATTCGGAAGTGCGTCCACTATTTTGGTAAGATCTTCAACGTCTTTCCGGGTTGCCAGTCGCGCATCTCCAGTATCAAGGTCTAGCACGTTGGATGCCCCGCCTGTTGGGTGGGCATAAATCCTTGCACTTTCAAACTTTACATCGTATTTCCGGTCTCGGGCGTAAAACGTCAGTTGTTTCGGCGTCTTCTTGATACACTCGTCAACTATGTCGGAGGGGAGTTTAGCTCTCTTTTCGGTGTAGTCAACTTTTAGTCCAGCGCTCTCAAGAAACTTCAGAAAACCATCTTCATGAATCAAAACGCCGGCTTCTTCCAGAATCTTCAAGCTGGCATAGTGAATCTTTTCAACTTCCTGTTGGCTCAGGAACTTCAGCCACATTTCCGAAGTGCACCCGAATCTATGTCGTACGGAACAGATTTGAGTCTTGCGCGCATGCCCAGACTAATGTATGGAGACTCTGGGGAAACAATGAATCAAACCTGTGATCTGTCTGTGCGCGCAACAAGTTTTAAGGCGCTCATGCGGAGAATGAACCTGAGGGTTCGAGGTGAAGATAATAGTCTTAGGCTGTGGCAACATTGGATCTGTGGTAGCAAAAGACTTGGCGGAAGGTTTGCCTTCAGCAGAAATCGTGGTAGCTGACGTAAGCAAAGCCCGAGCTGAAGAGGCTGTCGCACGAATCGCTGAGGAGAATGTTGCATACACGCTGGCAGACGCGGGTAAACATAGTGAGCTTGTTACCACAGTAGAGAAATTCGACCTGGTCGTCGGTGCCTTGCCCGGATTCATGGGTTTCAGGGCATGCAAAGCTTCGATCGAGGCTAAGGTCGATATGGTTGATGTTTCCTTTATGCCTGAGAATATCATGACACTGCATGAAGACGCTTTGAAAGCCAATGTCTGCGTCATTCCAGATTGCGGAATGAGTCCAGGCTTGGGCAACATTCTTGTTGGTCATGCAGTCAGCCAACTTGATGAGGTTGAAAGTGTTCACATTTTGAATGGAGGTCTTCCAGAAAAGCCTCTACCTCCGTTGGATTACGTTATTACATGGTCGGCGAAGGATCTCATAGAATTGTGTACTCGTAGGCCCAATATTGTGCAGGATGGCAAAATGATTCAAGTGGCAGCTACGAGTGGTCTTGAGGAAATTGTATTTCCTAATGTTGGCAAATTGCAGGCTTTCTACACCGACGGTCTGAGGACATTACTTCACACTGTTAGGGTAGAAAGAGACATGTGGGAGAAATCGTTAAGGTATCCAGGTCACATTGAGAAAATGAATCTGCTAGGAGCATTGGGTTTCTTCAATGAAAAACCAGTCGAAATTGGAGATGTCAAGGTTTCTCCGCGTAGTCTTACCGAGAAACTGCTCGAACTGAAATTAAAAAGGCCGGGCACTCCAGACATTGTCGCTATGCTTGTTGAAGTCGTGGGGCTGAGCGGTGTGAGAAGAATCCAGTTTAGGTATCAAATGCTGGATCGTTATGACAAGGAACGACACGTCACTGCAATGGCAAGAACCACAGCGTATACAACTTCAGTAGTCGCTCAACTCGTAGCCAAGAAGGCGATAGAAAAGAAAGGTGTGATGCCTCCGGAAAAACTTGGAATGAACGACAAGCTCTATATCAAGTTCATGAACATGATGAGGCAACGAGGCGTTACAGTTGAAGAGATCAGGAAAACCATTCAATAATATCTCAAATCTCAGACTCTTGCTTTGGAGAGGTTGAGTAGATGGAGAAGCTGATTATCACTGTTGCCCCAACTGGCTCAGTGCCTCGAAAAAAAGACACGCCTTATTTGCCTGTGACGCCTGATGAGATTGCTGAGACAGCCTACCTTTGTGAGCAAGAGGGAGCTTCAGTTATCCACGTACACTGCCGCGATCAAAACGAGGATCCAACATCTGATTACCGCGTTTTCAGAGAGACTGTGGAAAAGATACGGAAACGTACACACCTCATTGTCATGGTGTCAACAAGCGGCGTTGCAGGCAAATCAGACGATGAACGAGCTCAGCCTTTGAGGACAAACCCAGAAATGGCAAGCCTCACGACTGGTTCGCTGAATTTTGCAGGGCGCAGACCTTCCACTGTATACATGAACAGTTGGGAAACTATAACGTTCCTTGCCAGAAGGATGCTTGAAGCAGATATCAAGCCGGAGGTTGAAGCTTTCGATGTGGGTTTCATCTCACAAGGAGTTAAGCTTGTCGAGCAAGGACTGATTAAGGAACCGCCGCATTTTCAGCTGGTAATGGGTGTTGATGGCGGCATTCCGGCGAGTTTCGACAACTTACTTCATATGAGCCGTCAACTACCAGCTAACGCCACGTTCACCGTGGCAGGGATAGGCAGATGGCAATTGAATATGACTGTCATGTCGATTGTCTTGGGTGGACATGTCCGAGTCGGATTGGAGGACAATATATATTTTGCCAAAGGTAGACTGGCTTCAAATGAGGAGTTTGTTGCCAGAACGCGTAGGTTGGCGGAGAGTCTTCAACGCGAGGTAGCACTACCTGATGAAGCGAGGCAAATCGTGAAACTGGGACCGGCGCAAGGCTGAGTCAGGGTTTTGCTACGTAGAGCGGCTTTTGCCTGTGTTAGAAAGATTGCAATGAACTCTACTGGCTCCAAGACTACGTTGTGACTTTCAGATAGCTTTTATTGCCTCTGCCGCAGTTTCGGGTTCAATATTTCGTCTAGCGCGTATCCGATGAGTATGAATGAGATTGAGATTGCAGCTATGCACAAACCTGGGGGAACTATCCACCACCATCTTTGATAGCCTCCTACTACGTCCGAAGCTTCGCTCAACATTCTTCCCCATGTCATCACGAACGGATCGTAGAGCCCTAAGAAGCTTATGTATGCCTCGTACATGATGGCTCCAGGCACCGACATAGCTAATGTAACGTAGACGAGATTCATGACATTTGGAAGAATATGCTTCGCTATGATGTGAATCCTACCAGCTCCCACAGCTCTGGCAGCTTCGACGAAAGCTCTTTCCTTTAGGCTGAGTGCTTGTGATCTTACTGTCCTCGCAAATCCCATCCATCCAAGGAGGCCAATTATCAGTATGGTATTCTGAATTGTTGATCCCCACACTGCTATGATAACTAAGAGCAGCGGCAGTTCTGGCAGGACAAGTAACATATCCGTGAATCTCATCAATATCTCGTCAACAATTCTCCCAAAGTAAGCTGCAAACAACCCCACAGTCAGGCCAAGAGACACAGATATCAAAGACGCAAGTATACCCACAAGAAATGATATTCTTGTTCCATACACGAGCTGTGTAAACACGTCTAGTCCGGCATTGTCAGTTCCAAGCAAACCAAAGCAAGATCCGTAGAGTCTCAGATCAAAGTCGTCAATATAGATAGAGGCTTTTTGTACCTCGCCGCTAAATACCACTTCAACGCCGTACTTGTAATTAGCCTTCTTGGAGAATGTCGTCCTTTCCGGGTCCAAGCTGTACGAGTCTATCAACGGCGGGTATTCTCCCCCACCATAAAAGTTTGGTGTGATCCATGCTTCGCTTTTGTAGTCTCCTCCCTGTTTTGCGCTCCACAAGTATTTTGGCTCCTGGCCAGCTTGTTGAATGAAAACTTTGATTTCTACGCCCCACTGTGACACGTTTTTGACGCCTTCAGCGAGTATGAAAATCTGACCGCGGAATCTTTTTGGAGGGCCTTCGAAGGGATAGTAGAATTCCTTGGCTAGAATGGCTTTGACCTGTTCTGTTGACTCGACGCTGTCTCGCTGGAAACCTATGGCGACGCATCCTAGATCTCCCTCAGGTCTTCCTACGTCAGAAACGTAGTTGAGTGTGAGGTCTCTGTTTGGTGGCAATTCTGTAAGGACCCATTGTCCAACCGACGTATCATGAAGAAAGGATGGGTCCTCAATGGGGAAAAGGTTCTCGCTTTCTCTCTCATATCCAGGCAAGTACTTAAACCACACGGGATAAGTGAGATCGGTTGCTATCACGTCAGTTGAATGAACTGGACTGAACGGCGTTACCAACGGAGCGCCTAGAGCTAGCGCTGCGAAAAAGGCGAGAATTGCTATACCAACTATTGCTCTTTTGCTATGTACCAAGGCCTTCAGGAAGCCTACATCAGGCATTTCTCTCACCTATACTTAATGCGAGGATCAACCACTCCNTAGAATAAGTCAGCTATGAAATTCGCCGCAATTACGCACAAAGCTATGACAAAGAAGATGGCTTGCAACGCTGGGAAATCCGCGTTATCTATAGATTGCCAAATCCAATATCCAAGACCAGGATATGAGAAAACAGTTTCAGTGAGTGTTGCCCCAGAGAGCATAAATCCGAATTCAATTGCTATGTAAGTTATCACAGGAAGTGAAGCATTCTTGAAGGCATGTTTGAACAGGACCTTTCTTTCACTCAAGCCCTTTGCTCTTGCAGTGATCAGATAATCCTCGGACAGAACCTCAAACATCGATGCTCTTGTCAGAAGAAAATAACTTCCAGTCAGAATTATCACCAGAGCAGTTGCTGGCAGGACAAGATGTTGAAGCCTGGAAGCAAACTCTACTAGAGGATTAGTTGGCCATCTGCCTGGGAGATTCCATGCTTGGGGATAGGACCATTGACGTGGAAACCAGCCTAAGGTGTAGGAGAATATAAGGATCAGGAGCATTCCTACCCAAAAGACTGGTAGCGAATTTCCTATTATTGATAAGAATGAAGACACAGTATCAAAAATCCCTCCGCGTTTATGTGCTGCCAAGACTCCGAAAAACAATCCGATCGCAATTGATATGATCTCTGCTGTTATTACCAATGCGAAAGTTGTCGCAACGCGTGAGCCGATTTCCTCGTATATGAGTCTTCCAGTGCGGAAAGAGTATCCAAATTGGAAGGTCAGTATGCTTTGAACATATTTGGAGTATCTGATATGTGGTGGATCAAGAAGCCCAAAACGTCTCAGGTTGTACTCGACTAGTTCTGGCTTCAGCCTGGAAGGATCGGCTAAACGTGACATAGGTCCTCCCGGCATCATAGTAAATATAGCGAAGTTGAGCGTAATAACCAGAAACATAAGCACCACGGAAAACAAGATTCTCTTTACTACGTACGCTCGCAGACCCAAGGCCTTCTTCTCCTCTGCAGCTGATGTTAATCAAGTCTAGAACAACTGATGTATTTTAGGTTTAGCCCTACGTGCCTATTCTGACGCTGATTACGTAGAAGAAGCTTCCAGAAGCCTTAAATCACTACGTCAGTCATATTTCATATTACTGAATAGAGAGGAGAAGAGGAAAAATGCACCGAGATTCAAAGAGTCTAGTGTGTATTTTGCTTTCTATAACGCTCGTCTTAACGTCAACTATGGCTTCCGTGTCTATTTTGCCAGTGAGTAGCGCACCAGCAGACCCCTATGAAGCCTTTGGACCACGAGTTGACGAACTTCAAATCTTGGTTTATCTTGCTGGTCGTGATGCTGAGTTTGGAGCTCTGAAAGCCGGGGAAATAGACATCATAGATTGGCCTTTGGACTATGGCACCTACCTCGAACTCTTAGCTGACCCCACCAATTTCGGCGTAGAACCTTTGACCATGATTGACATGTACAACCTTGAATTCAACTGCATGAGATGGCCGACAAGTGACGTAAACGTGAGAAGGGCGATAGCCCATCTGTTTGACAGAACATCGTTCCTTACTCTGCAGCTGAAGTCTTTCAGCGGCGTCATGTTGGATTCACCGATAGCGACTGAATGGACGCAATGGCACAGTCCTGATGTGAGGACATATCCTTACAGCGCGACTACAGCGGCACAAATACTCACAGACGCCGGCTATTATGATGACGACACCGATGGAACTGTAGAGTATCATAACGCTTCAGGTAGATTCGAGCTACCGCAGATGAAGTTCTACATCAGAGCCGACGATCCTGACAGATTGGCTTGGGGCAGAGACTACATGCTTTACGAAATGCTAGCAGTCGGACTCCCTGTTGACGGCCTCGTTAGAGACAAGACAGTTTGCTGGGAAGAAGTAATGAAGATGCCGTACGACTATAACATATACACAGGTGGGTGGGGGCCATATGTGGACCCGGACTTTCTGTATGACCAGTATCACAGCGACTTCGGAATAGACTATTGGAATGCCGGAAGAGATTGGGCAAACAATTATGTGTTCTTCACTAACTCGACATTTGACTCTTGGGCTGAGCAGCTTAAGTTTGCAGTGGACATGCCTTCCGCGGAATTGCCCGCCAAAAAATGTCAAGATATACTCATGGACCAAGTTCCTATGATTCCGGGATGGCACTCTGCAGGTGCTATTGGTTACAGGAAGAACTACGGTCACCACGCAGGTGAAGAAGCATACTGGGATGAACCATGGAAGGGAATTGTTAACACTAAGGTTATCTCTGGAATGGGCACTGCTGGAGCAAACGGCTTGTGGACTTTCTACAGCGCCCATCCTGAGGGCTTTGAAAGAGGCGGCACATACAGATACGGCTTCATGAACGATGCTGATGTCTTCAACCCTGTTCAGGCAGATTTCTATTGGGACTGGGAATTCTTGAACAAGGTTTATGACTTTCTAATAACTGCCGACCCCGAAACAGGAGAGGATCTACCTTGGATGGCGAAGAGTTGGACAGTGGGCACATGGGATAAAGGAGGAGGCTCGCTTGCAACAAAGATTACCATGGAACTCTATCAAAACATCCTTTGGCACGACGGAACGCCGTTCACCGCATATGACGTTGAATTCACTTTCCCCTACATGAAAGCCGCCTACTCTTCCTTGTTCTACCCCTATACTGTAAACTTGGACCACGTAACTGCGACAGGCCCCTACACTGTGGAGATTTATTGGAACGTGTTGAGTTGCTGGGCTCTTCACTGGGTGGGAGGAATACCAATGATTCCTAAGCACATTTGGCAGAGCATACCTCCAGCGCAATCTCGAGAGCTGGGCGAATACGAAACCACTGGTCACCTGACGGGGACTGGACCATTTAGGTTTGTTAGCCGTGAGCAAGGTCAATCAATAACGCTGGTGGCTAATCCAACCTACTTCCGAAAACTTGTACGACCAGACTTCTATACAGGCGGTCAGCCAATCCCATATCATAATGGAAGGATTGATCTCGACGACTTCCAAGCTGCGGTATTTCACTACGGTGAAGCTGCTCCATGGTTGCATGCCATTGATCCGTGGGCTGACGTGAACAAGGACTTGGTCATAGAGCTGGATGACGTCATGGAAATCGGTGTTCGTTATGGACAAACAGGATACCAGAACGGCTACCCAGGGTTCTACTTCCCCTGACCATAGAAGGAGAGTGAAATAGAGTGAGAGGAAAAAGCATAATTTGGTTGTCTTTGGCAGCAATGTTGCTAACAAGCACTATTGTGGGCATAGCTCCAGCGCCAGCAACAACCAGAATGTACGTTGATCCGTCAGCCATTGTGGATCCGACAATGATTGTGGGCAGCGTCTTCGCGGTGAGTGTCAATGTTGCAGATGTAGTCAATCTCTATGGTTGGAGCTTCAAACTGTTCTTCAATCCTAGTATAGTTCGAGCTACAGGAATCAGTGTTCCGTCACCTACATTCCTTCAATCCGCAGGTCTTACCTTTGTCCTTTCGAAGAAATATGATAACACCATGGGCTACGCGTACGTAAGCGAAGTGCTGAGAATCCCATATCCACCGTCTGGAGCAAGTGGTAGCGGAGTCTTGGCCACAATCTCTTTCGAGGTGGTTGGAGTGGGTGTGACAACATTGGACCTGCAACAGACTAAACTCAACACTGTGATTGCGGGAAACACTGTTCCTATGCCACACCTAGTTGAAGATGGTTTGTTTGACAATAGGGTAGGTAATCAGTCGCCAGTTGCCATCTTCTCGGTAACCCCGCCAGTTGGGGTTGTAGGAACATCATTCAAGTTCGATGCTAGTGCTTCACATGACGACGCTTGGATAGCGAGTTATCTCTGGGACTTCGGTGATGGAACTAACGCAACAAGCAAGGTGGTGGATAAGGTATGGGCCTCGGGCTACGAGGGAACATACACTGTCATTCTGACTGTTACAGACAACGATGGCGTAAGCGACTCGGCTCAATTTGATCTAACAGTCTACGCGTGGATGCAAGCTGGAGACCATCCTGACCTCATAAAAACCCTGATTTGGCCAGAACGTCCTGTGTTCAAGGAAGCCGATTTCGGAGAACACGAAACGCTTTGGGCAAAAGTTGGCAACCCAACTGACGAGTTCTACCAAGTACGAGTTGACTTTGACATATACAGCAAAGACGAAGGTCTGAAACTGGGAACTATCAGCACCGCAGTTGAAACCGTACCTCCGCACGAAGAGATAGACATTCCAGCTGACTTCTTCCTAGGCGATCCTAGGTGGAGGGTCACCACAGGCCCGTATAACTGGCCCTATTGGGTCAAGAAGTACTGGGCAATAGGAAGATGCTATTACCTCGACGAGTCCACGGTGGAATGGAAGACGGGAATCTTTCCGGGAGCCAACCAATTCAAGATACATCCAGTAGTCCACGATCGCGCCATAATAGCTATGTCTGCCAACGCCAGTGGATCAAATCCAGCCCACATCGGCGACGTGGTCGAAATTAGCGTCACCCTTGAGAATCAAGGTCAACAGATAGAGCATGACATCCCGTTAACAGTGCGCGTGTTCAAGGTGGGCACAATTGGCACAGCAACGACGACTTTGATGATTGGACAGAGCGAAGCCTTGACTTTCTACTGGGAAATAACGGCTGGGCTCGAACCTGGCAACTATGTCATCATTGCTGAAGCAGATCCACACCCGTACGAGAGAGACATAATCGACAATTCGATGTACGTGTTAGTTGCTGTTTCCTGAAAGGAAGCAGTCCTAATCCCCTTTTTTTGTTCATTCAATTAGGAGTCATTTACAAATGGAGAAAAAATTCACATCTCTAATGATTACAGTGACTCTTTTTTTTGCGACCTTATCAGTGACTGTACAACTCAGCAGTGCGGTCACATGGTCATCTGACATAAGATTAACGATTGATCCCAGCGACGATTGGGATCCTTCTATCACTCAGACTAATGATGGAGGAATGTGGGTGACTTGGCATTCGGGTAGAACAGGAAATTATGAGCTTTTCTACAAGATTTCTTCCGATAATGGTATTTCCTGGTCTGGCGACTTCCAGCTGACTTCTAATGCCTCTCTGGATTCTCATCCGTCAATTTTGCAGAGTAGTGACGAAAGAATATGGATTGTTTGGGATTCTGATAGAACAGGCGATTTCGAGATCTATTACAAGACATCCATCGACAACGGAGAATCGTGGTCTGGGGACACTCAGCTGACAGTAGATCCCGCTCGTGACAGCTTTCCCTCTATCATGCAATCATCAGACGGGAAAGTTTGGGTTTTTTGGTCTTCTGGCAGAAATGTAACTGTATCACCCCCGGACCCAACGTACCAACTGAGCGCTAACATTTTCTACAAGTTTTCGTCCGATTCCGGTCAGACTTGGTCTGATGATACGTTGCTTGCAACTGACTATAAGAACAACTATTGGGATGATTTGTATCCGTCATGTATGCAAGCAGCAAACGGTAGCATATGGGTGGTTTGGGCTAAACACGCGCGGGAGATCTACGCCAAGACTTATAATGGCACTCACTGGTTTGGGGAAGTGCGATTGACAACCGACCCTAGAGATGACACGCATCCATTCATAATGCAAACCGCAAACGAGAGAATCTGGGTTTTCTGGGACTCTAACCGAAATGCACACGATACAGACATATACTATAAGATTTTTGATGGATCATGGACAGATGATCTTCAATTAACCACGTCGATGGAAGATGATGAGTGGCCGGGTGCCGTGCAGACTAGCGACTTAACAATTTGGGTAGCTTGGAATTCTCCACGATATCCTCAGTTGGTCTATGACATATTCTATAGAACTGGCACGGAGCTTCATGATATTGCAGTCAGTAGTGTAACACCTTACACTAATCACAACAGTAATGCCTTCGCATATCGCGGAGAAATTGCTTATGTTGGAGTTGAAGTTGAGAATCAAGGAGAAGGAAAGGAGATTTTTGCAGTCAAATGCTACGCTAACTCAACGCAGTTGGGTCAGAGGATAGTGACTTTGGATGCTGGGAAGTCTTTTGTTTCAGTTTTTGAGTGGAATACGACCAAAGTTAAAGCAGGGGTCTATGTGCCAAATGCAGTCGCAGTTGCTGTTCAAGGAGAAACGGACATTTCAGACAACTATTTGGTAGGGGATTCATTTGAGGTTAGGATTTGGGGCGACGTGTGTGGGTGGTTTGGTGGCGTTTTGATGCCTATTCCAAATCAGCGTGTTAACCTTGATGATTTCATGGTGATTGTGTTTAACTATGGCGCGGCAGATCCATCTTGGAATCCAGTTTGGGGTCCAGCCTGCGACATCACTGAAGATGGTGTGGTGGACATTGACGATGTTATGACGGTGAGTATTCATTATGGAGAGACATGATGCTTCAGTCCAGCTGTTGCATGAGGATTGTGCAATGAGCGAAAGTTTCATTAATTTATGCCTAACACTGTAGGAACCTCAGAGGTGTGATACTATTGATGAAGAACATGAAGTTGCTTTGTTTGGTGTGGGCTCTTGGATGCATCGTCTTTGCCACAGAAGTAGCAATTGCCTCCCCAGGTGCCACAATCGCTATAGACCCTGCAGAAGTACTAGATGTGCCCTCGGGTGAAACGTTCAAGGTTAACATCACTATAACTGACGTCGTCAATCTTTATGGTTGGCAGGTGAATATTACGTTTAATCCTGGTATATTGAACGTGGCTAGCACTGAGGAGGGTCCATTTCTCAAGCAGGTCAACGAGACCGTGGTCATGAAGAGAGTGAACAACGAAGGTGGATTTCTGCTTCTGTCGTCAACATTTACAGTTCCTTATCCAACGCAGGGAGCTACGGGGAGCGGACTTCTCGCGACGGTAACCTTCAGTGTGGTAGGCGGAGGGGCTTCGTCTTTGAGCTTCGTGAAAAGGACAAAGCTGAACACTGTGCCGCCGCCTTACCAAACAGTGCTTCCGATTACGGATTTTACATCAGTTGGGGGGTCTTTTAGAAATGCGGCTGGCGGCTTGGAATTTGGGATTCCGCTAGAGTGGATTGCAGTCATAGTAATAGTTGTTGTGGCTGGCGGGGCTTCGGTGTTCTTCGTGATGAGAAGGAGAAAGAGAGAGGGCGTTGTGAGGTAGACGAAGTGAAACAGCGTCTGTTGCTAACATTATTTTTTTGTTCTTTACTAATTGGGTTTGCATTTGCATTGGCTGTCTGCAGTGTTGCGATAGCATCTCTCGACACCACAGTTTATTTGGAGCCAGCGACAAGCGCTTGGTTGCCTAATACGGTCTTCAACATCACTGTTTCCGTTGGGGATGTTTCTGAGCTTTATGGCTGGCAGTTCAATCTCACCTTTAATTCGGCCGTTCTGGAAGCGCTTGAATTTTATGAGGGTCCATTTCTCAAGGAAGCCGCGTTGGCGCAGGGTGGAGATACGTATGAGTTGCCCACGACTATTGACAATGCAGCGGGCTGGGTGTTTGCAGGTCGTTCTTTCGATGGTCCATTGGATCACGGTGCAGCTGGCAGCGGCATCCTTGCTTACGTGACCTTTAACGCAACGGCTGAAGGAACAAGTAGTCTGCAGTTTTCTGCTCCTGGAATAGATACCTTCCTTAACACAATGAACCCGGATACGCAATTGCCGGAGCGCATAAGCTTTACTCCAGTCGATGGTTCAGTGGTCGTGGCGCTGGTGCATGATGTAGCCGTCACTGAGCTGACGGTTTCTGAATCGAAGGTTACGGTTGGAACCAACGTGTCTATCGTAGCGACTGTCAAGAACAACGGAAGCGTGGCGGAGACGTTCGATGTGAGTATATCCTATGACTCTACAGTTATCAAAACTGAAACTGTGAGTGGGCTTGCGCCAAGTGACATAAAATCGTTGAGTCTCACTTGGAATACGAAAGATTTGACCCCGCAAGACTACACGATAACTGCTACTGCGAGTACTGTTTCGGGCGAGACGCAAACAACTAATAACACCAAGAGCGTCGTTGTCTCCGTAGCATCACCTGCGTCTTCTATTCCAATAGAAATGCTGATTGCGGCTGTTATAGTGATAGTAGTTTTAGTCGTGGCAACGTTCTTCTACATGAAACGGAGATCAAAGACTTAGTCGTGAGCTTATTTTCTTACATCTTGCATCTTTCTTGCCATATAACGAGGTGCTGAGTAAGCTTGATAAAGTCCATGAATGCTTTATATCCATAGTTTAGAGAGGGGAGAACGATGGCGTTTAGCAGAAAATTATCATGGGCTATGCTTGGAATCTTGATTTTCAGCCTTGTAGCGGTACAAGGAGTTTACGTGGGAAAGGCTCCGACGATGCCAAATGTCTTCGTTGACCCTCCAGAAACAATAGATCCAGGCAAGATTGTGGGAAGTACTTTCACAATAAACGTGAATGTTTCAAATGTTCAACAGCTTTATGGCTGGCAAGTTAACATGACGTATAATCCAGCCGTTGTGAACACCACGACTGCATCAATCGTGGAGGGCGAATTCCTTAAACAAGCTGGTTCAACCATGCGACTAACGAGGAAAGTAAACAACACGGTCGGCACCATTCTCGTTGCCTACATTCTGTCCGCCCTTCCACCTCCGCCTGTCGGAGCCTCTGGAAATGGAACCTTAGTTAGTATCACCTTCATGGTTAAAGCATTGGAGAGAGCAACCCTTCTGCGACTAGTTACAGATGGTCCTTTTCCAACGAAGCTAAACACAATCGTAGCAGGTAATACCGTACCAATAGAACATACAACAGAGGATGGCCTCTTTGACAACAGAATAGGAAACTCATCTCCAATTGCCAGCTTCTCCGCTGACCCGCCTATCGCCAATGTGAGTGATACAATAAAGTTCAACGCTGCGGCCAGCTACGACCCAGACGCTTGGCTCGTCAGCTACCATTGGGATTACGGAGACGGCGAAACAGAATTCTACATGCGAGAACCTTTACAGAACATAAATCTAACAGCGAAGACAACGCACATCTACGCTCACGCTGGAATCTACACCGTCGCTCTCACCGTCACGGACAACGATGGTGCAACAGACACAACAACAGTCAGTGCGAAAATAGGTAATGATGTAGCAATCATCGGAATCAAAACCTCACACATTGCAGTGATGCGCGGACTCCCAGTAACCATCAACGTAACTGTGGCGAACCTAGGCCATGGAAACGTGGAGAGCTCCAGCGTTACGGCTTACTACAATGACACAGCTATTGAAACGCAAGAACTAGTCGACTTTGCACCTCAAACGGAAACGACGCTGACTTTCACATGGGATACGACGGGTCTAGACTATGGTAAGTACATAATAAAAGCTAATGCCACCCTTGAAGAGGATTATGATAAGAGCAATAATGAGCTAATCAACGGCGCAGTTAACGTCTCGCAAACCAATATTATGGTTTACTCAGTTGTTGTAGGCGGCTTCACATTCCACGTCGTCGTGGAAAGCACCTCCGCCATTTCCAGTTTCAATTTTGTCCGGGCAGAAAAGAGAATAGGCTTTAACGTTACTGGAGATACTGACACCGAGGCATTCACCAATGTCACCATTCCAAAGGATCTTCTCGGTGGTCCTTACACAGTTTTCTTCGACGGTGTCTCCATAGTTCCAGCTCCACAAGAAACAACAAATGCAACTCACACATTCCTGTATTTCACCTACGTACATAGCTCTCACATAGTGGAAATATACGGCACAACCGTAGCCACGCCCCCTGTAGCGATCTTCACAACCTCAACTTCACTTGCAGTTGCGGGCACACCAGTAAGCTTCAACGCCACTGACAGCTATGACCCAGACGGANACATNGAACACTACCGCTGGAACTTTGGCGACGGCAACATCACCACAACNGATAACCCAGTCATAACGCACTCCTATACAACAGCAGGCGACTACACTATNATTCTCACAGTAGAAGACAACAAGGGACTAACCGATTCCACTCAAGACACCATCACAATCACAGCCATCCACGACATAGCCATCACGGCTCTGACAGCCACTCCAAGCTCGGTCAGAATCGGACAACAAGTTACCATAAGCATTACAGCAATCAACAAGGGCAACTTCACAGAAACCTTNNACATCACCGTCTACTACGACGACGCAGCCATTGGATCAACATCAGTTACAAACCTANCTCCTGAAGCATCAGAGACAAAAACCGTTGTCTGGGACACCACAGGAGTCAATCCAGACACCTACGACCTAAAAGCAATCGCAACCTCTGTGACTGGAGAAACCGAAACAGACGACAATACGTTCATCGTTGAAAACGCTGTGTCAATTCAAAAACTAGACAGTCAATTGTCAATATCGGCATCNCCATCTACNTTCACGCTTGGAACAACCACAACCATCAATGGAGCAATCAACCCGATCCGCCAAGACGTAGTTGTCACAATATCCTACAAACTGGTCAACGAACAAACATGGAGCACGCTGGACACTGCAACCACGAACGCACAAGGCCAATACACCCTTGACTGGAAGCCCACTGAAGCCGGAGCCTACGAAATCAAAGCCAGTTGGCAGGGAGACGCAATGACTTTCCCAAGTGAAAGCACACCTGAAACAATCACTGTTGAGGAGCAGCCAACGACAACATGGCTCTATATAGGAGCCGTCGTCATAATAATCGCGGTCGCAGCGGTAGCGTTCTATTTGCTCAGAAGGAAACACTAGAAGTATGAGGCGGAAAACTTGATAAATATCGCCAACTCATGTATAACCAAGAGAGAGGAGAGTCCTTGAGGAAGAATTTACTCATACTACTCATGCTAACAGCTCTTCTAGCCATCCTGCTTCTTCCAAAACCAGTTTCATCTCCGTCTTCAACAGTGGTTGCTACCGAACCTTTGCCAAGCACTGCCCCAGCAGGTGCAGACTTCGACGTCAACATCACAGTCACAGAAGTCTCAGATCTTTACGGCTGGGAGCTCAACATGACCTTCAACCCAACCATCTTAAACGTTGTAACCATGGTCGAGGGACCTTTCCTCCTTGACTTCGCAAATATGATGGGAATTTACACTTGGCCGCTGGGCCCGCTAATCGACAACGACGCCGGCTGGGTTCAAATGTCAAACAGTCTCTTTTCCTTCGAACCCCTCACCGACGGAGCTGACGGCAGCGGAGTTCTCGCAACTATCACTTTCAACGTACTCACCTCTGGCACAGTGCCTCTGCACTTCAACAAGACCCTGCTCAATACTAATGTTGGCGGCCTTCCAACACCCATAGAGCATACGGCGAGAGACGGCTTCTTCCAATTACCCTTAGGTGACATAAACAGCGACGGCATAGTTGCAGTCAAAGACCTAAGAATCCTTGGAAAAGCCTACGAATCATCTTTTGGTCAACCCTCGTATGACCCAGATGCAGACCTAAATAAAGATGACACCGTCAATCATGACGATCTCATCATAGTAAGCAGCAACTATGGAAAAACCTGAAACGCGCGTCACTGCGCGTGACCCCTTCAGATGCGCGCGCATCAGAAGCAGTGGTTGACCGTTATCTGAAAGGTTGTCAAATCTGCGTCTATGTGGAATACGTGTTCCATGTCGTTTTCATCGTAGCCCCAAGTATAGTGTGCATCAATTCGGGTATCATCGAAAGTTAGCGTGTCCAGTCGATGCGTTACATATTCCCCCTTAACTTGGATGAAAGTTGTTCCCGCTATCAGCTCAGCTTCTTTCTCAGTCACGCCGTCGCTTACGTCGACACACACACAAACGTCTACGCTTTCTGTCTCATTTACAATGGTCTTGAACTTGGTCAAGTCTGAGTGTGCTTCTTGTTTGTCGTCCGCTCGTGAGCCTTCGTATACAGCCCAAGCGTATGCCGCAAAAGAAACACTGATGACTGCCACCAGTGCCGCAACTACTAGTCTCTTCCTCAATTTGATCACCAAACAGAGAGAAGCCCAAAGAGGATTTTAATTCCATGCAATAGGACAAGATGTTCTAAAATCAGAACAGGTGCGCACTAGACTTTGGGCTAAGCGAGTTTTGACAAGATTTTCTCTCTTTTGAACACCTTCAGCCCTATTTGGAATACTGCCAAGTCGACGATAGCGAAAAGACCTATTAGCGCCGCAACAACTAGGGGTCCAAAAATTATTGCGCCTGTGACCTGCCCGAAAACCAAGGCGAGAATTGGAACTAACAGAATCACGCTAATCTGTTGAGCCTCTCTGAATCCTTTGACTTTCGCCGAAATCATAACCGTCAAGCCGATGCTTGCAAGCGCCAATGTAGGAGCAAGTCCGAAAATCAACAGAATCCAAACAAGATTTGGAAGCAGCAATCTACCGTTGAAGACGGTCAAAGCCACCAAGTCCACAACTGTGGAATAAATCACGAATGAGACCACCGTGACCATCATAGACGGAATGAAAGAAACCATGATCTTCCCCAGAAACAACTCGCTGTCAGATATCGGTGTTGCTAGAAGGGCTTCGATTGTCTTCCTTTCCTTCTCGCCAGCGAAACTGTCCGAGGCTATCACGCTTGACGCCATGAGAGGAATTACTAGAAAGAATGGAGCAAAGAAGTACAGCGACATGATGTAAACCATGACTTGCTGATCTGTCATCCCGAGGAGCTCATCTTGAATGTGCTTGGGCAAATTTTGTATCATAACCTCAAGGCCGCCTGACGATGTTCCCGGAATATTTGCTAGGTTAGGAATTGACATAAGAAGCACCGGAAGCAGTACGGAAACCATGAAGGGTATAACAACAATTGGCAAGATAACTTGCCAGTTTCTGCGAATCTCAAGCCAATCTTTCCTGAAGACGAGCATTGCTTTCCGAATTCTCAACCTTACCCCTCCTTGACCAGCTTGAGGTAGGCTTCCTCAAGGGATGGACGAAGAGTATTGACAGAGAGAACCATGCCACCTGCGTGAACAATATTTTTTACTACATCAGGAGTGACTGATTGAACATCGTCCAGAGTAACTATCAACTTGGAAGCAGAATCGTCGACATTGACTTCCAACACATGATTAAGCTCTCTCACGGCCTCAACAATCTTCTGATTCAGCTTCTTCAAAGTAACCTCTAGGATAGGTTGACCGGCTATTTTGTCTCGAAGCTCATCAGGAGTTCCTACTATGACGCTCTTGCCTCGGTCGATGATCATCACTCTACTACACAATTTCTCGGCATCCTCAAGTCGGTGCGTACAAAGCAGAATAGTATGCTTCTCTCGCCGACTCAGCCTTTCCATGAGGTCTCTGACCTCCTTCGAAGACTCTGGATCCAAACCAGAGGTTGGCTCATCCAAGAACAATATTGGAGGCTTGTGCACGAGCGCCCGCGCAACTGCAAGCTTCTGCTTCATGCCCTTGGAAAAAGTTGCCGCTTTATCATTTCTCCGATCCCACAGCTCGAAAAACTGGAGCAGCTCCCTAATTCGATTCCGTTTCTCCGAAACATCTGAGAGACCATAAGCCTCTGCAAAAAAATCCATGTTTTCATAAGCTGTCAATCTTTCATACAAGCTTGGGTTCTCCGTCAAGATTCCAACTATTTCCCTCACCCTAAGCGAATCCTGAGCAATATCGTATCCACCCACTCTGGCAGAGCCTTCCGAAGCCGAAATGAGGCAAGCAAGCATACGAACAGTCGTTGTTTTACCAGCACCATTAGGACCCAAGAGACCGAAAACCTCGCCCTCTTCAACTTCGAAACTCAAATGATCTGCCGCAGTAAGAGAACCGAAACTCTTGGTCAATCCCTCAACTTCAATAACCGACACAGCAACAACTCCAAGCCCTTGCTAAGCCACTTCCTATCCCATACGACTTCATAAATGAACCTAACAACTTAAACCAAACCCTCAAAGAAGAAGGCCTGAGGCGCTTGTCTCCTTCTTCTTGCACACAGTCTTCACAGCCGCAGCCGCTCAACATCCCTCAAACGTCACGCATACTAACATTAAACGTCACGCATAACAACATGAAAGCGCACCCAAAACAGCAACAAACAGAACCAAAACCACAATCAGAAACCAAAAGCAAACCACAAACACAAACAGAACAGGCTCAATCCAGCTTCAGAAAAAAATTTCCACACACATACTACTAGACCCAACCAAAAAACATGGTGCGGGGAGTGGGATTCGAACCCACGAACCCCTACGGGATAGGCTCCTGAAGCCTACGCCTTTGACCTGGCTTGGCAACCCCCGCTCAAGCAACACCGGAAAAATTCACACAGTTTCCACTAATTAACTCTACCTACACTTGAGATGATAACTTAAGCAAGTCCGTTGGTTAGCGCGTGGGTTCTTTACGTTGTGTGGCTTCGACCCGTCTCTTGCCCTTGGTTAAGGATGACACGTAGACTTTGCCTTGCACTTCCATCTTCATCAACGTCTTATTCAACGCTCCGAAACCCAAGCCTTCGTAGTCTTCCTTAAGCATGTTAAACAGTTCCTCATCGGTCATTCCGCCCTTCTTTTCCAAGATTTCAAGTATGGTCAAATCCAACGGGTGCGGTCGCCAAGTTTTAACAGACAATCAATTCACCTCATGTATTTTTCCTAGGCAACTGGTGTTGTCGGTTTTTGCACGCGACGAACCTGCTTCATAAACCCTTTGTACCAAGCTTCCATATCCGGCGATACGCTTGGACCAATCTTCTCTGTAGCCTTCTGGAAGTCAGCCAGCGTGACTTCCTTTGAATTCACATCTGTGCGCAACGCATTCATTGCTGCTTCTCGACACAAAGCGTCAATGTCAGCGCCGGAATACATCTTCGTGTCAGCCGCTAGCCTTTGCAGGTCAACATCTTTAGTCAACGGCATATCCTTCGTGTACAATTGGAAAATCTCAAGACGCGCCTTTTCGCCAGGCTCAGGCACATAAACCAAGCGGTCGAACCTACCAGGCCTCATAACCGCCGGGTCAACTATATCCGGCCTATTTGTAGCAGCAATGATCACGACATCTTCCAATGTAGACACACCGTCCATCTCAGTTAGCAATTGGCTTATTACCCGTTCCGAGACGCCACTGTCAGCGTAACCCATGCCTCTCCGTGGCACAAGAGAATCAAACTCGTCGAAGAAAATCACAGCTGGTGCAGCCATACGCGCCTTGCGGAAAACCTCTCTTATGGCCTTCTCTGACTCGCCAACCCACTTGGAAAACACTTCTGGACCCTTAATTGTAATGAAATTAGCTTCGCTTTCAGTTGCCACAGCTCTAGCTAGCAATGTTTTTCCACAGCCTGGGGGACCGAAAAGCATTATACCCTTAGGCGGACGAATGCCCATGCGCTTAAACATTTCAGGATTCTTGATAGGCCACTCAACCGCCTCTTTAAGGTCCTGCTTAACCTCTTCTAAACCACCTATATCTGTCCAGTGAAGCGTGGGCACTTCAATGTAAACCTCCCGCATCGCCGTGGGCGTGATCTCTTTGTAAGCGTCGACGAAATCATCCATGCGAACCTCCATCTTCTCCAA
>JGI24422J19971_10000637_pt1 | contig 19901 bp, 19 predicted proteins | sample DeeMarSWOR152_54_FD_19971 | JGI IMG/M metagenome (IMG submission 19971) | reverse complement strand
GAGTGAAGAAAGAATATGTCTCAGTGCGACGGAAGAAGACTACCTAGCGATGCTCTTGAGATCTCTTGAGAGGGGGGTTAAGAGAGTTAGAACCACAGAGATTGCCAAGGTACTTAAGGTGAGTCCTGCCACCGTAACCAACATGCTTGATAGGCTAAAGAGAAGGAAGCTTGTCTATTATCGTAAGTATCATGGTGCTCAGCTGACAGAAAAGGGCAAGATTTTAGCGGCTAAAATTATTAGAAAACACAGGATAGCCGAGAGATTTCTCGTAGATGTTTTAGGAATGGATTGGACGGAAACACATAAGGAAGCCCACGAGCTTGAACATGCCTTAAGTGATGAATTATTAGAGCGTTTTGAGAGGCTTATATCATCGACCACATGCCCGCACGGGCACCCTATACCATCAAAGAAAGGGGAGATATTTCATGATTGTTCGCAACCGTTAACCGAGTTTGTGGAGGGGGAAGAGGTAAGGATCGCAAAGGTAGCTCATCATCTTGAAAAAGATGTTAAAACGCTTAAAAAATTGGAAAAATTAGGATTAGTTCCTGGAATTGAAGTGAAAATTAAACAAAAACAGCCTGTAAATGGTCCCATAATGCTTCAAGTAGGCAACAAAAAGCATACGAGAACTATCGCGATCGCTAAAAAGATAGCGGCAAACATTTTCGCAATACCTGCAACAATAAAAGATCTTTGCTTGGAGAAAGAGGCTTCAAAAGATGAGAAAAGATCACAATAATCAAAACAAGAAAAAGAAAGGAGAAATGAAGAGAAAAAGGTGGAGGCGGAGAGGAAAAGGAAAGGAAAAAAAGGATAAGAAAAAGATCTCTTTAAAAGTCTTTTTAGCAGGACAGCCTAATGTAGGAAAGTCTGCGCTTTTTAACAGGTTAACAGGTCTTGGCGTTGATATCAGTAATTACCCCGGGACAACTGTTGAAGTTATGAGAGGAAAAACTTCCTTTCATAGAGAGATCTTGGAAATAGTGGATCTTCCGGGGGTATATGCCTTTGGTGCTACTTCTGAGGATGAGAGAGTTGCAATAAAAGCTATTTTAGAAGAAAAACCAGATGTTATAGTAAACGTTGTAGATGCATGCACCCTTGACCGTGACCTTTTCTTCACCATGCAACTTCTTTTATTAAAGATACCCGTAGTTATCGCTTTAAACCAAGTCGATCGAGCGGAAAAATTGGGTTTATATGTAGATAGTGAAAAGTTGAGTAGAAGTTTGGGTGTTTCAGTGATTCCCATCATAGCCACAAAGGGTCTTGGGATAGATTCGCTTTTCCGCGTGGTATTAAGGGAAGGGAAAAATGGTGAAGAAAGGCCTATAAAATTAAGACTTGGATATGATATTGATAAAAGAATTAATAGTTTAGAAAAAGAAGTTAAAGGGAGAGTTTCAAACAATATAATAAGTGATAAGTTGATTGCTCTCTGGTTGCTTGCTAGTGAAGATTATGCATTAAAAGAGGTAATAGATCAAAAAACTTGGAAGGAACTAAACTTTTTAGCTAAAGGTTATCAGGATGAGATAGAGAAAATTCATGGGGAAAAAGCTTTTTTTAGATTGGCAAAGGAGATTCATGCCTATGGGTGGGTAATAGCTGATGCGGTTACTATGCGATTTAAAGAGATTAGGAGAGGGTTAAAAGAAAGATTGGATGAATTAACGACAAGTTTTTCTGTGGGCATACCTCTTTTAATCGCTATTTTTCTTGCTTCTTTTGCCTTTATAGTTTTTGTGGGAGGGATGCTTGAAGAGTTGATTGTTTGGATGTTTGAGGATAATATATCGCCCGTTGTGGAGAGTTTCTTAAACAATTTTATTTCCCCTGAAGGAATTCTTCACGACATAATAATGGATGGAGTTATTTTGGGGATAGAAGCAGGGATGGCCATAGCAGTACCTTACATCCTCACGTTTTACATTATTTTAGCCCTTTTAGAAGACTCAGGTTATCTCCCCAGGATAGCTTATCTTCTAGATAACCTAGCGCATAAGGTGGGGCTTCATGGTAGAGCAGTTATTCCCGCCCTTGGAGGGTTTGGGTGTAGTGTTCCAGCCATTATGGGAACACGGATTTTGGAAACACGGCGTGAAAGAATAATAGCGGCTTACTTAATAGTGTTAATCCCTTGTTCTGCGAGAAGCGCGGTTATTTTTGGGGCAGTAGGTTATTACGCCGGATTCCTTTATGCGTTAGCTGTTTATCTTATAGACTTTCTAATAGTGTTTCTTGCGGGAATAATTCTTAATAGGATACTACCAGGCACCTCTACAGGGTTTCTCCTTGAAATACCGCCTTTCCGAACTCCAGACGCGCTTAGCGTGATGAAAAAAACATGGTTCAGGATGAAAGACTTCGTCATTATAGCTTTTCCCATATTGATTGCTGGGAGCGTTTTATTAGCATGGCTTAGCAGTGCAGGATATTTGGATGTGATTACGGATCCGTTAGAACCTGTGACTGTGGGCTTGTTAGGGCTTCCATCAGAAACTTCCGTACCGCTGATTTATGGCATATTAAGGAAGGAGATGGCCTTAGAAACCCTCGTAATTTTACAAGGAGTAAGCCTTTCAGGTATGACGGCTAAACAACTCTTTATTTTCAGCACAGTGATTACGTTGTGGTTTCCTTGCATAGCATCTCTCGGTGTATTGTCCCACGAATTGGGGAAAAGAGTAGCGGTCCTCATAGCGATTTCAACAATGATGACGGCTTTGGCCGTTGGAGCGCTTTTAAATTTCATCCTATAAAATAAATAAGTAAGGGCTTAACAAAAGAAATATAAAACGTTTTTAAATGAGGTTAAAACGGGAAAAATGCCACACAATACTATTATAAAAGAGCTTATTAGATGGGGGTTCAACTGAATAATAAACAAGAAAACAAGGTTTTGGTTTTAATTGATGGAGATCACACTGCTCCTGTCATTTCAAAAGGTTTAGAAAAGCTTCGAAAAAAGGGAAAAAAGATAGTCGCAGGTTTATTTGTGGGAGGGGTTGAAAAAATAGGGGACATTAAAACGTTAGAGAATAGGTTAGGGATCCCTGTAGAAATATTAAAAATGGATTTTCCTAAAGTGCTTCAATTTTTACATGAAAAACATGGGTCTTTTAACACTATTTTTGACCTTTCAGATCATCCGATATTAAGCCCAAAAGATAGGATGAAGATCGGTGTTGAAAGCCTTATTAGAGGTTATAAGTATGAGGGAGCAGATTTTTCCTTCGGTCCTTTGGAGCTGAAAGAAAACGTTTTGGATAAATTTTCTTTGGGAGTGATAGGTACAGGGAAAAGGACGGGAAAAACAGCGATCAGTGCCCATATCGCAAAGATCTTAAAGGAAAGGGGGGTTGAGGTGTGTATAGTGACCATGGGACGTGGAGGCCCAAAAAAACCAGAACTAATCAAGGGAGAAGAGATTGAAATCACGCCAAAATTCCTCGTAGATTTGGTAAAAAAGGGTTATCATGCAGCAAGTGATTGCTGGGAGGATGCTTTAATCGCAAAAGTTGCGATTATTGCTTGTACGAGGTGTGGAGGGGGCTTGGCTGGCAAAACTTTCTATGATAACGTTTTAGAAGGGGCGAAAATGGCTAACTCGCTTCCTGTAGACGTTGTTATACTTGAAGGAAGCGGTACCGCGATGCCCCCAGTAAAAGCAGATAAATATGTGGTGGTAGTCTCCGCATGGCAACCTGAGTATCTAATTTCAGAGCATCTTTCCCCGATACATATAAAAATTTCGAGTTTAGCGATAATAACAGGGTGCGAGCCACCAATTGCAAGTAGTAAGAAATTGGAAAAAATCGTGAAGAAGATAAAAGCCATTAAACCGGAAATAGAAGTAGTAAAGACTGTTTTCAGACCTGTACCATTAAGCGATATAACAGGTAAAAAAGTGTTTTACGCCTTTACAGCCCCTCCAGAAATCACAAAAAAGAACATAGATTACCTAGAAAAAACATTTAATTGTTCTGTTCCATACTATACCAATCAGCTTGCTAATCGGTTAAAGTTAAAAAATGAAATTGAGAAAAATATCGAGAAAGTAGATGTTCTCCTCACAGAGCTTAAGGCGGCAGCTGTCAATATTGCTACAACTACGGCGCTTTCTTTTGGAAAAGAGACGGTTTACGCCCATAATGCTCCTGTTTTTATAGACGGAACAGTGGAATCTTTGGATGAAGCGATTCTTAGCCTTATACCGAAAAATAGAGGGATAAAAGATTGGTGATTAAAGTTTTGGGGAAGGGTTTCTCAACACCCTTTTCTAGAGGTATTTTAGCTCAAAGGCTTTCAGCTACAGGCTTGGACCCGAAAAAGGCTTATTCCATAGCGGAAAGATTGCTTTTAGAACTTCAAAATAAACAAGTCCAAGAGATTTCCACAGAAGAGTTGGATGAAAGGATAATTGAGATTCTTTTGGGCGAAGTGGGAGAAACTACTGCGAAAAGATTTTTAATGTATAGGAAGCTCAGACAACTCGAAGAACCCATCATAATTTTAATATCTGGGACGACGGGGGTGGGAAAATCAACCATAGCTTCCATGTTGGCAAGCAGGCTTAACATCCACTACGTCATAGGAACAGACATAATAAGGGAAATTTTTAGGAAAGTGCTTTCAAAGGAGTTGTTTCCAAGCCTCCACACCTCCACATATATGGCCTGGAAGGAGTTAAAACGTTACATACCTCCCACATATTCAAGGGAGATTTTAGGGTATGAGGAACAGGCAAAACTTGTCACTGTGGGTATAGAGGCAATCAGTCAAAGAGCATTCGTAGAAGGAATTTCTATGGTTATAGAGGGGGTGCACATATCCCCAAACTTGATAGCAAAAGAGTTCCTTGGAAATCTTAACACGATTTTCATGTTCTTGAATCTTAAGGATGAGAAAGTACACAGAGAAAGATTCCATTCTAGAGCGACAAACGTGGTTATAAAGCGTCCTATAGAAAAATACTTAGAAAATTTTGATAGTATTAGAAAGATCCAAGATTATCTTCGGGAACAGGCAAGGATTACAGATATTCCAATAATTGAGAATCAGAACATTGATGACACCTTAAAAACGATGCTCGATTTTGTATATCATGCCATTGAGTGTATCGTAACCTCAAAGCTATCCCCAGAAGAAATCGAACTCTTAAAAATAACTAAAAAATCTAATTTTTGACTACTTTTACGCATAAAACTTCTTAATTTTCAGGGTACCACATCGTGAAAGTTTAAAATGATTGAAGGGGAAGGCGCAAATATTTAAAGAGACAAAAACTTAAAATATTTAAGTAAATCGTCCCCTTATATTAAAGTTAAAACATTGGGTCGGTAGTCCAGATTGGTTAAGATGCCAGCTTGGGGTTTTATGAAAAACTTTTCTTGGAACAATGAGTTGGTGATCGCGGGTTCAAATCCCGTCCGACCCACTTACAAACACCCTCTTTTAAACCTCTTAGAGATGTTATTTTGATTATCGGGGGATTTTTAAGAGAGTTATGATTACCGGTCATAATTAGTATCACTTTTGTAACTGAACTAGTGCGGTGCTTATAAACGGTTTTTTGTAATGTTATATAGAAAAAGTTGTTAGTGGGAGGGAGGGTGGCGCGGTTTTTATAAAAAGACGTATGGCACAAAAATGGCGTTCTGTATAAAAAACGTTACCGCGTCACCATGTAGAATTTTTCTTTTCTAGGGTTTATAAGGGTTTTTATTACACGCTTTTTATTTATTTGAGGGTCCTTGAGATCCTTGAAAAATCGGGATCTACATAGACGAATAAACTCAATCGTTTTCGAGAATAATTTGCGATATCTGCGGATCGTTTTGAGAGAACATTTTATTAGAATTAGTCCCTATAATTAATTGTAGAAGTAAGTTTTCCCTCGATGGGTTTTGGAGGGAGAAAATTGGTTGATAATGAGTATAAAGATAAAAGTGAAATCTACAAAGGTGAGAAAACGATCATACACTTTACCTTTGTAATGGCTTGCAACGATCCTCAATTTGCAGCCGACTTCCTCTACAAAGCCCTAAAAAAGGAGAGAAAGGAGAACCTCTTCCCGATTTTCAAGGAAAGAGTCGCAAATCTCTTGGAACAAGAACGATATAATTATGAAGCCAGCTGTCTGAGAACAATAAACAAAATAAAAATGGAAGAAAAATAAACACTTCTTAATTATTCTTTTTCTTTTTTTAGTTTTTCTAGGTTTTCTAGTAGGCTGCCTTCTTTTTTCTTGGTGATGGCGAGGGGCATTTCTTCTAGATTCTAAAAAACATGTTAACTTTTGCCGGCAAAATCTTCTCTATTTCTGCTAATTTTTCCACGATTTTTCTCCTTTTTCTGTAAGTGAAATCTTCCTAAAGGATTAGGAAAAATAATATGGCAAAGCTTGAAGCTTTTGCGGTATCTGCGGATTATTTTGTGAGATCATTTTATTATAGTTAAATCTAATAATTAATTGAAGAAGTAAACTTTTGTAGAAATAAGGCTTCCCTCGATGAGTTTGGAGGGAAAAAATTGGTTGATAACGAGTATGAGGATAATTATGAAATCTATAAAAAGGAGAAAGCGCTCATAAACTTCACCTTCTTTGTGGCATGTAAGAATCCGCAGTCTGCAGCCACTTTCCTTTACAGCGTTCTAAAAGGGGAGGAGAAAAAGAAACTATTCCCGATCCTCAGGGAACGGATCGCAAAGCTTTTGGAACAAAACTATTGCCACTACGAAGCCGCCGTCCTAAGAACAATAAACATAGAAGAATAAGCTTTTTATTTCTCTTTTTTCAGTTTTTTTAGCTCTTCAAGTAGGGGTTTCTTTTTTTTACTGATGGTAAGAGGCATTTCTTCCAAGATCAGTAAGATTATTAGCCATTTTAAATGATGAAATTTTTGGTTTTTTCTAGGTTTAGGAGGGTGAAGAAGAGTGTTGTTTCATGTTTTTTGTGGGGAATGGAAACTTATGTTTTTATATGGGTGGCGCTTTTAGGATATATTGTTTTTTCATGTTTTTTAGGGGGTGTATAGACTGTTTGTGATGGGGGTTATTGGCTGATGGTGGAGTGGCAGAAGAGGATAGTTGAGAATCTTGAGGGTATTACTGTGTCTCTTGATGAGGAGGTACCTTTTGATGGAGATAAGTGTTTAAGTGAGTGTAGCGGGCTTTGTTGTTTTGATATTCAGGTTATGGTTGATCCTTTTGACGTTTTTCGTATTACGCGTTCAAAGCATGTGCATGAGAACCTTGGTATAACGGATACTACTAAGCTTTATGAGGGAGAGCAACCGCTTTTATTGTACTATGTGGGGAGGACTTCTAACATGCCTTTTGCCATAATTAATTTTCGACGTGTAAAAGTTCTTGGAAAAGATGTAAAGATAAAGAAATGTCCTTTTCTCGTGCCAGCTTTTCCAAAATTATACGCAGAAAAGGAAGGTAATAAGGGAAATAAAGGGGGTAAGGGAAGGTATTTTGTCGTGGCGAGGGCGGGGGAACCTATGATTTGTGCCCTTGAAAAAGCTAAACCCACCATTTGTAGGAGTTCTCCCATAGGCAGGGCGTTAATATTTGGTGGGAAAGATAGGAAAAAGGAGTACAGGTTTATTTATAAGCCCCCTGACCCTAATTGTCCTGCTTGTAAGACGGAGAAAAAGGTTAAAGTTGGGGATTATATAGAGGAATGGCATCTGATAAACTCCTACAAATATAAGGATCTATTCTTTGATTTGATTTGCTGGCTTCAGGAGAAAAAATTTCAATTTCCAAAGGATTTAATCTACAAGTTGGGGCAGATTCTATACAATTTTGATAACCCCCTCACAAAAAATATTATAGAAACTTATCGAAAGGCTAACGGCCGAACTAGCGGACTAGAATTTGCAGAACTTTACGAAGTTTTTAAAAAGATGGCAGAAATCGTTCACGAAGAACGGCAGAAAAGATCCTTAAAAAAGCAAGCAAACAGTAAAAAATAGTAGAGCTTATAACTGTTAGAGGAAAAAAAGGGGAATTTTTCGAAATTTTTTATAGGAAAATTATTTATTCCTATTTCAGGTTTTAAGGTTTGTTTCGTTTTTGGTTTTTGGTGTTTTTTGATGACGTTATTCGGAGATATTTTTGAAGCGCTTTATTTTATTCTGCCCGCATATTTTGCAAACAGTTCACCGACAGTTTTAGGTAAAGGATCACGGTATAACTTTCCCCTTGACCGGGGCAGGGTTTTTTTCGATGGCAGACGTATTATCGGTGATTCTAAGACTGTTCGAGGATTAATTGGCGGTATTTGTGCAGGATTGTTCATAGGGTTTATCCAATTCTTAATAAGGGATCCTGAACCTGTTTTAGGGTTTTTGGACACTATGAATCGAACGTTTCTTCTTGCTTTAGGAACCCATTTAGGGGACCTTTTCGGCTCTTTTATTAAGCGTAGATTAAATATTAATCCAGGAGGATCTTTTCCCATTATAGATCAATTGGGTTTTCTAGTTTTTGCTTTGGGCTTAACAGCGATATTTTATGAGGTACCTCTAAAATACGTGTTCATCTTATTACCGCTCACGTTAGGAGCCCATTTAGGGGCTAACATTTTAGCATATAAAGCAGGAATTAAAGACGTTTGGTGGTAATTGTAATCAATTTATTTTTTTAAGTTTTTTATCAAAATAAGTTTGAAGAGGGATTTTTGGGAAAAACTGTGCTATTTTCACTTTTTATGAACCCTTTCCAAGTTTTTAAAAATTTTTAATGTTAGTTAACGTATCTTTTTATTGGGGTATTATTATTGTATCAATTTTTTATAGGGAGTTTTTGTTGGCTTATGGTAGTAAGGGTTTGTTTGTTGGAGGTGTTAAGGGTTTTTGTTTGTTGAAGATCTTAATGTTCCTGATGTTGTTAAGAGGATTGTTTTGGATAGTGGGGTAAGTGAGCTTTATCCGCCGCAGATAGAGGCAGTTAAGACAGGGTTTTTGGAGGGAGAGAATTTGGTTTTGTGTATACCTACGGCTTCTGGTAAGACTTTAGTTGCAGAGCTTGCTATGGCTAAGCGTATTATTGAGGGGGGTGGGAAGGCTTTGTATCTTGTGCCTTTGAGAGCTCTTGCTAGTGAGAAGTATGAGGAGTTTCAGAAGTGGGAAAGAGCGGGTTTTAAGGTGGGGATTACGAGTAGTGATTTTGATTCTTCTGATGCGTGGCTTGAGGGGTATGATATCATTGTTGGTACTAATGAAAAGCTTGATTCTTTGCTTAGGCATAGGGTTAGGTGGCTTAGTGATGTGAGTCTTGTTGTTGCTGATGAGGTTCACTTGATTAATGATGGTAGTAGGGGTCCTACCCTTGAGGTTATTTTGTCGAAGTTGAGACGGATAAATAAAAATGCTCAATTTTTAGCTTTAAGCGCTACTGTAGCTAATGCTGATGAGGTTGCCGGTTGGCTAGGCGCTAAGCTTGTTGTTAGTGATTGGAGACCTGTTGTTTTAAAGGAGGGAGTTTATGAGGATGGGTTTATTGAGTTTGGTAGGGGGGAAAGTATGATGATTCCGAATCTTACGGGTGAAGATATTATCGATCTTGCTGCGGATACTGTTAAGGGAGGCGGTCAAGCTTTAGTATTTAGCACTTCAAGGAGGAGCGCGGTTAGTGCCGCTAAAAAGCTTTACACTCACATAAAATCGTTACTACCGAAAAAAGAAATAAGTCGATTATCAGATGTTTCAGAAGAGATTTTGAGTGTAGGGGAGAGAACAAGAATTTCTGAGCTTTTAGCCAAGCTTGCGAGTGGTGGGGTTGCCTTTCACCATGCAGGACTTAACTATAACCATAGAAGATTGGTAGAAGAGAGTTTTAGGGGTAATTTATTAAAGGTTATTACGGCTACTCCCACCCTTGCTGCTGGCGTGAATCTTCCGGCTCGCCGCGTAATCATTCAGGGTTATAGGCGTTATGATACTAAAATGGGTTTTTTGGAGGAGATCCCCGTGTTGGAGTATAAGCAGCAGGCGGGTAGAGCTGGAAGACCTAAATATGACAAGCTGGGGGAAGCTGTTCTTCTGTCGAGTTCTGAGGAGGAAAAGGAGTTTTTAATGGAGAGGTATGTTTTAGGGGAGCCTGAGAGGATAAGGTCTAAGCTGGCATCAGAGCCTGCTTTAAGAACTCACGTACTTGCAACTATTGCTACAAATTATGCGCGCACAGAGAAGGGGTTGTATGATTTTATAAGGGGTACGTTTTACGGTTATCAGTATGATCCTGAGAGCGTTTCTGGTATTTTGGATAGGATTTTGTCTTTTTTGTTCGAGGAGGGTTTTTTAGTAGAAGAGGGGGGTAAGTTGAAGGCTACAAATTTTGGAAAACGTGTTTCGGAGCTTTACATAGATCCTCTTTCTGCTAAAATTATTAAAGATGGCCTTATGGGGGCACCGGAGGATTTAGTGGGCAAGGAGGTAGGGTTTTTACATCTTGTCAGCGCTACACCGGATATGCCTAAGCTTGGTTGGAGGAGGAGAGATGAGGANTTTGTATTAAGTTTTGTAGATCAGCATGAGGAAGAGTTTTTACATGAGCCACCTGATATAGGAAGCATAGATTATGAGTTTTTCATGTTACAGGTAAAAGTGGCGATGTTGCTTTATTCATGGATTGAGGAGTATTCAGAAGATCAAATAATTTCTGCTTTTAAAATCGGGAGTGGTGACATATTAAGGATTGGGGAAACTGGGAAATGGCTGCTTTATTCAACGGAAGAAATTGCTAAACTACTTAAATTAATTAAGGCTAAGAAGATAATAAGGGAGTTAACTTTGAGGGTAACTCACGGGATCAAAAAAGAACTTGTAAAACTTGTTTCAATCCCTGGTATAGGGAGGATTCGGGCAAGGGCGTTATACAATTCAGGATATAAATCGCTTAAAAGCCTTCAAAAAGCGAAAATAGAAGATTTAATTAAGGTTCCCATGATAGGTAAAGAGATAGCTAAGAAAATAAAAGAGACAACAGGTGGAAAAGAGGTAACGATAGAAAGCAGTAAACCTGAAGATCTTGAATATAAGGGTAGTTCGATGTCTCAAAGATCTGTGAAACAAGCAAAACTTCCTCATTTCTCAGACAAAAATTCTAAAAAAACGAGGAAAAAAGAAAATGATCAAAGAAAGAGAAGAAAAAGATCTTAAGGAACTTATTGATGGTTTTAAGGCAAAAAATCGTAATGCTGACGAAGGGTTGATAAGTAAGGCTTTTTTCTTCTCGAAAATGGCTCATGAAGGACAAAAAAGAAAGGGAGGAGAGGATTTTTTTATTCATCCTCTTGAAGTTGCAAAAATGCTTTCAGGGCCTGGTGCAGATGAAGAAACGGTTTGTGCCGCTTTATTACATGATGTTGTGGAGGATACTGAGGTTACTTTAGACAAAGTTCGGGAGGAGTTTGGAGAGAAAATCGCTTTTTTAGTTGAAGCACTAACAAAAACTTCGCTTGATTTTGAAAGTAAGGAGGAGCGGAGGGCAAGATATCGCGAACAGCTTAAAAAGGCTATAGAGGAAGATAGACGGGTTCTTCTAATTAAACTGGCAGACAGGCTTCACAACATAAAAACTTTACACGTTTTTGAAGAGAAAAAACGATTACGTATTGCAAAGGAAACCCTAGAGTTTTATGTTCCTCTTGCAAGAAAATATGGCCTAGAAAATTTTGCTAAACAATTAGAAGAAAAAAGCAAAAAATACCTAAACTTAAAAACTTAAAAAACTTCTTTGTTTTTGAATCTTGTCTTTCTTTAATTGTTTTGAAGGTTTAACTTGTATGTTAGGGTTTTTGGGGGTATTTTTGTGTCTTTTGTGCATCCTATTGATTTTCGTTATGGTAGTGAAGTGATGCGGGGAGTTTTTTCGCAGGAAAACAGGCTTGGATTGATGTTGAGGGTGGAGGGTGCTTTAGCTAAGGCTCAAGCAGGCTTGGGGGAAATTCCTGAATCTGCTATGAAAGTCATTGTTGAAAAAGCTTCAACAGAGTTTGTAAAGTTGGAAAGGGTTGAAGAGATAGAAAAAGAGATTCAGCACGACGTTATGGCGATGGTTAAAGCGCTTTCAGAGCAGTGTGATGAAGCAGGGAAATATGTTCACTTGGGAGCTACTAGTTATGATATAGTGGATACAGTGTTGGCTCTCCAGTTAAAAGAGGCTATAGCTGTCATTCGGAAAGAGTTGATTTCACTTCTTCGCGTTGTAACAGATTTAGCAGATAGTCATAGGAGGTCTTTGTGTGTTGGGAGAACCCATGGGATGCATGCTGAGCCTTACGTTCTTGGTCATAAGTTTGCTGTTTGGACCGATGAAATCATACGGCATATAGAACGTTTGGATGGTTGTAAAGAACGGGGTTGTGTTGGTAAGATGACTGGAGCTGTGGGAACCCAAGCTGCTTTGGGAAAAAACGCTGAAAAAATACAAGAAATAGTGATGAAGAACCTTGGAATAAAAAGTGCGGAGATAAGTACCCAAATCGTTTCACGAGATAGGATAGGGGAACTTATATGCCTTCTGGCCCTGATATCCTCTTCTTTGGATAAGTATGCCACAGAGATAAGAAACCTCCAAAGAACGGAGATAGGCGAGGTAGAGGAACCTTTCCGCGAGGAATCTCAAGTGGGAAGTTCTGCTATGCCACATAAACGTAATCCTTGGAAAAGCGAGAGGGTGAGCGGACTTGCAAGAATATTAAGAGGACTGGTAATCTCTGCCCTTGAAAACGTTATCAGTTGGCATGAAAGAGACCTCACTAACAGTTCAAGTGAACGTTGCATGATCCCGGAATCATTCATGCTCCTTGAAGAGCAACTTAGAACCTTTACGAAAGTCCTTGAAGGATTAAAAGTTTCAAAAGAGAAGATGAAAAAGAACTTAAAGTTCACGAAAGGACTGATAATGAGCGAATCTGTAATGATCCTCCTCACAAAAAAAGGTATGGGGCGCCAGAAAGCTCATGAACTTGTGAGAAAAATAGCTATAAAATCGGTTAAAGAAGGAAAATCTTTCGAAAAATCGGTTCTTGAAGAATCAGAAATTACGACGTTATGCACGCCTGAAGAGATAAAAAAAGCATTAAAGCCGAAAAATTTCATAGGAACGGCTCCAAAACAGGTTTTAAAAATAGTTAGAAAAGCGAGAAAAATCCTAAAAAAAGAAGAACAATGAGAGAGAAAAAGGATAGAAGAAGCTAAAAACATAAAATTCTTTGAAATAAAAAGAATGTCTTAAAGAAAAGAAAAAAAATGTTTTTATGGTAAAGTTTTGTTTTTTTCACTTTTTCCGGTTACCCTTCTAATGGTTCGAAATCTTCTTTTGCTGCGCCGCACTCTGGGCATTCCCAATCGTCTGGGAGGTCTTCAAAGGGGGTTCCTGGGGGAATTCCTGTGTCAGGATCTCCTTTTTCAGGGTCATATATATAGCCGCATACTGTACATTTCCATTTTTGCAATTTGCTTCCTCCAAGTAAAAACAAATATTATAATTGTTTCAGGTGAAATGCCTTACAAGTTATTTAAAAATTTTTATTCGAAATCGTTGAAAAGATAAAGAATACTTAAAGGAAAAAAGAAGGTAGATTATAAAAAAAACTAAAAAATGATTACTAGAATAAAAGTTAGTGAAAAAATTGGTTTTTTCCTTTTGATGGTTTTTTGGTTGGTGATTGTATGGTTGTTAGTGATGTTGAAGGAGCGAAATTTGTTTTTGTTACAAGCCCTGTTTGTGAGAAACATGTTATGGGGTTTTCTCATCCTGAGTCTCCTGAAAGGATAAGGGAGATTATGGAGGCTGTTAATAAGCTTTTAGAAACAAGGAACGGGGAAGTTGCTGTTTTAGAGTGTAAAGAAGCTGATTTAGTTGATGTTGAACGGGTGCATGATTCTGACCATGTGGAGCTTGTGCGACGTATTTCTAAACAGGGTGGGGGGTCTTTGGGTCCGGATAATGATTTGAATAGTTTCACGTATCAGGCAGCCCTTGTTGCGGCGGGGGGAGCAATTAGCGCAGCGCAATTGGTGTTAGAAAGGGAATGTGGAAAAGATGGGTTCGGTTCTTTTGCCATAATTCGACCTCCAGGGCATCATGCTTCAAGGGATATGGCGCGAGGATTCTGTTTTTTTAACAATATGGCTATAACGGCTACAAAGCTTCTCCAAGAGTATCTTGTAGGAAAAGTTGCTATTGTGGATATTGACAATCATTTTGGTGATGGAACTTCTGAAATTTTTTATGATAGTAGAAATGTTCTTTATGTTTCATTACATGCCCATCCAAGCTTCGCTTATCCAGGTAAAGGGTTCTTAGCAGAGATTGGGAAGGACGAGGGAGAAGGTTATAATGTTAATATTCCCCTATTTCCAGGGACTGGAGATCAGGAATATTTGGAGGCTTTTGATAGAGTAGTGATACCTATATTAGAAGCTTTTAAGCCAGATATCATTCTGGTTTCAGCAGGTTTTGATGGAATGTATACTGATCCCATAGGTTCGTTGGCTTTAACGCCCACCGGATATGAAGAGGTAGCGAAAAAACTTTACGCTACAGCAAGAAAAGTGAGCAGCGGAAAACTTTCCTCGATTTTAGAGGGGGGATATGACTTAGATAACATGCCAAAGTGTGTTATCTCTTTTGTAACACCTGTACTTGACCCCTCAGTTATTGAAGTAGAAAAACCCGTAAAAGCAGGCTCTAGACTCGAACAAACTCGAAAAACTATTGAAAATCTCAAAGATATTTTATCTCCGTTTTGGCCACTTTAAGGGAAAAACATCCTTTTTTATGATAACATAACGTTATTTGATACAATGAAGGATATTGAGGCATAGATATGCGTAGAAGCGGGGATTGGCTACGGCAGGCAGAAGCTGCGCTAAAACAGGTTAAGGATCTCTTGAAAATGGAAATTATTGGGCTAGCTGGTTTTTTTCACAACAGGCTGCGGAATTTGCGGTTAAAGCTTTGCTTACATCGAGCGGTATAGAGCGATGGGGGCATTCAGCTTTTGCCCTGTTAAAAGCTGTTCAAAGTTTGGGGGTTCCCGTAGAGGAGGGTTTATTAAGAGAGGCAAGAGAGCTTGATAAGCACTATTTTCAAACGAGATACGTTAACACTTATCATGAGGGAGCTCCTGTTGATTACTACGAAGAAAATCATGCTAAGGAGAGTTTAAGGAGGGTTGAGATAATTGTTGAATTTTGCAGAAAAAGCATTAGAGGAAGTTAAAAGGTATATTGAATCGTTGAGGAGTAGGTTTAGTTTAAGGTTGGTCATTCTCTTCGGTTCTTTTGCTCAGGATAGTTGGACAGAGTATAGCGATATTGATGTTTTAGTGGTAGCAGATTAGCTTAGTGTGAATATAGGGGAGAATTTTCCAGGCTTAGTTGAGGGAAGAATTGAACCGTTTGGCGTTAAATCTGACCACTTTTTTGATGAGATAAGATCGCTCAATTTTGTGGTTTTGGACGCTTTAGAAACGGGAAAGATTCTTTTTTCAGACGAAGACTTTAAAGAGAAGGCTTGGAAAGTTTTTGAGAAGACAAAGGAGGAGATGGAACTTGTGAGGGAGGCTGAAGGGTGGAGGTGGAACCCTGAAAAAGTCGAAAATATACGTTAAGCTCTATGTCGGCTTTTTTTCTTTTTCTGTTGGCGGTGATAGTGATATAGATATTCTTGGGCATAGCCTGCATATTCTCCGAAATACTTTCTCCCACGATCACTGATGAGTTCATACTGCTTTTTTGTCATATTTTTATTCATAGGGATTTCGACATCTTTGAAAAGGTTATCGTAATATTCTAGCATTAAACATCCGATGTGTACGTCTATAGGAAAGGCAGAAAGCTTTTCATAGGCAAATAAAGCAATACAATCCGCCGCCTTTTGACCTACTCCTCGAGCTGTCATAAGGCGATTCTTCAAGGTTTTGTAAGGATGTTTTTTTAATTCTTCAAGATTAAAAATTCCCTCTGCAACCTTAAAGGCAGTATCAAGGATTGATTGAGCCCTGTACCCCACGCCACATTCAAGGATTTCGGTCATTGAAGCTTTTTTAATTGCTTCAGGATCCGGGAAAGAATAAAATGTGTGACCTTCGTATACGATTTTTTCTCCAAATTTTCTGCAAAGATTTTCAATCATTCCTTTAATTTGGGGAATGCCCTTATTGGTGGCTAGAATAAAGGAGATTAAACATTCCCAAGGTTGTTGTCTTAGTATCCTTAATCCGTGGTATTTATTGATAGCTCCTTTAATTAGTTTATCTTTATTGATTTGGGAAAGGATCTTTAAAAGGTCGTGATCTAGGGCGAAATAGTATTCTATTTCTTTTTTTCCCATGTAGGTTTCAGGGTAGTATTCGAAAGTGATGCTGTTTTTTTCTTTTTGTTGTGCTATTTTTATTATGGTTTTGTTAACTACCCCGTATAAAAAATTGTTAAATTTGCACCATCTAAAAGTTTGACCGCAAAGAACGGTTTCTTTAAGGTTAAAGGGGATTTTATTTGTTAGGATTAATTCTTCCAAGCTAGAATTTCTCCACTTTCGATTTCAAATTTAGAGTTGTTTAAGTTTTTCTATGGCTTTTTTCTTGATGTTTTCTATTGATTCTTTGGCTTTTTCTTTTACTTCAAAGGTTTTAGAAACTATTTTTTCACCCGTAGATTTTATTAGAGAGGAGAAAAGGATTTTTGTTTCTTCTGCTGTGAGGAGGCTTAAGAATTTTTTAAAAGTCTCTTTATTACTTGGTATATAGGTCGTCCAATCCCTAAAATTTTGTGAAAAAGTGAATAGGAAAAGGGCTGTTAAAAGGATTACAGTTAAAGCTATGGCGGAAAATTTGTGAAATCTTACTGCAGGATCTTTGGAATCTAAGGCGAGGGCGATTCTTAAAGCAAAAACGTGAAAACCTAAAGCTGCACTAATTAGAGGAAGGATTATTCTTTCTTCACCAATTTTTTTCAAAATCTGAACATTAGACTTTCTGATCTTTCTTGAGAGGGCTTGTATTGAGTAAAAACAACCAGTTAGAATTAGGAAATAGTCTATAGTTAAGAGTGGATCTATATTTTCTGATATTCTTAACATGAAAATTAGATGGTATAAAATAAAAAGGAAACTGAATCCGATTATTGCTGCAAAAACATTGCCATTATCCCACCTTCTAGGATAAATAAAAAAGCTTACAAAAAACAAGATCCATGCTATTAGCGCGGTTATGGCTATAAGCTGTTCCTCTGAAAAAAACAAGTATAATGGAACAAGACTACTAATAGCTATTACGAATTTTAGGAGAGGAGAGAAGAGGACGCGCTTCTCAGGATTACCCATCCAAACAACTTTACCAACCCAACTTGTAAAGAAATTATGAACAAGGGAAAAAATACCAATACTGAGGATTACGATCCAAGCGTAGAAAGTAGTGATTGTAAAATCATAAAAATGNTCTTCAGAAAAGAAGAAGTTTTCATGAAGAGAAATGATAAAAAATANGGTTAAGCCAAACGTTAAGCCAAATACTGGATAAGTTTTTCCCTTTAAAACAAAAGAGNAAGAAATAAGGAGGGATACGAGGAAAATTGCTTCTAAAAGTAAAAAGGAATCATAATATTCATCAAAAAACTTAACATGATCTTTAAATCCTATAAAAACTGTTGTAAGAAAACCAAGAATAAAAGCAGAGATGGAAAAAGGAAGAAATCTACGCTCCCTAAGAACTTTTAAACCACCAAAAACTACATTTCTAAAATACCAACCAAAAACCCTCTCAAAATAAGACAAACTATTCACCCTAAAAGATATAAAAAGACATTAGAATATGTTAAAACCCAATTGCCATATTAAATTTATTCCTGAAGAAATAGATAAAAAATGAAAAGTTAAGAAGAAAAAATATTAAAAGCCATTGAAAAGCTCAGAAGATGAAGGAAAAATTTTAAATTGATCAATAATTCAATAAAAGACTTACTGGAAGTGGTGTAAGTTATGGATGTTAAAGAATTATTCGAAAAGAAAGTTTTTGATTCGGATATGGTTGAAATAGGTAAGATAGATACCGTGATATTGGATAAATGGAACGTTTCTAATCTTTTGGTTAAGATCGATAAGAAGTTCAGAAAGGAAGGTGGTAAAGCACTAATACCAACTGAAAAAGTTGCCAAGATTGGTACAGTGATATCCCTTTCCGAGCCAGGTGATAGCGCTATCAAGTTAAAGCACGAAGAAGACTAAAAGCTGAATCATAAGAAGGGAATTTTTTCTTAGTTGGGATAGAGGATGTTACCCCTAAAATTAGTGGACTAAACCTCTCCTTTAGGCAAGATCATCAAAACCAAACTTCATATCTAAATAAAATAGTGGCTTATAGTGTCTATCTCCCCCTTACTATTAACAATCACTACAACTTCCTCTGCAACTTTTTAACATCCTCAAACATCAAGAAACAAGAGTCTAGCTTATAAAACCTACTTAAAACACAAAGATAAAATCATCGAAAAAGAAAACTTCAATAAATTCCTTAAAGAAAAAAACAACTTTTAAGTTATTATAAGAATGAATTAGGATGATAGAGGATTTCTAATGGGATTCAGGATACCAGTTTCTGACGTTTTTATTACTGAAGAGGATGCCCAAGCAGTTTATGAGGCAGTTTTGTCAGGGTGGTTATCTCAAGGTCCTAGAGTAGCCGAGTTTGAGGAAGGATTTGCACATTATGTGGGTTGTCGGCATGCTATAGCTGTCAATAACGGTACTTCTGCTTTGCATCTTGTTCTGGCTGCTGCAGGTATTGGTGAAGGTGATGAAGTTATTGTACCCCCCTTAACTTTTATCTCTACAGCAAACGTTGTTCTTTTCCAGAATGCTCGGGTGGTTTTTGCAGATATCGACCCCCAAACTTTAAACGTTGATGTTGATGCTGTTAAAAAGAAGATAAATAGTAGGACTAAAGCTGTTATTCCTGTTCATCTTTTTGGACAGCCTGTAGATATGGATCCTTTAATGGAGATTTGTGAGGAGGAGAGCGTTTTAGTTATTGAGGATGCTGCTGAAGCCCATGGGTCTACTTATAAGAGTCGTATGGTAGGGACTTTAGGTCATGTAGCTTGTTTTAGCTTTTTCCCTAACAAGAATATGACAACAGGTGAGGGAGGGATGGTCACAACGAACAATGATGAGCTAGCGGAAAAAATGAGAGTTTACCGTCATCAAGGACAGAAGGGAAGGTATAATCATGTGGTTTTAGGATTTAACTATCGTATGACTGAGATGCAAGCTGCTTTAGGTATAGTGCAACTTAAAAGATTAGAGTGGATTCTTGAAAGGAAAAATGAGATCGCAAAGGTTTATGATGAGTTTTTTGAAGAGGTTAATGAAGTAGAAACGCCTTTAGTGGCGCCTTACACCACAAGACACTCCTATTTTCTCTACACTATTCTCTTTAAAAAACATGATAGAGATAAAGTAGCTGATTTTTTGGAGAATAAAGGTGTACAAACGCGTGTTTGTTTTCCCCCCATTCACATCCAACCCTACTATAGAGAAAGATTTGGATACAAACCCGAAGACTATCCAAAATCCTACAAAGCATACACTGAAATATTAAACATTCCAACCCACCCAAAACTAACGAAAAAGGAACAAAAATACATAGTCGACAACATAAAGGCAGCTATTTAATTATTTAATTTCTTGACATTTTAGTATATAGCTCAATGAAAGATAAATGATTAGTAAAAAACAGATAATGAAGACTCTTCCATCAATACCTCCAATATAATAGTATGTGGTGTGATAGTCGAGAAGGTCAAGAAGTTTGAAATCATTGAAATTTCTTAGATTAAGAGTAGTAAAATATCCAAGATAGTTGTAAG
>JGI24422J19971_10000635_pt1 | contig 19912 bp, 20 predicted proteins | sample DeeMarSWOR152_54_FD_19971 | JGI IMG/M metagenome (IMG submission 19971) | reverse complement strand
ATAAGGGTGACGGGCGGTAACATAAATACGATGATTGTGCCTACACCCACAATTTCGCCGTCTACCACCAAGCTGATAAGAGACTCTGGGGCGTTAACAGAGATCATCCAAGTCTTAACCGAGACTGCAATCCAATCAAAAATGCTTTCAAGGACAGCCCCAAACGGTTCGCCAACAGTAAACACGACCCAGAAGATCATAGCCAACACCGCTAGCGCGATTGGAAGCCCAAGCACCTTATGGGTGACAATACTATCGGTCTTCTCGGTTAACCCCACCTTTACCGGCGCCGTCCTCCTCACGGTCTCATTAACAATCTTGTCAATGAAACTGTATAGTCGTTTCGCCACTTCAATCTCCATTTTATGAGGCGCTTTAGATGCTCTTATGGAAGCAGCTTTCTGCAAGATTTCTCCTTCATTCCTCGCCTTGACCTTGTCGACGACATTAGAATCGTTCTCAAGAAGTTTGATGGCAAGCCATCTAGAAGGGTGCTCCCCCATCTTCGTCATCCTCTGCAGCTCTCTGATGTAACCCTCTATCTCCTTTCCATAGTCAACCTTCACAGCCTTTGTCTTCCTCTCTCCTCTTGCCACAGCCGTGACAGCTGATAGAAGCTCGTCCATACCGATCCCTCTGTTTGCCACCGTAGGGACGACAGGAACGCCTAACATCTCAGATAACTTAGCAACGTTAATCTTCAGATTCTTATCCTCAGCGACATCCATCAAGTTAAGAGCTATGACAACCTTATCGGTGAGCTCTAACGTCTGCAGAGCAAGTAACAAGTCATGTTCAAGCTTTGATGCATCTACTATGTCCACAACCACATCTGGCTTCTCATCCAGAATAAAATCTCTAGCGATTGTTTCTTCAACTGAACAAGCGGTGAGGCTGTAGGTCCCTGGTAGATCGACTACTTCTATGGTCACATCCTTAAACTTACAGATTCCACTCGTCCACTCAACGGTCTTACCAGGCCAGTTTCCCACGTGCTGTCTTAACCCTGTCAGAGCATTGAAAATGGTGCTCTTCCCGGTATTAGGGTTGCCTTCCAGGGCGATGGAAAAATCCGCCTTTAAGCGGGTAGGTCGGGCAACGTGAGATCTCAAAACCATCTAAAGCTAAACCTCTTCACTGGATATATTAACAAAGATCATCTCCGCTACCTTTCCACGTAAAGCTAGTCTATGCCCTCTAACGTGGAAAACGATGGGATCTCCAAGAGGAGCTCGACTAATCGCTTTTATAGGGGTTCCTGGTAGAAGACCAAGCGTTAAAATCCTGCGGTGGGTGTTAGAGTCGAGGATCCTTGTAATTATTCCCTCACGTCCGAGTGACAGGGAACTTAGCGGAATCTCTTTCTTGTTGAGTTTTGGAAGGCTTCGATTTGTTTCCATCGTTTAACTTCCTAATACATGTTTAAAATTGTTAAATATATTAAATTTAGGTGCATTTAAAGATTTACCTAAAAAAGTTAGTCGTTATGCAAAAAATTGAAAAAGTCTAGGAAGAATTTGCCTCCTTCTTAGACTTTCATTAATAATAACGTTGATGCCTGAAGTTATCCTTAGTTTTCTTGCGAATTCCTTTGCTTTTTCTTTTAAAAGTTGAGTATATGACCTTTTTGCTCTCTTAGCGCGCGCACTTCGCGATTTAAACGTTTATTCTCTGTTTTCCGTTCTCTCTATTTTGAACATTGACAAAATGATTTCTAACTGCAAATAAGGAATGATCAATTCTCTCATAATGAGCATCCTCTAAAACGAAAGCGCGCGCGCGACGTGAACTCAGTATAGTTTAGAATAGCATTAATTTTGAAAAGGTTGGCTATTGGAGGATTTTCCGCAGCCTTAACTCGTCTCTCACCGGTAATCTGCCTATACCCTCTAAAATCTCGCCATGTTTGTCAGCTATGACGTTGGGCTTCACCTCATAAATCTGAAATCCAAGAGACTGGTAAAATGCTAAGGCTGGCAGATCATCATTGGAGGTTGAAACCAGCAATCTTTTCTTTCGAATTCTCCTTGCTTCAGCCTCAACTTTTTCGATTAAAGTCCTGCCAACACCAGAGCCTTGGTATTGGGGTAGTACGCCTAGAGCCGCGACTATAACCGCATCGTCCGCTTCCATTAAGGAAATTAACCCAATTATAGTGTTCTCTATCTTCGCAGCATATGTAGGAAGCTCTGCAACCAATAATTTTCTGTCAAAAGTTAACTGTTCTTCCTCTCCCCAAAATCGCTGAACAAGTTCTCGAACTTTCTTCCTTTCTTTATCCAATGCAACTTTGCTAATTGTGTAATCAAACGTAGTTTTCTTTATACTGGAGGGACATATTGTCCGTAGCTTTAGGTGTTCCGCACACAACTGCTTTCCACAAATACTGCAACTGTATAATGCATCTTTTCCACAATATTCACAGCTCATTAAACTTTCTTCCTTTTCTTTTGTTATGTTAAAAAACTATATAACATGAGAGCTTCAGTATTGCAAGAAAGTGCTGGAGGTTTCAATGGATGTGCGTTCTAGGCAAAGATAAGCTGAAGGAACTTATCGAGAAATATAAGTGCATATACCCTTATGACTACAATCTGCTTGACGGGGACAGCTACGTTTTATCAGTCAAAGAAGAGACAACCCTTCACTATTTAGAGCATAAAAACCTAATATCCTATGAAGTAGTTTTTACTCCACCAAACTACGTTGCTCATCTAACAGCTAAGAGCAAGTATGGAAGGATGGGATTATCATTCCTAAACGCAGCAAAAGTCCACAGTGGATTCATTGGAAGACTAGCCCTAGAACTTGTAAACCTAAGCAATGATCGTACTCCAATCGCAATCAAACGTGGAGACCCCTTCATGCACATAGAATTTGTCACAAGACAGGGCGCCTCGTCACCTTACATGGGGAGGTACCAATTTCAATACCTAACCGATGAGGAACTGCAAATGTATATTCCTATTCTGAAAGAAGTCTTTCCAAACTATGATGAACTCGCTAGGATATGGTTTAGAAACAAGCGATTGCCACCATGAAAGTAAGTTGAATGCCCATTCTAACTTCAAAACTGATCCGAAATTCATAACATTAATCAACAGCAAAACCTCAACAAAATCGTTTAAATATCACGATCATGGTATGCTGAAGGGGAACATTGATGCGTGCACACAATTACAGGACTGTTAAGGGACAGCCCTACACAAGAAAGAAATTTGTAAGGGGCTTTCCACCCCCTAAAATAACCAAATTCACTATGGGAGACACCAAATCAAAATTCGAATATGAAGCCCAACTCTTAGCCTTAGAAAAAGCCCAAATCCGCCACAACGCCTTAGAAGCGGCACGCGTAGCAACAAACCGTTATTTGGGGAATAAACTCTCCGAAAATTACTGCTTCCGGGTCCGTCCTTATCCACACGCTATCCTTAGGGAGAACAAGATGATTTTTGGCGCGCATGCAGACCGACTTCAAGATGGCATGCGCAGATCCTTTGGAAAACCAATAGGAACCGCGGCACGGGTAAAACCTGAGCAAGTGATCATGACCGTCAATGTGAATGAAGACGGCGTCCAAGCCGCCAAAGAGGCACTGAAACGTGGAAGCGCCAAGCTTCCAATTCCGTGCAAAATAATAGTTGAAAAAACTGAAGCGGTGGAAGAGGCGAAAGCATCGTGACAGAAATGAAAAAAGATTTGGTAATATGGTTTGAAAACCTAAGGAAAACGGATATACCTTCTGTTGGGGGCAAAAACGCCAATCTGGGTGAGATGATAAACGCGGGCATACCAGTTCCTCCGGGCTTCGCCATAACAGCCTATTCCTACCACAAATTTATTGAAGAGACAGGGATCTCCAAGAAAATCTATGCGATTATCAAAGAAACGGTAACCGATACAAATGATCCGAAACAGTATGAAATAGCATCCAAGAAAATCCGTGAATTAATAGACTCAACACCCGTTCCTAAAAGCATTGAAGAAGCCATTGGATCTGCCTATGAAGAACTCTGCAGAAGGCTAAATACTGATGTAGCCTCAGTTGCTGTGAGGTCAAGCGCCACAGCCGAAGACTTGCCCGATGCGTCTTTTGCTGGACAGCAGGAAACCTACCTGAACGTGAAGGGAGAAGACGAGCTTCTTGGGAAAACTGTGAAGTGCTGGTCAAGTCTTTTTACACCCAGAGCCATCTTCTACAGGACTGAGAAAGGGTTCAAACATGAAAACGTTCTAATAAGTGTCGGAGTCCAAAAGATGGTTAACTCTAAGGCTGCAGGCGTAATGTTTACGATTAACCCGGTCAGTGGAAACCGAGAACAAATCGTCATCGAGGGTAACTACGGTTTAGGCGAGTCTGTTGTTTCTGGATCAGTTACTCCAGACGATTTTATTGTTGACAAAGCTACTCTAAGCATAGTTGATAGGCGTATAGCCAGAAAGACTGTCCAGTTCATTCGCGACCCAAAAACTGGCAAAACTGTTCATGTGGAGGTGCCATCTGAAAAGCAGGAGCAACCTTGCCTAGGTGATGAGGAAATTCGGAAACTTGGAGAGCTGGCTAAGCGCATCGAGCAACTTTATGGAACAGCTCAAGACATTGAATGGGCTATTGACAGTGAAGTAACATTTCCGGATAACATATTCATAGTGCAATCGAGACCGGAAACAGTTTGGAGCGCCAAACTTGCCCAAGCACCACCAAGAGCTGCAGTTGAAGAAGCGGAGCCTGCTGAAACGTTGAAGGTTGCCGTCAAGGGCATTGCCGCTGGCAAGAGAAGCTATGGTGTTGGTGTAGCAAAGGTTGTTTCAAATCCTGAGGAAGCCGCCAAAGCCATGCAGAAAGGTGACATCCTAGTTACGGACATGACTAATCCGGATTATGTGCCTTTTATGAAGCTTGCAGGAGCCATAGTGACAGACAAGGGCGGGGTCACATGTCACGCAGCGATTGTGAGTCGAGAACTTGGCATACCGTGCGTTGTGGGAACCGAGAACGGTACAAAGCTTATAGTTACGGGCAAGGAATACACTGTAGACTCGCGAGCAGGTGTTGTCTATGAAGGTAGGTTACCGACGTTAACAGAACAACTCTCATCTGCAACTCAAGTAACGTCACCAGGAGGCACTCAAGGCTTCGCGACACAAGCGGTGCCAGTGACAGCAACAAAAATCTACATGAACCTCGGCGTTCCTGAAAAAATTGAGGATTATAAGGGCTTGCCCTTTGAAGGTATAGGGTTGATGCGCATAGAGTTCATTCTAGCCAGCTACATAGGCGAACACCCGCTTTATCTCATAGAAACTGACCAATCCCAAAAATTTGTGGATAAGCTTGCAGAGGGAATCGCCACGGTTGCAAGAGCCATACAGCCACGTCCGGTTGTTGTACGCTTCAGCGACTTCAAAACAAACGAGTACAGAGAACTCAAAGGAGGAGAAAAATATGAAATTATTGAAGCTAATCCAATGCTTGGATGGAGAGGATGCAGCCGCTACATAAGCAAATGGTACGAAAAAGCCTTCAGGCTTGAATGTCAAGCCGTCAAGAAGTGCCGTGAAGAATGGGGCCTCAAAAACGCCTGGGTAATGCTCCCAGTTGTTCGAACAATCTGGGAAGCCAAAAAATGCCTGGAAATAATGTCTGAAGAAGGCTTAGAAAGGTCAAGAGACTTCAAAGTCTGGTTCATGGCTGAAACTCCATCAATAGCCATACTTGCAGATGAGTTCTCAAAGCTATGCGACGGCTTCTCCATAGGTTCCAACGACATGACGCAAGGCGTACTCATGATTGACAGGGATTCTGAACGTCTAGGACAGATGGGATACTTCGACGAAAGAGACCCAGCTGTAAAAAGGATAATCGCTCACCTGATCGAAGCAGCTCACGAAAATGGATGCTCAGTCTCAATCTGCGGTGAAGGCCCATCAAACCTGCCTGACTTTGCCGAGTTTCTTGTGAAGGCTGGAATAGACAGCATCTCAGTAAACGCAGACGCCGTTATAGCAACCAAAAAACTTGTTGCAAGCGTGGAACAGAAAATGGTTCTTGAGGAGCTTGCTGAGTTACGTGAAAAATTCTCTGGGCGCACAGTTCTGAAACAAAATGGGAAATGGTTGCTCCGATCAGACGAAACCGCAAAATAGCAGACTTCTCTAAAAATGCTTTGTTAATGAATATTTAGAGTTTGTTTACATGACCCAATTCGATTTTGAAGAAGAAAGAATAAAACTAGAAATAACCAAGCTTGGGGCAAAACGTGTTCTAATCCAGCTTCCTGAGGGACTAAAACCCGAAGGTCCTAGGCTAGCAACGTTTGTTGAAAAAACCGACGCTCTGCCCATAGTTTCCGCGGACCCATGTTATGGTGCATGCGACTTGGCAACAGTCGAAGCTGAAAGTCTAGGCGTAGACTTGATAATCCATTATGGACATGCAAGACTGCTGAAGTATGAGCGAGTGCCCACAGTCTACGTTGAAGCCAGAGCAACCATAAAGATAGATGACACCGTCGAGAAAGCTTTACCCTTGCTAGAGGAATGGAATAGGATAGGTTTAGCCACAACAGTTCAGCATGTGCAAACACTCGACAACGTTAAAGAAATCCTACTTCACGCAGAGAAAACAGTTATCATAGGCGATGCCGGACGAGTGAACTATCCAGGGCAAGTGATTGGATGCGACTATAGCAACGCTAAATCGATAGCAAAAGACGTGGAAGCTTTTCTCTTCGTCGGCGGTGGACGATTTCACGCTTTAGGTGTGGCTCTTTCAACCTCGAAGCCAACCATAATTGCTGATCCATATGAGAAGAGAGCATATTCTCTCGATGAAGGCGCCAGGAAAATCTTTAAGCAGCGGTGGGCAAACATAGAGGAAGCAAAAAAAGCGAAGACTTTTGCAGTTTTGATCGGACTAAAGTCGGGGCAGAACAGACTTGAAGAAGCATTAACCATAAGGGAAAAACTTGGGAAGAGCGGAAAATCAGTCCACCTTTTCGCTGTTAGGAATATAATGCCGGAAATGCTTATGAACTTTCCAACAGTGGACGCTTACGTAAACACGGCTTGTCCAAGAATATCCTTAGACAACAGTTCCAAATTCCAAAAGCCAGTGCTAACAATTAACGAGACGCTTGTGGTTATTGGGGAACTTTCTTGGGAGGAATTATGCGGAAAAGGCTTGTTCGAAAGCTAGATCTGGAAATGATGCTAGCTCAAATTGAACCGCATCCATCACCCAGACCAAGCCTCGAACAATATACTATCCCCGCAGATGTTGCAGCAACAATACTGTACGTTGCAGCCTACACATACAATGACATTGTTGACAAAACCGTTTTGGATTTAGGATGCGGCACCGGAAGACTGGCCCTGGGGGCAGCTTTTCTAGGCTCAAAAAAGGTCGTAGGCGTAGACATAGATAAGACCGCGATAAAAATGACGTTTGAAAATTCAGTGAAAAATAAATTGAAAAATAAGGTGCAGTGTATTGTCGCAGATATAGAAGCTGTGCATGGAAGATTTGATACTGTTTTGCAGAATCCACCCTTCGGCGTGCAGAAGCGGAAAGCTGACCGCAAGTTTTTGGAAAAGGCGTTGAAAGTCGGCAACAGCATTTACTCGCTTCACAAAGGGCTACACAACGACAAATCATTGATTAAAGAACTAAAAGCTAGCGGATCAAACCTTATGCCAGTCCCTCCATCGCCCTTCCTTAAAACGCTTATCGAGGGGCATAACGGAAGAATTAAGGCGGTTTACGCGATTTCAATGATGATCCCGCATATGTTCCGCTTCCATACAAAGAGAAGACACGAGTTCATAGCTGATTTATACATTATAGAAAGCGAAAGACGGTGGCAGAGATAAACCGGGAAACGTCTATGGCATGCTCTGATTGTCAAAAAATCAAAAGGTTTATTGAGAGGCATAAGAAAGTACAGATACACTAATTAGCGAATGTTTACATCTGACGACTATGTATAACCGGTTGAACATGTTGAATCGCAAAATGTAAAGGAGAGTTTAAATGAGTTTACAATCATCTGGTCGGAAAAGCGGTCGATTTGTGCTGCCTGGCGAACGCCTAGGCGTAATTGAAGAGTTTATTCCAGATGCGGGAACATACGTGAAGGACGGGGTAATATATTCTAGGGTTGTCGGCCGTGCCTTACTTGATCTTCTGAATAAACGCGTTTCTGTCTATCCGTTAGTTCGTGGGGCATTAGTCCCGAAGAATGGAAGCATAGTTTTGGGGCAAGTCTCAAATGTTCAAACCCAAAATGCTGTCATGCGTATTTTTAGAATAGATAAGAAGCAGTCTTCAGGCTTTTTCACGGGTATCTTACATATTTCTGATGTGCAACCACGATATGTTGAATCAATGTTTAACGTTTGCAAACCCGGCGACATTTTAAGAGCTGAGGTGATAAGCGAAAAGAACAGAATTTATCATTTGTCCACTAGGGACAGAAATTTAGGTGTGGTTTACGCTTTTTGTTCGCGGTGCGGTCATATGTTAGAGCTAAAGCGCAAAGGAATGTACTGTCCAAGATGTGGGAAAGTTGAAAAGCGTAAGACAGTGCTAGACTATGGAGAAGGAGCGATATAGCGTGAAAGGTGCAATGTGAATGAAGGTTAAAATATTGAGAAGAACTTCAAACGAACTTAAACTTGAAGTTGAAGGCATCGGGCACACACTCTGCAATCTGCTGCAAAGAAGGCTTTTGGAAGATGGTAATGTAGCTTTGGCAGGCTATGATATACCTCACCCGTTAGCCTCAAACCCTATAATTTATGTTCGCACAAAAGGCGGGGTGAAACCAGAAGAAGCTTTACGAAAGACTGTGAAAAGGACGCGTGAAATAAATAAAGAATTCAGCAGGGAATTCAAAAAAGCCCTCAAAAAAATTTAATTCTGCCCTTTATCGTTAAAAGTAACTGGCTAAAGCCCTCAACTGAATCCTCGGCTTTTCCGAGAATCTCAACGCTTTCTTCAAAAGTGATGTAGTTATGAAGCCAAGCATAAACAATCAATGCCTCTGCGGCGTTTGCTAACATGTGGCGAGTCATTCTTGCCGGCATATGTTCCCTTAATCTGGCTTTTTTAAGTGCTTCAGCAAGCACGTTTCCTTTAACTTTTACGCCTAAAGGTGTTCCTCTTCTGTTGGATAAAGCTAACGAGTAGGCAAAGTTTGTGTACGTGTCTCCAAAGGATGCTAATTTATGGTCTGTCAAGATTTCAGTCATAGTCTTGTGGGTTTTTATGAAAGAGAATGTTTTTTCACGTTTTTTCAAGGCTGAGATACCTCTGCATTATTGTTGTTCTTCGCTAAATTTATAATGTCTATTTCCTGATATGTTGGGGTATCGTTGGGGAATTGTTTTGACCTGCAAAAAGTTTCGTGCAATTAAACCTGAAATTCGTGTTCTCGGAGTTGATGATGGAGTATCTATCCCCGGCATTAAAGGTCTTGTGCCTGTTGTTGGCGTTGTTTTTCGCGGTGGGTACTGGCTTGATGGTGTGATGTACACGAGAGTGGGAGTGGATGGATTTGATGCCACGAGTAAGATAGCTTCTATGATACTTAACTCGCCTCATTACAAGCAGTTAAGGGTTATAATGCTTGATGGGATAACATTTGCAGGCTTCAATGTTGTTGACATTAGAAAGCTTAACACTGAAACAGAGCTTCCAGTAGTAGCTGTTGCACGTGAAAAACCAAACCTTGCAGAAATCCGTTTGGCTCTGGAAAATCTGCCAAAAAGCGAAGAACGTTGGAAGGCTATGCAGAGCGCTGGAGAAATGTTTGCAGTGTCCACTAGAAGCGAAGGCGAGAAAATTTGGATGCAAATTTCCGGGATTCTTGAGGAGGATGCAAGAAGGATTCTGCGGTTAACTTCCACTCGAAGCAGCATTCCGGAAGCATTACGGGTAGCACATCTCATTGCTTCAGGGATAAGCACAGCTTAGTCCCAATCTTTATTGCAGTAAGAAAAAGTTTAAAAGTAACCATGTTAAGGAGAAACAAACGGACAGCGGAGTAGAAAGCCATGGAATTTTGTCCTAAATGCGGATCGCGTCTCGTACCCAAAAAAAGGAAAACTGGCAAAAAAGCGTCAATATTGTTTGTTTGTCCAAAATGCAGCTACAAGAAACAAGCATTAAGTGAAAAGGTGAAGCCTAAAGTGGCAAAGGTTATACAGCCTAACCCGCAGAAACTTGTGGCTGTGATAAGTAAGAAAGAGCAGAAACTACGAACACTGCCTACTGTAAGAGTTGAATGCCCAAGATGCGGAAACAATTTGGCTTATGTTTGGCAAGTGCAGACGAGAGGTGCTGACGAATCTTCAACACAGTTTTTGCGCTGCACAAAATGCGGATACACGTTCAGGGAATATAGCTAAGACTTCTTCTACCCCTACTAAGTTCTGACTTGTTCGAAACAGCCCATAATCTTCTCAGGCATGGACACCTAATTGAATAGCATCACGAGCGTGTAAACGCTTTTATAACAACTAAGCATATGCATTAAAAGGGATTGGCTATGTTCAAGCTCAAAGTGGCTGATGCTAAACTGTTGAAAGATATGGCTACAGCCATCTCAATACTCATAGATGAGGCTACATTCCGAATCAACCCTGAAAACCTGGAACTGCGGGCGATGGATCCCTCACGTGTTGCCATGGTTGATTTTGAATGGCCCAAAACAGTTTTTGAAGAATATACGTGCACCGAACCGACTAAAATGTGCATAAACATAAGTGAACTATTAAAACTGCTCAGAAGAGCGGGTAAAGACGAGGTTGTAGAGCTTTCTCTCGATGAAAAAACTGGGCGTCTTCACATAAGGATAACTGGCAAGTATACGCGTAACTTCACAATGCCAACACTTGAGTCTTCAGAGGAAGAGGTACCCACACCGAAAATTGCCTTCCAAGTCAGAGTCAAAGCTACAACTGAAGGTTTACGTCAAGCAATTGAAGATGCTCAACTTGTGAGCGATCATGTTCGCATCGAGGTAGACGCTGAAAGATTGGTGCTTAATGCAGCGGGGGACCTTATGGGTGCAACTATAGAGCTTCCAAAAGGAAGCGACACTCTGTTAGAGTTGGAAGCTAAGGAACCTTCAAAGGCGACCTTTAGTCTAAGCTATCTTTCAGAGATCATAAAAGCAGCGTCCGCAACATCCGACATCGCGACGTTGGAATTCTCGACGGACATGCCGATAAAGCTGGATTTCCAACAAATAAAAGACGGAAAGCTAACGTTCTATTTAGCACCAAGAATTGAAACAGAATAGTGTGAACATTAGAATGCAAAGTGTATTTTCTAAGCTTGCTAAGAATGATTATGCAAAATATCCTTTTCTGAAGGAAGCTACAAAATACTTGAAGATCCCCGATCTGAAAGTTGAAGACTTAACGACTCCCGAGTTAGAAGATATTCTGGAACGCGCTGAAGAAAGAGTTGAAGAAGCAATCCTCTACGGTCGTGTCAGCAGGAAACTGGAAAAGGCAGATAATGAGATATCGTCCTACCCAGTCGCGATAATCCTCGCAGCTGCAACTGAGAGCAGTTTCATCCAGAAAAGATATGCTTTGGCAGAAGCGAAACAGATGTTCGAAGACCTTAAAAATGAAAAAGATAAACCTAAGGAAAAAATTCTCACTTTCGCGCAAAATTTTGGATGGAAACTTGTATTAAACCAAGATTCCCAAACACGTTATGAATTCGCACTTAGCTTCGCAGATTACCTTAGAAACACAACACATTTGCGAGGGGGGAAGTGGAAACTTGTTAACCGTCTCATATCAGACGGAAACGTTCATCTCACAAGAACCGAAACAGCAAGGTTACTAAGCGAAGAAGTCTGCAAACACATTGAAAAACGAGTAGAAGTGAAAGAGCTGCCTAAATTTCCGCCTAAAATAATCGAGACAGCCGGAAAAATAAAGAAGTTATCTGTAGAAAAAATAGGAAAGGCTGAAATGGAGGGCTTACCTAAAACTATGGTGCAAGAAGCATTCCCTCCGTGCATAGAAGCCCTTTACGAAGCAGCCTCCTCTGGACGCCATCTATCCCATGTAGGCCGATTCGCACTAACTTCCTTTCTTATAAACATTGGAATGTCTTCTGACAATGTAATAGAGCTATTCAGAAGCTTCTCCGACTTCAATGAAAGAATGACTCGTTACCAGGTTGAGCACATTGCAGGGGAAAGAGGTTCCAGGACACGATATACCCCGCCAAGATGTGAAACATTACAAACCCACGGAGTCTGTGTAAACCCAGATGAACTGTGCCAAAAAATTCGCCATCCCTTGGCCTACTATCGAAAGAAGGTAAAGATGGCAAAATAAGTTCTCTGAAGTGTTTTGCAGAGGGGAATCCTTTGTGTAGCAGGTGCTATTTAACTTATCGCTATTGTTAGTTGAAAAAGCAGTGATGAATTTCTGGTTAACCGAGTGAAATCCAGAAGAGAAAAGTGTAGATAACTTTTCCAACGTACTGCAAAGAGGCAAATACTGGAAAACAAATCCATACACTTGAAAGACCCGGACCACAGAACAGCGAATCTCAAAAAAGTCTTCAAAGAAGATAAGTCACACACTAATTTTAGGAGTCTACGAAAACACAAATTAATTTCCATTCGCAATCTCCATAAACATCGCTTCTATTTTTTGGACAATCTTGGTTTTTTCATAGACTTTAACAGCCTCTTGGGACTCCCTACTAATTTCCATATATTTTTCTTTATTGTTCTGCCATAAAAATCTTAATTCTTTAATAGTTTCTACAAAATCCCACGTATGTCTTCCATAAAACAGAGGTAAATTCAAAGCGTTATGAGTCATTATGGGCGTCGTTATCACAGGGGTTCCGCAAGCCAATGACTCAAGTATTGTGACTCCAAAAATGTCGGATCTTGAGGGCAAGAGAACGGCGTGAGCCGCTGAATAAACTTGTGCAAGTTTTTTGTCGTTGCTGATGTATCCTAGGCAATTAACTGCCCCTTTGATTTCTTCGTCGTATCCTCCTGCCCACATAAAGTCAATGTCTGGATACATCTTCTTAACGATGTATGCCACTTTGAGAAAAATGTCCCATCCCTTCTGCCAATTGGGTCTGCCCACGAAGAGGACTGTGAATCTGCTGTTTTTTCCGTTTGTTGGCTTATACACATTAGAGTTGACAAAATTGGGAATACAGTGAATCTTTCTGTGTCTAATTTGAATCTTGTTAACTATGTGGACAGCGTCAAACAATGATAGGTCTGCTTCTCCGATAATCTTGTGAAACAGGCGGGCTAAGATCGCTGGGATGCCGTAGGTGATGGGCGGCGTTTTTGGTAAAAAGTAAACCTGTGAATGGATGCCTGCTATTTTTGGGCACCTTGTTTTAAAAAAGATGTAGGAAAGAGGGTTGTAAAAGATGTAAGCTACGTCTGCGTTGATTGTGTGTCTCCATGCTTCGTAGTACGGTATGTTATCAAAACTTGTTTTTTGCGATTCAAGCACTTTTCTTTTGTTGGGAACATAAGGCAAAGCGTAAATCTCTATATTGTGTCCTTTTTCCTTTAAGGCTTTAGCTAAAGCTATTGTCCATTTTTCACCGCCGCCGCCGTATGCTAAACCAATATGTAGACAAAACGCTATCTTCATGCGTTTTCCTCATACAATTGAACGTATTTTTTTGCGAGGATGTCCCAGTATCTCCATGATGCCTTCTCCTTTAGGTTTTGACTGATCTTCTTTCTAAGCGTTTCATTTTGACTAAGCTCTATGACCGCTTCAGCAAGCTCTTGGGCGTCACGAGACGAAACCATTATACAGTCCTGCCCGTTTTTTAAGTCTCCTAGGAATCTGGGGATTTTCGTGCATATCAGTGGTTTCCCGTAATCCATGATTCTTGCTAGTGCACCACTGGCTTCGAAGAAGTTGTCTATGTAAGGTAATACTAGAACGTCGCTTTCCAGAATCAACTTTTCAAGTTCATTCTCGCTCAAAAACTTCTTTATGATTTTTACATGGTTTTCTAGCTGCAAATACCTAATTTTCCTTCTTAGTTGGCTTATGTAAAAACGACCTTTTACTCTTTCCTGGTGTGGTGTTTCGCCGGCTATTATGAGCTTGACTGTAGGATGTAGCTTAGCAACTTTTTGCATTGCGTTTATTAGCCATTCTAATCCCTTGCTAGGTCTAACAAAACCATGAAAAAGAACGTTCAAACTTTCCTTCTTATCTCCTCCGTAGAGTTGTCTTGCGTGGTCAACACCATGAGGGATAACAACTATTTTGTTATTGCTAAGTCCATATCCTTTGAGAATATTTCCCATTAAGTTGGTGTGAACAATTATTCTCTTGGATGAAAACTCTAATGCCTTATAAAAGATTCTTAATGGCAAATTGCAAAGTACTGCAGTGGCTTTTCTTTCGAACACTTTTTCTGTTTTGGCAATTGGGATCACTCCATGCAAAGTAACAAGAATACTTATTGAAGTAATTCTTATAAACAAGAATAACAAGAGGTTTTCAATGGCTGATAACGCTGCGCTGTCGTTAAACGTTTTGTATTCAATTTGGAAGTGACAGATATGCGGTTTCTGCCTTAGGATATTCTTGAATAGTTGAAAAGGCGTTAAAAGCGATTTTCGTCGCCAAGCATTAACCACTTTAATGTTTTCTTTCTGATTTGCATCGTTATCGCTGAGAATGACTACTGTACAGTATTTTGAGATTTCAGCATATAATTTATGTGAATAAAGGGCTGATCCAGCTTTCTTATCTGGATACAAGGTTACTGCTACAACCTTCATTAGTACCAATGTTGTTATATAAATTTAAGAGATATATTATTAACCAAACACAGGCCGCCTTTTTAGAACAATTATTCCGTCTTCGTCAAAGATTTTCTCATATTTACCACTATGCAACAATGATTCGAACTGTTGCTTGAATGTTTCCGACCGCACGGGCACATGACTTGTCTCATAATCTCTTTGCTTCTTGTCAGATATAGCATACTCCACCGTAACTCCGAATGGGACCCAAACATACACTTCGACCCTGTTGGTCAGATGGGAAAAAATATGATTTTGTGCCAGAACCGAAGCATTATCTGGAATCTGCCCAACTGCCTTTGAGAGAAGCTCTGTGTGTTTTTTTGGAACGGGGTAGTCTTCATAGGCTGCTACGTTTGAGAAAAAGTGAGGCAAGGGACTTAATGGCGACAGGCTTACCATTATGATTAGTGTGGCTATCAACGGCGTTTTGATTTTCTTAAGAAACTGCAGTTTCCATACGTTTCTAAATCGAATATTTTTGAAGCCATGCATTGTTGCGTACATGATAAAGGGCATTATGAAAGCGGCAAAATGATAGTTGGGCTGATAGAATGTGTTGTATGTTGTTAAAAGGACAACGGATGTCCAGGGCACGCATAATACTAGCTCTCTAGGCGAGAAGAAGGCAAGGAAAAAAGTGGATAGGAACAAGGACATCAAGTATATTATTTTGTAGGTTCCATCATAGAGAACGGAATCTATTATTCGTGTTGGCTCACAGATCATATTTATAACAATTTCGCTGTAGCTTTTGCCGAGTTTGGAAAATACTCCCACTCCTGTTGAACTCAATGGAGGAGGGCCGAAATAGGAAATTGTTATTATAGATACGAATAGCAGTAGAACTGCCAGAACTAAGATAAAAAAGGCACTAGCAATAGCATTATATTCTTGTAGGCTTGTTATTTTATCTTTCATTAGACTTATGAATGGTCTGAAGTAACGCAAAATTATGTAAATTCCCATGAAAAACATAATGAATATGGCGAAATCAATGGTTAACGCTGAAAGAATGGAGAACGCAATGAAACATTTCCATTTTTTCTTTTCAAAATAGTACAGTGCCAATATTGAGAAAAGAGGAATGAAACACTCTGTATGAAAATCATAAATATTCAATGAATGAATGAAAGGGTTCAATAAATATAATGCTGCGAATCCCACGGGTATCACATTGTCGTTTTTGATTAGAAGTCTGGCTAAAAAATAAATGGGTATAGCAGCTAATGCCAGCACTGCCGATTGCACGATGAGCAGTGTCTCAGGCTTGGGGTAAACGTAGTAAAAAGGTAATAATACGAAGATTATTGGAGAAAAATGAACCCCGAAAAAGGAACCTGACTGTGTAAAGTGCAAGTCGGGTGTTTCATAAAAAAATCTTCCATTAAACAATGTGGTGTAAAGTGCTTGACTGGAAATTCCCAAGTCAAAGGCGTGGGTTTTAAAATGAATGTGTCTACTAACCGTGAATATAGAAAAAACCATGAAATAAGTTAAAACCAAAGTATAAACCACCAGATCGCTTACTCGCTTATTATGATATTTCGAATTCAAAAGAATGGCGATTTTCCGCATTTTTTCTTCAAGCATTCTTCTCTTTCTCATGTCTCTCGTTTTAATCTATCATTTAACAATGGTATTTATATTCTACACTCATCCTTTTTTTAGTGACTTGAAGGATGATAAGCTCTCAGAAGTTTATTGAGAGAAAATTCCAAGATTATTATAGAGGAAATGACGTTAGAATTTATGCTCCAACCTCTATTGAGAGACGTGAATTTGGTTTTCTGCTGTTCGAAAAGGGAATGTTAAGACACATGAATTTCAAGACTAAAAAGGATTTGGAATCCTTTTTAAAGGAAACAAAATGCTCTGATGCATATCATTCGTGTGCTTATTATGAAAGTCCAAAAGCTGAAATGGATAGAAAAGGTTGGTTAGGCGCTGATCTTATTTTTGACATCGACGCTGATCACATTCCCACTTCCTGTGACAGGGTCCATGATGAATGGATCTGTGGCAATTGCAGTTTTTCTGGAAAAGGAATCACACCTAACAAGTGTCCTGTTTGTGGCAGTGAAAAGTTTAGCGTAAGTACGTGGCCTTGTGAAGTTTGCTTGGATTCTGCGAAGAAGGAGACTACAAAGCTTTTAGAGTTGTTGATACAGGATTTTGGTTTTTCCGAAAAAGAGGTTAGCGTATTTTTCTCCGGCCATCGTGGTTATCATGTCCATGTTGAAAGCGAAGTTATTAAGATGCTTGATGCCGTTGCGCGTAAGGAAATTGTGGATTACGTTTCTGGTTTGGGTTTAGACGTGTCTTTTCACGGTTTAGACGATAGAAACATGAGGATGATGCATGGTTATGAAGGTGAACGTTTGGGCGATTCTGGCTGGCGTAAACGCATAGGCTTGGGGATGCAGAACTTTGTTCTAAACGCTGATGAACAAGATTTAAGAAATATTGGGCTTCGAAAAAACATTGTTGAGGTGATCTTAGGAAATAAAGAATCGATTCTGAAGAACCCGCTGGAAAACCGGACTTGGAGGGGTATCAAAGGGGTTGGTTCTAAAACTTGGAGGAAGATAGCAGATCATGTTGTAGAATTGCAGTCTGCAAAAATTGACACGGTTGTGACAACAGACATCCACCGCTTAATCAGGTTGACTGGTACCTTGCATGGTAAGACCGGTTTTCAAAAAGTTGAGTTTCCGGTTTCGGCTATAGACGATTTTGATCCGTTTGACAGCGCGATAACCTTCGAAGATGACATGGCAACCGTTTTTGTCTCCGATGCTCCTGAGTTTAGATTGGGCGACGAAATATTTGGCCCCTACAAAAGCCAAAAGGTAGAGTTGCCTAGCGCTGCGGCTGTTCTGCTTATTTGTAAAGGCAGAGCAGAGGTGTTGGAATAAATGTATGACGAGTTGTATGAAATTTGGAGGCATGAGCTTGTAAGCGTTGAACTTGGACCTTTTCCTCCGGATTTCTACTCTAGAATTGCCGATTATTTGATGAGGATTAAGAAAGAAAGTCGGATGCTTGATAAAAGAACCGTAAAGGCAAGGCTTCTGAAGAGTGAAATGAGAAATGCTAAACGTATGGTTCGTGAATTGATTCAAGCACGTTACAGAAAATTAGTGGCAAAAGTGGCTGAAGGGAAAAAGATTCCACCAGATGTTTTGACAGCTGAGGAAGAGAAAATTTACAGTAGCATTTCGTCTTATGCGGAAACATATGAGAGTCTTGCCAAAAGCATCCTGCGTGGGCAGGTGCCAAAAGTTGATGTTAAGCAGACGTGCAAAAGAGCTGTTTTGCGTTTCTTAAAAGATGTTCCAGCAATAATTGGCGCAGATATGAAAACTTACGGTCCTTTCAGGGTTGAAGATGTTGCTTCCCTACCTCTTGAAAATGCTGAAATTCTGGTTAAACAAGGTTTAGCTGAAAGGGTTGAAGTCAATCAGCTATGACAAGAAGAGTTTACTTAGAAAGCGGTTTTCTTAACTTCTAGTTTATAGATATCTTTTGGACCCGCTTTCCAGTTTCTAATTTTCTCCCATAAGGCTCTGCTTCCCATTATTATTAATGGATAAACTATTATCCATGTGATGGAGTATAATTGGCCATAATAGTTGTGAAACAACTGCACTTGGGCAGACTCAACACCGTAATCTATTGCGATCACAAAGATGGTCGCTATTCTTAAAATGTTAATGAAATAGGTAACTATGGCACCGATTGCAAAATAGACTATCTTCTGCATCCAAGGAATTGCAGTCTTCTTTAAAAATAACAGTATTGTAACTGTGTATATTAGAAGACTTTCAATGCCAGAACATGGCCAAGCTATACCAAATTCCGCGGATTCCCCCAGTGAATCCTTAACCTCTAAATATGGCATGGAGCCATATGTGGGATGATTACTAATGAAGGACATGCTCGTTTCATATCCCATTAGATTTAGAACGTTTGCTGCAAGCACGGTTGTTGTTGGAACCAGAAACTGAAATGGTGTGAACTTTCCATATGGGTACAGAGTGTCTATCATGTATATCACTCCAATAATCGCGAGGAAAAATACAGAAATTGATAAATCCCTTAAACCATTAATTCCATACGCTAGCAGAATTATTGAGGCGAAAAGCACTGCAAAGACCAGATATTCTATTGAAAGCGGCATCCAGTCTACAAGCGGCACATTACATTGTCTGGCTAGATCCATAATCATTGTATTTAACCCAAAATAGTTGGCTGCAACCACATAGATTGTAGGAAGTAGAAGCGTTATAATGAAGGTAACAGTTCTTATGGACTTCAGTGTACGTTTTTCTATTTGGAACTCTTCCCAGCCAAGTATTGTTTCAAGAGAGAAGAGCCATAGAAAGAAAAGTTGATAGGTTCTGCCTTTCCATGTCATCTCGAAGGAATCTGGATCTAAAAAATATAATACAAGAGATGGTATGACAAATGAGAGGAGGGGTAAGAGTTTTATTAAGATGTTTGATTTGCTCCTAATTGTTTGTACAATGTCTAGCATTGGCGTCCCCAAAGCTTTCTCAAATTCGATATAACTATTCAGCCGTTATTTAAAAATGATTTTTGACTAACGGGTTTTTCGAGTACACCGTAATCGACTGAATTTTAGACTATGCTTTTAGGTTGAATAATCTTCCGAATAGACAGCGAAAAAGTATAAGAGCATGTGTTTATTTATGCAAGGCTGATCGTGAATAAAATGGACGTTCCGAAAGAGATTAGGACGTATTGCTCGAGATGTAAAAAACATCAGATTCACACGGTTACTTTATACAAGGCTGGAAAGAGGAGGGCCTTGGCCAAAGGCGAAAGGCACCACCAACGTGAAAAAAAAGGTTATGGGGGGCAAAAATATCCTCTTCAAAAAGAATTTGCAAAGACTACTAAAAAACAAACTTTAAAGTTAAAGTGCAAAGTTTGTGGTTATACAAAGCAGAAAGACGGCGTACGATTAAGAAAATTAGTGATCAAATAAAAGTGAGGTAATATTATGAGTGAATGGGAGAAACTCATACCACGGCCGAGAA
>JGI24422J19971_10000634_pt1 | contig 19931 bp, 12 predicted proteins | sample DeeMarSWOR152_54_FD_19971 | JGI IMG/M metagenome (IMG submission 19971) | reverse complement strand
CTCACTCGGGCGCCCCGCAGTCTCGATACGCAGCGCTACTGGCGGCGCAGGTGAGCAGGCCTCGCAACTAGCGGGGCAGCCGCTCCGGCAGGTCCGCCACCACGTAGGCCATCACGGCCATCGCGGCCACGCACTCCGCNATNTCACGGGGATCCAGCTTGTCGATCGTGTCCGCATCGGAATGGTGGTACCAGAAGTACTTCTCCCCCTCCACGTGCAGCCCCATGCCCGGCACGCCCTCGCGCATGATGGGTCCGATGTCGGCACCGCCGCCGCCCTGCGTGACCGCGGCAGCGCCGATCCGCTCGAGCAGTCTGCCGATCTCGGCGACAATCTCGTAGGCAGGATCAGATCCCGTGAACCCGAACCCCAGCGGCTTGAACACCCCGGCATCCGACTCGATGGCGAGGATGTGATCGTTGAGTTCGTCCTGATGCGCCTCCCGGTAGGCGCGCGCACCGCGCAGACCGTTCTCCTCGTTGGTCCAGAGTACCGTGCGCACGGTCCGCCGCGGACGCAGGCCCAGGGCGTGCATCAATCGCACCGCCTCCCACGCGGCTACGCAACCGCCGCCATCATCCATCGCTCCCTGGCCGACGTCCCAGCAGTCGATGTGGCCGCCCAATACGACGACTTCGTGCGGATGCTCCCAGCCTACGATCTCGCCGATGACGTTGCGTGACATCACGTCGGGCAGCGTTTGCGCCCCCATCTCGAGCACGACCTCGATCCGCTCGCCGCGCTCCTGCATCCGCTCGAGCATCAGCGCATCCTCGATCGTAATCGCGGCGTGCGGGATCTGCGGCGCCTCCGGATCGTAGATCATCTGCCCCGTGTGCAGCGTCTGCAGCGAGAACGGCGTCACGGAGCGGAGCAAGCTTGCCAGCGCGCCGGCACGCGCCGCGGCCGAGGCGCCGTGGACTCGGTAGGTCACCGTTCGACCGTAGCCGGTGAACGGTACGTTGAACAGTACGATCTTGCCCTGCGCCTCCTCCTTGCGTCTCTCCAGCTCGTCGAAGCTGCTCACGACCAGCACCTCGGCGCGGATCCCCTCCGGCGGCGTGCCCACGCTACCGCCCAGGCCGAGCACCGGCAGATCGAGCCGGCGCGGCGCAACCAGCGTGAGCGACTCCTCCCCGCGCACCCAGTGCGGCACCTGGACCGGCTCGCCACGGACGTTCTCGAGCCCGTCCTTCTCCATCTCCGCCAGAATCCAGTCGACCGCTCGCTCCAGNTTCTCGGACCCGCTGAAGCGGTGGCCGAAACGGTCCACTAGCTCGGCGAGCCGGTTGAACGCGAAGCTGTCGGCCAACGCCGCGTCGATCAGCCGGTCGGCGGCCTTCCGATAAGCCGAGGCGAGCGGGCGGGTAGGCTCCGGCGTGGTCTGTTGACCCAGGACGGGCCTGGCCGCGCAGGTCGCTGCGGCGAGCAACAAGAACAGAAGCGCGCTTGGGACATGTCGCATGGCGATTACGGTCCCTCCACTCTGGATCATGACTGAGAGCGGCATCGATTGGGATAGACGCTGGTCTAATAGAAGAAGGGGTCCGGGACGGAAAGTCCAGGCCTGGCCCGCTCGCTGTCCCCACCTCGAGCGTGGGCAGCAGATACCCGGCTCCCGGCAGACGCCATTGCAGATGTGAGGCCACCAACCCAGGATATCGGTCAGCCTGTCCAGCGGGGGAGGCGCAACCCGGTTGACTTGTTTGTTATTGGCCCTTCGGGAGCAGGGGCTGGTGAACATCCACAGGGAGGCACTCATGAGATGGACTTGCCTGGCTCTAGCGCTGGTTCTGGTCGCGGCGACCAATGCGCCAGCTCAGCGGACGCGCCACCTCGATCACCTGAACTGGATGGAGGTCGAGGAGTTGGTGCCCATGGCGATCCAGACCGTGTTCCTGCCCGTGGGAACCGTCGAGGCGCACGGCGTGGGCCCGAACGGCGCGGACAACCTGGTGCCGGAAGCCCTGGCTGTCTACCTGGCCGAGCAATTGGACGGGCTCATCGCGCCGACGATCTCCTACGGGGTGAACACGAGCATCGACGAGTATGCCGGCACGTTCGGCATCGCGCCCGAGCTACTGGAGGTGCTCGCGAAGCAAGTGATGACCGGCCTCGCCAAGACCGGTTTCCGCAACATCATTGTGCTGAACGGACATGGCCCGAACTTCGCCCCCCTCGATGCGGCGGCGATCGAGGTCTTCCGCGAGACCGAGGCGCGAGTCATGGTCATCAACTGGTGGAGCGCCACAGCCGACCTCAGCGAGGAAGTCTGGGGCGAGCAGGGTGGCCACGCGGGCCTGAACGAGAACGCGGCGCTGATGGTGGTGGCGCGGGACGACGTGCTGCCGGAGCTCTACCGGCCCGAGCAGGCGACACCGTTCAACGACGCCTGGAGCGCCTACCCGTTCCCAACCACCATCGGCCTCTACACGCCGGGCGAGGGCTACCTCGACTTCGATCGTGCGAAGGCGGAGCGCTACTTCAACCGCGTGAAGGAAGAGATGCTGGCCATCGTCCGGGACGTCATCACGAAGTGGGATGCGGGAGGCCACTAGTATGCCACGAGAGCAAAGCTGGTCGGGTCAAACGCCTTTCGTCGGCAGGGAGGAACTCCTCGATCAGCTCATGCAGCAGGTTGACGCTGCGGTTGGCGAAGGTGGCCGGGCGATCTTCCTCCTGGGCTCGCCAGGATCGGGCAAGACTGCTTTAGTGGGTGTCCTCCAGGAGGTGGCGTTCCGTTGCCACCGCGAGCTCAAAGCCGAGTACGTCAACTGCGCCCAGTCCGGCGAGAGGACGTGGCTGGAGTTGGCTCGGCTGTTCACACGTGGCCACCGTTTGAAGCGATCCGCTTGGAAGGTGGTTATGGAGTGGCTCGACGTCACGCAGATCGGCGCGATCTTCACCGCCGTCTGGCGCACGGTGAAGGCCGTTCGGACCGGCAAAGTCGGGGAGGATGATGAGAGACCTGGCCGCTCCGCAAGTGACACGGCGATAGAAGCCGTCCGCATGCTCGTCGAGTATGGAGCGCTCGAGCCCCGCCTGGTCATCTTGGACAGCCTGGAACGGGGCGACGCTGAGGACCTGGCTGGCGCCTTCGCCTTGATCCAGCGGCTCGCACAGACCCGGACTGTTCTCGTTGCTTCGGTGCGTACCAAGGACGGGCGGCCGCCGCCGGCAATCGCCGACCTGATTCTGGAAGCGGAGCGGCTGGGCCGATCAAAGCGCGTGGAGTTGCCGGCGCTCACGCTCAAGGAGTTGCACGAGGCTGTCAAGCGGGCCACGCACAGCGCGGTGCCCGACGAGTGGCTCAGTTGGCTGGCGGAAGCGAGTCGCTGCGTGCCGGGTGCCCTATGGTCGGTGCTGGGCCGTCTTGAGCGGGACGGGAGGCTACGTAGAGCGGGCCGAGGATGGAGCTGGCAGGGCTCGCCGGACGAGGGTGTGGGCAGTGCGCCCCAGAGAACGGTGGACGTTTCCGGCCTCGACGATCAGGACTTGCGGCTCTTGGCCCTCGCTGCCGTCGAGGGACCTGTCTTCCACTCTACCGTGATCGCGGAACTGTCTGGGATCTCAGAACTCGATCTCGAGGATCGGTTCTCGCGCCTCTGCCGAGTGGGCGTGCTGGAGTACCGAGGCGAGGCCGGACAGGGTCCCGAGGTGATGAGCGAATACGCATTCCGAAACGCCATCGACGCAAACGTCTTCGCAGCGAGCTATCCGGAAGAAGAGCGGTCCGGGTTGTCAGCACGCATCGAAGAGATCAAGGAGCGATTCGGGCTCCCCAGCAGCGAACACTGAACGACCCGGGTCCAGCGCGGACGTGTGAGCAGCGTGGGCAACCGGGCGGCCGCTGAGTTGACAGATATCTCCCGAGGCCGCAAATTGGCGCCTCTTTAGGCCTGTAGTTGTTGCCGCAGTGCGTGCCCGGTCCCGCCTGTTCCGAGGGTCACAGCAGTTCGGAGCGAGCATAGAATCTCGCTCCGAACTGTTTTAGCGGTCGGGCTTGAGGTGACTGATGTCGGCAGGTTCCAAACAGCGGCTGTTGCACACGCGCAACAGGAGTGCGTGCGCTTAGGTATCGGACGCCAGTCGAGCGACCTCCGTGGCTGGCGCGGATCTTGTTAGAAAAGGAGGATATCATACAGCGTCGGCCAGAACCGCCCCAACACCAGGAGATCGATCATGGCTACTTCCAAATCGCGCACCGCCCGCTGGGTTGTACCCGTGGGTTTGGTGGTCTTCGCGTTCCTCTTGAAAGCCTGCGCGGAACGCGATCCCACTGAAAGCACGGTGTCTTCTAAGCCCCAGCTAGGCCAGGCGGCGGGCAATCAGTGCACGTTCGTGGATCCGGATGGAGTGCCGCAGGTGTTCGACGCACCGTGCGTCGAGGTGACGGTCACGGTCAGCGGCCAGGGCAAGGACGAGCCCGCAGCAGACGCCGTCGTCGAGCTGTACAACGGTGGGTTTGGTGAGGGCTTCACGGGCGAAGGACTCATCGGGATCAACCTCACGGACGATGAAGGGAAGGTCGCCTTCAACCTCAGTGAGTTCGTATCGGAAGAGTCGCCTTTGGGTCTCTGTGCCGTGTTCAAGGGGCTGAGGGACGTGCAATTCGCACTCGGTGGGGCGCCCTCGCTGGACGCTCCCCCGGGGGTGATCCCAAACGAGGAATCGGATGGCGTAGAAGATGTCTCCGTGGACTTCGAAGGCAGGGTCACCGACACGAGGAAGAAAGACGGGGTGCCGCTGACGCTGGATAACTTCGTCGATAACTGCATCAATTGGGATAACCCCGCCGACGCCCCGTTCTCCGTTGCCTTCGACGAAGTGGAGAGGCTGAGCCTCAAGACAAAGGCCAGCTTCAACCTGGAGACGGAGTGCCGCTTCTCTGACGGCGGGCTGGACTTCGGGACGTCAGACGCTGACTGCAACAGCTGGATGGTACTCGATCTCACGAAGGGCATAGGCCTGGATGATGAACCACTCTGCACTCTTAACGAGACGACCTTGCAGTGGGATTGTAGCAAGTTCTGGGTAGGCATCGTTCCGTACGCCGGCATCAAGCCCGGACTCATCGTCTCGGGCAGCGGTTTTGGAAACGCTGCCATCAACAGAGGCTTGGTGTTGGACGCCAATTATCAGGGCGAGCTGGCATTCTTCGGCGAAGCCGGTGAGTTCTTCACCGCCTCACTCAAGGATGTGAGTCAGGCCGGCGGTGATGGCAAGCCAGGCGGTGGCAAGCCGCCCAAGGACGGAGCCACCGATCTTGAAGCATCTGTCGATCTACTACCGACAACCTGCGTCACGAACGCGCTGGACGAGAGCGACGGCGACGGCGGCACGGGGTGGGACTTCCGCGACCCAATCAAGTTCGGCTACTTCGGCGATGAGCCGTATCTGAACCTTGCTGGCAATCCGATCTTTCCGCCGGACCTGACACACATCACGATCTGGTTTGACATGGCGCCCCCGTCCGGCGGATTCGACCCCTGTACCGGTACTGAGCCGACCGTCTGCGACTCCGAGGCCGAGGTGCAGCTGCACATGCGGTCGAAGCCGGACGACGGCACGAGCAGTGGGCCGACGACCGATAACATCGTGGTGAGTCACAACTTCCAGCCCTGTCTCGCCGGACAGCCTCCTATCGAGATCAGCACGGATCCGGCCATCCAGAGCGTCGCTTGCCGTCAGGTGGAGAGGGAGGACGCTGACTTCATTGAAGTGACATACGTGATCGATACGGACCCGGCGCGGCTGTACGAGTTCCGGCTGGAAGCCTTCGTGGATGTGACACCCGATCCAGCTCGGTCAGACGACACGCGAGCAATGACGCTCATTGACAAGCCTAACTCCTGCCCGCTGAGGGATGGGACGACGGGGGTAAGCACTGACCCCAAGTGGGTCGCTCCTTCCGGGCGTTCATGAGTGGATGAGTGGGGTGCCCCGACTCCTGCGGGGCACTCCAATTTCAACATATCAAGACCACGCTGCCGACCTCTGACGTCGTGAGGTCTTCTCCTCAGGCTTCCGAAGAGGACTCGGGATCGCCGAGCCTTGCCGGGCCTGGCGCGGCTAGGACTTCCTCCTCGCCTCCCACCGGTTCGTGGCCGGGGGCCCGGCTCTGGCGATCCTGCGCCGACCGTCGCAGTTTCCTCCGTTTCGCTGGGAGGTCGCTACGGTGAGCGCATTCGTCGGGCGTACAAACGAGCTCCAGCAGCTCACAGACCGGCTCGACCGCGCACTCGGCGGTGAAGGCGGAGTGGTCTTCATCACCGGCGAGGCCGGAGCCGGCAAGAGCACGCTAGTGGAGCGGTTCTTGATCGACGCGGCACTGAAGGCGCGGGAGGCGCGCGTCATCTCCACCGGGTGCTCGGAGCAGTACGGCGCTGGCGAGCCCTACCAGCCCTTCGTGGACGCGTTTCGTCACCTCGTTGCCGGCGGCGAGGAAGCCGGCGGGAGGAAAAGCTTCCGGGAGCTGGCGAAGAAGCTCGCGCCCTACTGGGTGGCCGCGATACCCGTGGCCGGTGAGATGATCGCCGCCACGATGGTCACGGCCGCCGAGTTAAAGCAGTCCATGGCCGGCGGTGTCGCCACGACTGCGGCTCCCAGCGAAGAAGCGCTGTTCTTCCAATTCACAGAGATCTTTCTGGCCGCAGCTGCCGAGCATCCGATTGTCTTCTTCATCGATGACTTGCACTGGGCCGACAAGGCTTCGGTGACGCTGCTGAGCCACCTGGCGCGGCAAATCGCTGACAAACCGGCATTGATCGTCGGCACCTACCGTCCCGTCGACATCGAGGTGGCCAAACACCCCATCAAGCAGGCGAAGCTTGAGTTGCAGCGCTACGGCGTGGCCGAGGAGTTAGCACTCAGCGCACTGGATTCCGCTGCACTCGTCGAATTCGTGGAGGAGGAACTAGGCGGCGCGGCATCACCGGAACTGGTGCATTTCCTCGAGCGGCGCGCGGGGACCAACCCGCTATTCTTCGGAGAGCTGCTGAAGTGGTGTGTCGAGCAGGGCGTCGCGCACACGGTGGACGGCGAGTGGCACCTCCACAGGTTACACGAGGAGATCGAGACTCCGCGCTCGGCCGAGAGCGTGATCGAGAAGCGCCTCAGCCGTCTGGACGATGACTCCTATCGCGTCCTCGAATACGCCAGCGTCGAGGGAGACGAGTTCGACTCGGCGGTACTCGCTCGGCTGCTCGACACGGACGAACTGAAGCTCGAGGAACAGCTCGACCCGTTGGCTCGCAAGCACAAGCTGGTCCGCTTGGCTGAGACCCGCAGCCTGCCTGACGGCGAGCCGACCAGCATCTACGAGTTCAGCCACACGCTTATCCAGCATGTATTGCACAAGAACCTGAAGGGTAAGCGTCGCATCCTTCTTCACCGGAAGATCGCTGGGATTCTCGAGGAGATCTATCAGGCGGACACGGAGGCCATCTCCCATAAGCTGGCGATCCACTTTGACGAGGGCAGGGTTGCTGATCGAGCCCTAGAGTGCGCGATCGTAGCTGCTACGCGCGCCAGTCGTGTGTACGCGCACTGGGATGCGATTGAGTTTCTCCACCTCGCCCTGAAGAACGCCCAGACGGAGGCTGACAAGGTCGAGGTGCTGGATCGGCTAGGCGACGAAAATGGATTGGCCGGCCACTACGACGAGGCGCTTGACCGTTTCGGCGCAGCCCTTTCGACTATTTCCTCGGACCGCGACGATCTGCGCACGCTGCAATTGAAAAGAAAGATCGTTGTACTTGAGCGGGAGTGTGGGAAGCGTCCGCCTGAGCAGCTGCGGGAGGAGCTTGAGGCTCTAGCGGACAAGGCACGCGGCCTTGAGGCAAAGCCCGAGCTGTGCGAAATCCTCTGGAACATCGGCAGGATCCCAGGCGCGGGCGCAGAGGAAGCCCGCGAGGCGCTGGCCATAGCAGAGGAGCTCGGGGAAGGCGGTCTCACGGCCAAGGCACGCTATCACCTTGCGGTCAGGCTGTGGTTCGGCGAGAACCCAGGGGACGCCATCCCGCACGTCAACGAGGCGCTGAGTTACTATAAGGAGAGAGACGACAAGTTCTGGATGGGCAGATGCTGTAGTGTCCTCGCGGTTATCTATGTTCTGCTGGGCGACTACCGAAAGGCGGTAGCGACTTCTGACGGTGCCGCCGCCCTTTTTGACGAGCTCGGCGAGCCGTTCTATGAATACGCAGTTAGAAACAACCTCGGTCAGCTTCTCGTGCGGATGGGGAAGTGGGATGAGGCGGAAGACAACCTGAGCGAGTCCATCCGACTCGCGCGACGAATGCATGCGACTGCCCGATTGCTCCATCCACTCGAGAACATGGGGCGCTTGTGCTGTACAAAGGGTGAGGACGACCGCGCTGGAGAATTTTGGCAGCAGTTGTTGGATATCGCTAAGGAAACGGGGTACTGGGATAGCGAGATCGTCGCGCGCTGCGGTATAGGCACGTGCTTGCTGAAGAGAGGACGTGTTGTGGAGGCTCGCGACGAGCTGGGGCGCGCCCTGAGTCTCTTGAGTACCGAGGAGTGGACCGAGGCCCGCGAGGACACCGAGATGCTGGCCGCCCAGATCGCGGTAGCCGAGGGCGACGTGCACCAGGCGATCAAGATCCTTGAAACGGGTGAAGAACAACTCGCCTCGCGCGACCGGTACATCTGGGCAACTTACCGGCTGTATCACGGTGAGCTCCTGAGTCGCAGCGACCCCGATAAGGCGATCCCGGTAATCCGCGAAGCCCGGGAGGAATTGCAGCAGCTGGGTGCCCAGCCCATGCTTGAGCGCGCTGAGGCGGTTCTTAACCAGATGAGGACTAGAGCGTGAGCCACCCTGCAGCTGGTTGGCGTTGCCTTGCCTATATCGCGGCAGCTACGGGTCCTCTGCTGGCTTGCGGAGACGAGTCGGCCCAACGGGCTCCCGGGGAATACAGCGATGCGGAGAAAGTCGGCGGCTTGGCGGTCGTCTGTTACATGACCGACTTCGACAGCCTCAATCCCCTGGTCTCACCCGACCAGGGCGCTGCCGATCTGCGCCTCCTCCTCTTTACACCGCTTGTGCTGTACGGCGAGGCCGGGGAGTATCGGCCACTTCTCGCCAATGACTGGGCTTGGGAGGCTGATCAGCGCGTGCTTGTCCTGCGTATTCGCCAGGACTTGACGTGGCACGACGGTACACCGGTCACCGCCGAGGATGTTGCATGGACACTTCGCATCGCTGCCGATCCCGAGTACTCCTACCTCAGCGATGACTTCACTGCTCTCCGGGACGTGGCCGTCGTCGACTCCGCCACGTTGGAGGTCCGTTTTGCCGAACCTTTCATCGCGGGGCTCGAGGCTTTTGTGGGTTTGCCGATCTTGCCGCGTCACCTGCTCGCTGATCTCCCTATTGTGGACTTCGCGACCGCGGAGTACCACCGTGCGCCTGTCGGCAGCGGCCCATTCAGGTTCGCAAATCGGAGGTCTGACGGGTCAATCATCCTGGAGCGCGCGTCCGGCTATCCCGAAGATCTCGGCCGGCCGTTCCTGGACAGATTGGTGCTGCGTACTATACCAGAGAAGGCTTCCCTTGTGGTAGAGGTCGAGACCAGTGGCGTTGACCTCTGTGTCACTACGTCATCGGTTGCGGATGCGGTAGAGCGAAGCCGCGTAGAGGTTACGCCGATCGAGCCGGCGGCGACACAGGTCGTACCGCTGAATACCCGCATCGCGCCGCTTGACGATGCACGGGTGCGCCGTGCCCTCTCTGCCGCGCTGCGTCGCTCGGAAATTGCAGCCACGATTTCGTCAATCGCCCGCCCCGCACGGAACCCCTTGCCAGAAAGCAGCCCTTGGTACGACTCGGATCTGCTGCAAGCGGATGATGATTCAGCGCTGGCGGTCTCACTGCTCGAAGACGCGGGCTGGCCGTTGACGGGTGACGTCCGACGGAACGCTCAGGGCCAGGAGCTTCGCTTCACGCTCCTCGCGCCACAGGTAACCGAGGTCCCCATGGTCATGGTCCAGGCGCAGTTGCGCCGCGTGGGCGTTCAGGTCGACCTCCGCTTTATGGAATGGACTTCCTATGTCGGTTTGTTACAAAGCCCGGATGATCGGCCCGCTGCCATGGCGCTCGGTTTCGTGCCGAGTAGGGTTTTCAACGTGGAGTCGGATCTCTACTCCACGTTCCATACGGGAGAGTACAGCAATCTCGGGTTCTACTCTGTACCGGAGGTCGATGCGCTGCTTGAGCGACTCATGACAGCGTTGCCAACCGAAGAACGCGCCGCCATCTACGACGAGCTTCAACGGCGAGTGGTCGAAGACGTGCCAATCATCTACACGATCAACGAGCCACGGCTCCTGATTCGCGGCCCCAGACTGCAGGGTGTTGCCGTTGACCTGAACGGACCGTTCGCGTCCGTCACAAAGTGGTGGATCTCACCGACGCCTCGTCGCATCGGCGGTTGATCCGGTCGGTGGAGGCTCGCCGCAGATTAGAACTTCCGCTTGTGTGTGAGGATGTTGACGATCAGAACCAGAACCAGCGCGCCGACCACCGAGGAGACGACGGGGAAAGGGACCGCTCCGATCGGTAGGATGAGCGGCTCGGGCCAACCCATGGCGGCCGCGACGCGTGGGCCGAAGAAAGCGCCGACGAGCCCCATAACGAACGATACCGGGCAGCCGCCCCGGGAGTAACCGCTCAGGAACTGGCCGACCGCGCCGCACACGCCGGCAACGACAATCAGGATGGCGACCTCGATGATGCTCATGCGCCCTAAGCTGCAACCTTGTCGCGGTTCTGACAATCCGCCTCTCCGGTCGCGCCCCCGTCGGCCGCCCGGCGCCTGATCGGCTGCCGCTTCCAAGCGGGACGGTCCGCTCGAGCTCGGCATGTGGACACCCGTTCCGCACGGCGGCATATTGCACAACTCCGACACTCGGCGTGCGCCCCTTCAGCCCATCACTTCAAACAGAAGATAGAGCCATGCGGAAGCTCGCTATCGTACTCGTTGCGCTGCTGGCGCCGGCGACCGCCGGTGCCCAGGACTTCGATTTCTACGCTCACGGGCCGTACCGTCCCGGCGTTCCCCGACCGGCGACGCTGCTCGGTTACGAGCCGGGCGAGTTCCATACGAACTATGGCAATATGCTGCGGGTCGTCGACGCCATCGCAGCCGCGGCGTCCGACCGAGTTCGCATCTTCGACTACGGTCGCTCGCTGGAGGGGCGGCCGCTGCGCCTGGTCGTGGTGAGCGACCCGCAGAACCTGGCGCGGCTGGACGAGATCCGGGCGGCGATCCGGCGGCTGCGTGACCCGCGGAACACGGGTCGCGCTCAGGCGGCAGAGTTGACTCGGAGCACACCGGCGATCGGCTGGATGAACTACGCGAACGACGGGAATGAGACGGCGGCGTTCGAAGCGGCGATCCAGGTCGCCTATCAGCTGGCGGCGGGCGACGACACCATGACACGGGCGATCTTGGAGAACGTCGTCACGGTCATCAACCCAGCCCACAACCCGGAGAGTCACGAGCGGTTCGTCGAGTGGTACAATGCCTTCGGCGTGGGCGATTCCTCGCACAGCGCACTGGAGCACGATGCGCCCTGGGGGATGAGTACGAACAACAACCACTACCAGATCGACCTGAACCGTGACGCGCTGGGCATCACGCAGCGGGAGACGCGTGCAATTGTCGCCGCGCATCACGAATGGAGCCCCCAGGTGTTCGTGGATCATCACGGGCAGACCACGCAGTTCTTCATGGCGCCGCCTGTGCTCCCGATCAACCCGAGTTTGCCGAAGCAACAGATCCTCCGCTGGACGGAAGTCTACGGGCGGGGCAACGGGGCGGCCTTCGACCGCTACGGCTGGAACTACTTCGTGCGCGACGTGTTCGACCTGCACTACCCGGGTTACTGGGATAGCTGGCCGGCCCTGAACGGCGCTATCGGGATGACTTACGAGACCGACGGCGGCGGCTCCAGGGGTTATCGCTGGGCACGCGACGACGGTACCGAAGTCACCTTCCGGGACGGGATCGCCAAGCACTTCACGGCGTCCCTGGCCACGCTGCGGACAACAGCGGAGCACCGTGAGGAGCTACTCCGCGACTACTACGAGTTCTTCCGCTCGGGCATGAACGAGTTCGCGGCCGGCCGGCCATGGAAGCGCTTCGTAGTCGTGCCCGGCGCTGATCCGGAGCGCGCGGCGCAGCTGGTGGAGATCCTGCTGCGTAACAATGTCGAGGTGCGTGTGGCGACTGATGCGTTCCGCGCCCGCACGGCCCACGACTATCTGACAGGTCACACGACACGGCGCGAGTTTCCGGCCGGCAGCTACATCATCGACCTGGCTCAGCCCCAGGCGCGCCTGGTCGACGCGTTGCTGGCGCCGGACGCAGAGCTCGATCCGGAGTTTCTGGAGCGGCAACACGAGAAGCGGGCACTCAACGCGCGACGTGGCGCGAAGGCGGCGAAGGAGCGCTACGAGTTCTACGACATCACGGCTTGGAGCTTGCCTCTCTCTTTCGGTGTGGACGCCTGCTGGCTCGAGGATGCTGGACAGGTCGCCGCCCAGCCCCTCAGCGTGGAGTTCGACGAGCTCGCTGAGCCGTGGCGGCCGCCGGCGTTGACCGCTACGCGGGACGTGACGCAGCTCCCTGCGGCGCTACGATCGGGCATCGATGGTGGGGTGCGCGGCGGCCGGGCGGGTACGGCCTACGTGTTCCGTTATGACCGGAACGCGTCCGCGCGACTCGCGATCGCCCTGATGAAAGAGCGGTTCAAGGTCGCCGTGGCCGCGGAACCGATGCACGCTGGCGGGAGTTCCTACCCGCGCGGGACCTTGGTGCTGCGGGTGAACCGGAACCCGGAGACGCTGCACGAGCGGATCGACGCGCTCGCCGAGCGCTTCGGGGTGCCTGTGGACGCGATCCACACGGGCTATTACGCGGAGGGCCCGACGGGTGTCGGCTCCAACCCCGTGGTCACGCTGCGGTCCCCGCGTGTGGCCGTACTGGCCGGCGATCCGGTGAGCACGACGAGCTTCGGCGCGACCTGGTACACGCTGGAGCGTGAGTTCGGGCTCCCGTTCACTGTACTACGGGCGGACCGGCTCAGGAGCCAACTACCCGACTACGATGTCCTCGTGTTACCGCCCGGTTGGACCGGCGGCTATCGGCGCGCTCTCGGCGAAGGCGGCGCCGAGGCGCTGCGCGACTGGGTGCGTGACGGAGGCGTGCTGATCGGCCTCGCTGGCGCCGCGGAGTACCTCGCGGATCCGGAGCTCGAGTTCACGAGCGCCCGCTTGGTGCGTGAGGAGGCTGAAGAGGGGGAGGAAGCTGCGGGAGAGCTGCCGCCCGCGGCCGGCGCCGAGTACCCGCCCCTCGTCAGCCGCGAGGCCGGCGAGGGGGCGCCGCTCAGCGTGCCGGGCACGATCATGCGCGCCTCCGTGGACCTCACTCACCCGTTGACGTTCGGCTACGAGTCCGACGTGATCGCGGTCCTGATCACTGGCGGTGATTTCTACCGGCCGTCGAAGGAGGGCTCCAATCCCGTCGGTTTCACTGGCGGCGACCTACTGGTGGCCGGCTTCGCCTGGCCAGACAACACGGAGAGGTACCTGGATGGAACCGCGTGGATGGTCGATGAGCCGCTGGGCAGCGGCCGCGTGGTTCTCTTTGCCGACGACCCGAACTTCCGAATCATCTGGCCGTCACTGAGCCGACTGCTCTTGAACGCGATCTTGATCGGACCGACGGTCAGGTAACTCGCTCATAGGCATTATTGATAAGGCCAGGGCACAGCGGTGCACGCTTCGCCCTGGTCTTTGTTTGCCCGTGTGTTTAAGGTTGTCGGTATGGACGGTGCGAACGCCGACGCGCTTCACGAATCCGGTTGGCCCACCGACGATCCGCGCTTGCTGGCTCTGCTGCCGCTGGTCTACGTAGCGTGGTCCGACAGCGACCTCACACCTGCGGAGATCGGCGACATCGCGGAGCACGTCGATCGGCTCGATTGGGGTGGCGAGGCGAAGCGCGGCGTGGTGGAGCGCTGGCTCAACCCGAGCGTGCCGCCGGGGCCGGCGGCGCTGCGCGCTTTGCTCACGGTCGTTCGGGGACTGGCGAGCGACCTGCCGGACTCGGAGCGCCGCTCGCTCGCCGAGCTCGGGATCGAGCTGGCCCGGGCGAGCGGCGGTGGCGATGCAGAGTATTGGAGGGCCCCGGCGGTACGCGGCGCGCTGGCCGAGATCGAGAGCGCCCTGGGCGTGGATCCGTGCGATGCCTGCCGCGAGCTGCTGGGCCCCGAGGGCCNGCGCCCAGAGGTNGCCGAGGCGGAGCCAGCTGCGACCTTCGAGGTNTCGGGGCTGACCCGCCTGCTGGGCGGCGCCTACCGGCACACGCGGGAGCAGGTGTTCGAGATCNTGCGACAGCCACAGTTCCGCTACGTGTATGGGCTCGACCGCACCAGGTATCAGGANCGCGTNTGCCAGTGGTGCCAGGAGCTCGCGCGGCACGGGCTGGGCGCGCTCGCCTACCCGCCGGAGTACGGTGGCCAGGGTGACATAGGACTCTTCATCGCCGTCATGGAAGCACTCGGCTTCCACGATCTCAGTCTAGCGATCAAGTTCGGTGTCCAGTTCGGCCTCTTCGGTGGCAGCATCCATCAGCTGGGTACGCAACGCCATCACCAGAGACACCTGCGCGACGTCGGCACGCTGGCACTCCCGGGTTGCTACGCTATGAGCGAGGCCGCCCACGGCTCGAACGTGCGGGATATCGAGACGGTGGCACGCTTCAACAAGAGTTCGGGCGACTTCATTGTCCACACACCATCTGGCCGTGCTAGGAAGGTGTACATCGGTAACGCGGTGCACGGACGGATGGCGACTGTGTTCGCGCAGCTCGAGATCGGTCATGTCCGCTATGGCGTTCATGCCTTCCTGGTGCCGATTCGCGACAGTCAAGGGAACGTCTGCCGGGGTGTTCGCATCAGGGACAGTGGTGAGAAGCTCGGCCTGAACGGCATGGACAACGCCTCGATCTGGTTCGACCATGTGCACGTGCCTCGGGAGAACCTACTGAACCGCTTCGCCTACGTGAGCGCTGACGGTGTCTATGCCACGACGATCCCCAGCGACTCCCAACGCTTCTTCACGATGCTGGGCACGCTCGTGGGCGGGCGGATCGGCATCGCCGCTGCCTCACTGAGCGCGGCCAAATCCGGGCTGACGATCGCGGTGCGCTACGGCTCACGGCGTCGGCAGTTCGGTGCGCCGGGCCAGGCTGAGTTGCGGCTGCTGGACTACCGCAGCCATCAACGCCGGCTGATGCCGCCGCTGGCCACGACCTACGCCCTCGACTTCGCTCTCAGGCACCTGGTGCGCCGCTTCTTGGCCCGCCGTGGGGAAGGCTCGCGGGAGGTCGAGGCGCTGGCCGCCGGTCTCAAGGCCTACAGCTCCTGGCACGCCCTGCAGACGCTGCAGACCTGTCGCGAGGCCTGCGGCGGTGCGGGCTACGTGGCGGTCAATCGGTTCGCCGCGCTGCGAGCCGACGCCGATCTGTTCACCACGTTCGAGGGCGATAACACGGTGCTGATGCAGTTGGTTGCCAAGGCGCTGCTTACCGACTACCAGCAGCAATTCGAGGAGGTGAAGTTCCCCGCCGTGCTCACGCATCTGACCCGGCAGGCGGCTAGCGCGGTCGCCGAGCGCAACCCGATCGTGACTCGCCTCACCGACGAGTCACATCTGCGTGACCACGAGTTCCAGCTCGGTGCCTTCCGCTACCGCGAGAGCCAACTGCTTGTGAGCGCCGCACGACGCCTGAAGCGGCGCATCGAGAAGGGTGTCGACGCCTTCAGCGCATTCAACGACTGCCAGGACCATCTCCTCAAGCTCGCTCACGCCCACGTCGAGCGCGGCATTCTCGAGCAGTGCGTCGAAACGATCCGCGACGTCTCCGACGCGGACCTGGGGGCCGCCCTGAAGACGGTCTGTGACCTGTTTGCACTCTCGAAGATCGAGGAGGACAGCGGTTGGTACCTGGAGAACGGTTACATCGAGGGGGTCAAAGCCAGGGCCATCCGCAGGATGGTCAACCGGCTGTGCGCCGAGACACGCCAGCAGGCGCAGGCACTGGTGGACGCGTTCGCCATCCCGGACGAACTGCTGGGCGCGCCCATTGCCCAGCGCGACCTCTCCACGAGGCGCCGCTCGGTCGAGTAGAATCCAAAATGATGCGCCGCCAGGGCGGCCTCAGCGCGCCTAACCCTGGCGGCATCAGGAAGTAGGAGGGGACTCGTTACGGCAATCTGCGCTCCCACAGCGGGCAGGTGGGACAGCTGAGGTAGTCTTCTTCGCGTTCAAGACTATCGGAAGCGCCGGTTTCCGAACGAGCCCCCTGTAGCTTCGCTACGCTGGGTCCTGGCCTCACTCTCTAGGCTTCTGCTTAGCAGCTCAGCAGCAGATAAAGCAGAGCGGCGAGGATCGGCAGAAGTCCTGCCGTGACTTCCAGGCGCTCTGTAGGCGCGAGGACCTTGGTGTCAACCCTCATTGTTATCTACCTTACAAGGTAGGGGGAGTCCTGCTCGGTACAGTCGTCTCCTAAATGTATGCCGCACCTATCAGGTACCCGGTCAGGTGGCGATCATTGTAGCGATCATGTAGCTATCATGTGGGCGTCTACCTATCAGGTAGGCGATCATGCGGTCGTTATGGGGATGGCCTCGCCTGGAGAGTGGTGAGGTAGGTTGCATAATGGCTGCGCTGCGGTCGGTGTCTTGTCGCTGGGACCCGGCGGCGGCAATTTGTCATTCCCGAGCCCGATCCCGAGGATAAACGCTAAGGCGAACCCTGCGCGGCTGGCCGAGGCGTGGAGGCAGGTTAGAGGGCATTCCTATGATCGAGATACGAACGCTCGGCCGGACGTCGGTCGCGGTGAGAGGGGAGCCGCTCACTGGGGAGGCGGCCTGGCCGAAGTCGCTGGCGCTGATCGTCTACATGGCGCGAGAACCGGGGCCGGATCGCCGGGATGAGATCCTCGGTGTACTCTGGCCGGATCGGGAGGAGAAGCGGGCGCGGCGGGCCCTCAACCAGCTCCTCTACACGCTGCGCAGGACCAGCCCGGAATTGGACCTGGAGAGCGTGGAGGACGCGCTTGACTTCGGCCGGGAGTTCTGGCTCGACGTGGAGGAGTTCGAGCGTCGTCTGGAAGGCGGGGATCTGAAGGGTGCCGTCGAGCTGTACGGGGGGCCGTTTCTGGCGGATCTCGCCCTGAACGAGCCGGAGTTCGACCACTGGGCGGACCGGCAGCGGGCCGATCTCCAGCGCAGATTCCGCAAAGCGGCGCTCGAGCTGGCCACGCAGGCGCGAGCAGCGAGCGACTACGATGGTGCGGTGAAGTACTGCCAGCGGCTGTTGAGCTCGGACCCGCTGGACGACGAGGTGCAGCACCTGTTGATCGAGTGCCTGTATCTGCGCGGTGATCGGGTGGCGGCACTACGCCAGTTCGATATTTACCGGGATCTTCTGGCGCGGGAGTTGGAAGTGGAGCCGCTCGAGCACACGTTGGCGCTGGTTGAGCGGATCCGCGAGGAGCCGATGGCGGAAGAGGCAGCGGGTGCCGAGGTCGCTGAGGAACCGGCCGGAGTGGGAACCGAGGCGCCGGCGGCGGGAGAGTCGGTGGGCGGTGCTGGGGAAGCTGGCCCCAAGCTGGAGATCGGGGAGCTGCCGGCGATCGCGTGGCTGCGCGAGCGCCGAGGTCCGGTGGCTGTGGCGGCAGCTCTGGTGGTGGTCGTCGTGCTGGCGGTCTCGCTGTGGCCGCGTGGCGGCGAAGAAGAGCCGGTCCTGGCCACTAGCGCGGTGGTAGCGAGCGAAGCGGTCCGGGTTGCCGTGCTGCCGTTCGAGCCTCACGGGCTAGAGGCCGCTGGCGCGGGGCTGGCGGCGGGCGTGGCACAGCTGCTCTCGCTGAACCTCGACGGTTTCGGTCCGATCCAGAGTGTGGACCACCGTCTGGTGCTACGGCGCTGGCAGGGCAGCGACCTGAGCCGGGCAACGGTGCCGGAGCCGGGGCAGTTGAGTGGTCTGGCGCGGGAGCTGGGCGCCACCTCGCTGGTGCTCGGCAACCTCCACGCCAGTGGGGGCGAGTTGCGCGTGGTGGCCGAGCTCGTGGGTGCCGAGACCGGCGAGCTGCTGTCGCGGGCTGACCTGCGGGGCGCCCGGGACGATCTGTTCGCGCTGCTCGACGAGCTGACCCTGTCGCTGGTCGAGGGCGTGTGGACAGCCGCGGACCTGCCCGCGCTGCGGGCGGTGGGGCGAGAGACCAGATCGCTCGCGGCGCTGAAGCGGTACGTGCGTGCCCAGATCCACGCCGGTGAGGGGGAGTGGGGCGAGGCCATGTCCGGGTATCGGGCGGCGGTTCGCCGGGACTCCGCGTTCCTGCCTGCGGCCCGCTCGCTGGCGGAGCTGCTGCTGCAAGCGGCAGGCGATCCGGCGGATGAGGCGCGAGCGGCGGTGAACGAGATGCTCGAGCCGAGTCGACGGTGGGCCCGGCGCATACGCGTCGCCGAGCTCATGGCGGTACTGGAGTTCGCCAGCGGGCGGCCGATCTCGGGTTACGGCTGGCTCGACGAAGCGGGGCGCGCGGGTCTGCCGCCGCAGCAGGTCCAGGCCTGGCGTGCGCTGGTCGCGGTATACGGGCTTGGTGATGAACCGATGTACCTGTCGCCCGTGGCCGAGCGGCCGCCAGGAGACACCGAGGAATTCCGCAGCTGGGTGCGCGACACCTGGTTGAGCGGAGCCGTTGCGGTTCGCAGTGGGGTCGAGGGAGCGGCCCGGGCTGCGGCGGAGGCGCTGGCCGGGGCCTCGGACAGCACGGCCACAGGCCGGCTGGCAGCGAGCCTGGCTGCTGGCCTGGAAGCGGAGCTGGCGCTGGCGGCAGATGATAGCGCTGTCGCACTGGACGGGCTGCGCCGTGCGGTCGAGGCCGAGGCCGGGGCAGACCGGGAGTGGGCGCTGTCGTTCTTCAGGTATCGTTTGGCTGAGCTCTTGGAGGCAGGCGGCGACTCCGCGGCTGCGGCTGCGACGCTTCAGGCGATAGAGATGCGCTCGCTTGGCAGCCTGCTCTTGGCTGCCAGGGCCCAGCTGGGCCTGGGTCGAGCGCTGGAGGCGATGGGGGAGATGGGTCAGGCCGCAGTTGCCTATGTGGTGGCGGCCCGCTGGTGGAGCCAGGCGGAACCGGCGTTCGCGGAGGAAGTGGAGCAAGCGCGGGCCGGAATAACCCGAACTCAGCCACAAGAATAGAGGTCGCGGACCCGCCGCCCGCTTGCCTTCCGCGAGCTCCCCCGCGTAACGCAGCCTCCAGCTGAGTCGACTCCAGCCGCCGCCCAAACGCCCCGAGCGTCAGCGAGCATCTGGACCGGGCGGCGCTGCCTCTCCCACGCCTCAGTGCTCTGCCTGGCGCGCCGCGACTCTCGCAGGCGTATCTCGAAGCTGTGGTGGCGCACCCGCCTAATTCTTTGAGTGATCTCACCTTACGGCCCTCACACCTCCCAGATGACGCCCAGATGATACGCGGAGGGCCCCGCTGATAGCTGGCTGAGATCCGGCTGACAGTCGCCCCTTATCCTGGTCGGTGAGGATAGGGGGAGCTGTGAGCGGGGCGATATGGACTTGCAGCGCCAAGGAGTGATGAAGGATATGATCGGCAGGTTCAAGGAAGTCACTGGCTTGGGCGAGGCCGTCGGTCTCGGGATGTTCTACGTCACGATGCTGGCCTTCTTCCTGTATGCCGTGCTGACCGTGGTCGAGTCGGGCACACCATAGCAGGTGGGACAGCGGGTCCCTCCCGTGGTGGGGACGGTACAGCCCACCGCGGTTCAGCCCCACCGTCGCAGCAGCGGTACCCTGACACCCACCCGCAGCGAGGGGCGCCCGATCC
>JGI24422J19971_10000633_pt1 | contig 19945 bp, 19 predicted proteins | sample DeeMarSWOR152_54_FD_19971 | JGI IMG/M metagenome (IMG submission 19971) | reverse complement strand
ATCTATAGAAACCATTTTGAAACGCCCATTAGTCTGAACCATGTGAGGGCATACTGAAAAAAAAGATACCCATACCCACAAATGAGCCAAAGAATCACTATGTCAGGTTTTACTATGAGGTAGCCCTGGCGTTTTCCCTCCCATTCGCATTCTTCATACACAGGACAATTTGCGCATCGCGGCCGCCTCGCGCTACAGATCTCCCTGCCGAATTCGATGAGGGAGAGATGGACCCTTTGCCTCTTCCCTGGGGGAATAACAGCCTCGAAGGCCGTTCTGATTTGCTCGTACCCTGCATTTTCTCTGACAACTTTCCAGCGTTTGGCGATACGGCTGATGTGGGTGTCCACGGGAAAGCTCTCCCTTTCGCACACCAGCGATAAGAACACATCGGCAGTCTTGAACCCGACCCCGGGGATTTTCAACAAGCGCTCCCTGGTCTGCTCGGGGGGTAGACGAGAGAGGCTATTCAGGTCTCCCCCATATTCCTTGAGGATAACCCGTGCGAGTTCCCTGATCCTGGGTGCCTTTGTATTGTAGAGACCTGATGGCTTAATGCACTCCTTGATCTCCTCGAGCTCTGCATCGGCCAAGACTTCCGGGACAATCTTAAATCTCTTCCTGAGGTTTTCAAACCCCTTTATCGTTGCCTCTCGGGAGGTATTTTGGGAAAGGACGGTAGAAACCAGCCTCTCGAAGGGGGTTAACGCCTTATACCACCTCCTTCCGGGAAATGCCTTCAGAATCCTATCTATCCTGTGGGAAATGGAGTTCACGCCGACGATCCCTTTCTGGGGGCACCACTCCCCCGATTTTGTCAGTGTACGGAAGCAATGGCCAAAAAGTCAATGCAGGTGTAGTTGCTAAATTCCTGGAGGTCACGGAATAATCCGTTTTGTTGACATTCGGGCAAGAGATCAATAAAATCCCAGACGTTTTTCCCGTTGAGGTTAATAGTAGTAGAGGAAGTTCGGCTCACTTAATACCATCTGTAAATAGGGGGAGGTGAAGATGGCAGAAGAAAGAGAGAGATGGACTTCAAGGACAAGTTTTGTCATGGCTTCAATTGGAGCCGCCATTGGCCTCGGNAATGTCTGGAGATTCCCCTACATAGCNTACACCAACGGGGGAGGGGCATTCCTTGTACCCTTCTTTGTTGCCCTTCTGACTGCGGGCATTCCCCTGATGATTCTTGAATANGCCATGGGCAGGAAAATGCAGGCGGGTGCCCCGACTGCATTCGCTAAAATAGGGAAGAATTTTGAGTGGATTGGGTGGCTTGCCCTATTCGCCGTAATGCTGATCTTCTGTTACTATCCTGTCATTATGTCCTGGTGCTGGAACTATATGTTCTATTCTATAAAACTCGGGTGGGGAGCTGAGGCAAAAGATTTCTTCTACGATAACTTCCTTCAGTTGACTGATGGGCCAGGAAATCTTGGAGGTATTCGATGGCCAATCCTTATCGGGCTGGCTATAAGCTGGCTTGCAATCTTCCTCATCCTCTATAAAGGCGTTAGGATCGTCGGCAAGGTTGTGATCTATACAGTTACCATTCCCTGGATAATTCTCGTCATAATGCTTATAAGGGGACTCACCCTTCCCGGGGCCCTTGNAGGTGTCAACTACTACCTCACACCAGACTTCAAAGCCATTCTCAGGCCCGGAGTATGGCTCGCTGCGTATGGACAGGTCTTCTTCAGTTTATCCCTTGGAATGGGCACGCTGATAGTTTATTCGAGTTATCTCTCTCCAAAATCCGATATAGCCAATAACGCCGTCATCACATCTCTTGGGGATGCTGGAACCAGTTTCTTTGCTGGCTTTGCCGTATTCTCGGTAGTCGGGTATCTGGCTCAGGCAATGAATGTCGGGGTTCCCAAAGTTACCACATCGGGCGTGGGTCTCGCCTTTATAACCTATCCCACTGCCATAAAACTGCTGCCTTTGTGGGCACCTTTATTCGGTTTCCTCTTTTTCCTTTTGCTTCTAACCCTTGGGATAGACTCCTTCTTCTCCCAAGTGGAGCCTTTTGTTGCCGGATTCACGGATAAGTGGAAGTTCAAGAAGGAGACTGTTTTGATCGTCGTCACCGTGGTTGGATTCTTGATGGGTGTAGTATTCACAACAAGAGGTGGTTTTTACTGGCTTGATATCATTGACTATTATACTTGTTCCTTCGGGCTCACCCTTGTAGCCATCCTCGAATCCATCGCAATCGGATACTTTTACAAGACTTCGAGATTGAGGGAGTACATAAACGAAGTGTCAGAATTCAGAATAGGGAAATGGTGGGACATCGCAATAATGGTAATTTTGCCTTTGGTGCTCGGAGTTTCCCTTATCCTGGAACTTGTGAGGCTCATAAGAGAGGGTTATGGCGATTACCCCTCGTGGGCGAGTCTTCTGGGTGCAATAGTCCTTGGTGTCTTGATAATCCTCTCCTTTGTCCTCATGAGGATTAGGGCAAGGGAAGAAGCGTGAATTTTGCTGCACTCAGAGAACCACCTTTGCCCTGGTAAGGCGTCGGAGTTTTTGGAATTCTTAGAAGAAGGGCTACCGGTCGCGTTGAGCTTCCCATCCGCTCAAGGCACGCTCCAGGCGCTGAAGGACTTCCTCCCGCCCGAGGATGGACATGACCGTGAAAAGCGGTGGGCTTACCGTTGTTCCAGTGAGAGCCAGCCTGACAGGCTGGGCCACGTCACCTAGCTTCCCCTCGGTCAGCTCATGGGCAAGCTTTCGAAACGCATCTTCCAGGGCCTGCTCGTCGTTCAGGTCTATGGATTCCCCCAAGGAGCGCACCCTGGCAAGCAAGGGCTTTACCTCGGGTTTGAACCACTTCGCTACTGCCTTTGAATCGTAGCCTTCGGGAGGCCTGAAGAAGATCATCGCTGACTGGGCCATGTCACGCAGTGTCTTTGAGCGCTCCTTGAGGCAATTTGCGATTCGACGGAGTCGGCTATTCGCTTCGGTCTCCACGCCTAACTCTGCCAGAAAAGGGAGAAGCATCTCAGCCAGCGTCGCGCCATCGGTTTCCTTAATGTAATGGGCGTTGAGCCACCTGAGCTTATCCGGATTCATGACCCCTGCCGATCTGCCCAGGTGTTGGAGATCGAACTTTTCCTCAAGTTCCAGCCGAGTGAAGATTTCCTGATCGCCGTGGCTCCATCCCAATCGGCTCAAGTAGTTGACCAGGGCGTGGGGAAGATAACCCATGTGACGATACTCCTGCACAGAGACGCTGATCCCCAACTTGCGGTACTCCTCTTCGCGGCGCTTGGAAAGCTTTGAGCCGTCTGGTCCATGAGTCAATGACATGTGGGCGAACTCCGGCACAGGATACCCGAAGGCACGGTAAAGCAGGATCTGTTTGGGGGTGTTCTGGACGTGGTCGTTTCCCCGGATAACATGGCTGATTCTCATGGTTGCATCATCCACCACTACACAGAAGTTATAGGTGGGTGAGCCATCTGAGCGCGCCAGGATCCAATCGTCCAGCTTGCTTTGGTCGATGGGTACCTTGCCAAGCACAAGGTCGTCGAAGTGGCCCGGCACGACACCAGGAGTGCGGAAGCGGACCGTGAATGGCCTTCCAGCGGGGTCCTCTTCGGGGTCCCTGCTCCGGCACGTCCCATCGTATTTGTACCCGGCCTTCCGCCGCTTGGCCTCGAGTTCTTCAGGCGGGCAGTAACACCGATACGCCTTTCCCTCACGAAGGAGTCTTTCCAATTGCTCCCGGTAGATTTCCATCCGCTCAGATTGGAAGTAAGGCCCCTCATCCCATTCCAGAGCGAGCCAGCGCAGACTGTCCAGTATTTGTTCTACTGCCTCTGGGGTTGACCTCTGTCGATCCGTGTCCTCGATGCGCAGGATAAAGGTTCCCTGGTGGTGTCGGGCGAACAGGTAGTTGAAGATGGCCGTGCGGACTCCGCCAATATGCAAATATCCTGTCGGAGAAGGCGCGAAGCGAACTCTCACTCTTTCGGCCATTGAAGCTCCTCATAGTTATGCGATCAACCGCTAACGGTAATGGCATAGCTCTTGTTGAGATTTCCACTCTTTGCTGGGAGAAGTATAAGAAATTGAGCGCTATGAATCAAACTTAAAACAGTATAGGGAGCGTGAGGGGGCGCTATCTTTTCATCATCACGTTCGGCAGCCACAGGATGATATCCGGGAAGAGAATCATCAGGGTTAGGCCTATGATAATAAGGCCCAGAAAGGGAATGACGCCGCGGATGATGCTATTGGTGTCGATCCCCATCTCGTCCGGGATAATGCCCCTCAAGAAAAATATGGCATAGGCAAAGGGAGGACTCATGAACGATAGCTGAAGGTTAACGACCACGCACATGGCAAACCAGAGGCGGTCAAACCCGAGGGCATCGCCGATCGGAGTAATGAGAGGAACCATGACGAGGACAATGCCGATCCAGTCAATGAACATCCCCAGGAGGAAGACGATAATCATGATCAGAGCAAAGCTTCCCCACCTCCCGAATGGGACACCTATGATGAGGTCTGTGAGGACATCCCCGCATCCCATCCCCAGAAATGTTCCCGTGAACATGTTGGCGCCAATAGCGATAAAGAGCGCCATGCTGGTGGTATGCATGGTTCGAAATGCTGTCTCCCATATGGCCTTGACCTTCAGGGTGCCATAGAAGAAAGCGAGGATCATGGCACCGACGGCCCCCATAGCCGCTGCCTCCGTGGGCGCCGCTATTCCGAAGAAGATGGTCCCGAGAACGGCGAGAATGAGAACGACCGGGGGCATCAGAGATGTGGCAAGCAGGTACATTTTTCTTTTCGTGGGCACCGCGCGTTGCTCAGGAGGCATAACCGGGCCTAGCTCCGGTCTGATGAGGCATCGAATTGCAACGTAAGCAATATACAACGAGGAGAGTAAAAAGCCGGGTATGAAGGCCGCCATAAAGAGCTCTCCTACCGAGATGGTGGCTGTGGGGCCATAAAGGACCAGCATGATGCTGGGTGGGATGAGAATTCCCAGTGTTCCCCCGGCGCACACAGCGCCCGATGCAAGGGCACCGTCGTAATTTCTCTTAACCATGGCAGGAAGTGCTATGAGACCCATCATGACCACGGAAGCGCCGATAACGCCAACAGCGGCTGCCATGATGGTCCCCAGAATAATGGTGGAGATGGCAAGTCCGCCCCTGAGGCCTCCCAGCAAGAGATAAAGGGAACCGAAGAGCCTCTCCGTCACCCCTGACCGTTCCACCATGATGCCCATGAAGACGAACAGGGGAAATGCAAGGAAGACGTATTCCGTACTGATTCCGTAAAGACGCAGATAAAACATCTCGAACATCCCCGGCCCCCAGAGCAGGAATCCAATGATCATAGAGACGCCGCTCAGGCTAAAGGCCAGAGGAAATCCCAGCAGTATGCCCACCAAAATCCCGCCGAACATCACAACAGTCGTCACCACTGGGCTTAACTCGATCACAGCTCCCTTCCCTTTACCAGCATGTAAGTATCCCGAATGAAGTTAGCCAGACCTTGCAGCCAGAGAATGGAAAGGCCGATAGGTATCACCGATCTGAAAGGCCACATGAGGGGCCGCCAGAAACCCACCTCTGAGAATTCCTTGACCTTATATGCGTGGATTGCGTGCTCTGTGGCTGCCACGATGAGTCCAGTGATGAGCGGAAAGAAGAAGATCAGCGTTAACAAAACATCAATAGTGAGCCTGATTCGTTGTGGGAGGCGATTGTAGATGATGTCCACTCGCACGTGCCGCCTTTGAGAATGCACATACCCAGAGCCCAGGATGATGATGGACCCCCCAAGCATGTAGCTTATATCGTACTGCCATATGGTGGGGGCACGAAAGGCATAGCGCAGTACGACATCATAGGCAATGATCAGGACCATGGCAAACGTCGCCAGGCTGACCGCCCTTCCGCTCCATGTGCTTATCCGGTCAATTCCACTGAGGATCTTCTTGATGAAATCCATTGAAATCTCCTCTGGGTCTCCAAGAATTCCCGGCATCTCATCCAAGCACCTGGTTGTGGATCAGGGATTCAATGCATCTACTATGAGGCTGCCTGATTGTACCTCACCCTTAATCAATCTCCATGAGGGCCGGATCGGGCTGGCAGAATTCCTTGTACCCCCTGTAGCGCTTGAGGAAATTCCGCTGGCTTTTCAGTACCTTGGCAAAGAACGGATCTTCTTGGGCCTTGCGATCATACAGGTCGTTGGCCTTTTTCACCACCTCTTTCTGCACTTCCACTGGGAGTTTGTAGAACTTGCTTCCGTATTCCTTGAGCTTATCCATGGCAACAACGTCGCCATAGTCCATAGCGCAGAGCATCCTCATGGATGTTGCCTCAGCGGCGACCCTCACGATGGCCTGGAGGTCTGGTGTCAGTTTCTCCCAGGATTTCTTGTTCACCAGAAGCTCATAGACAGCCATGGGCGCGTGGATTCCGGGGCCAACCACATAGGCGCCCAGTTGATGAAAACCAACGCTGTAGTCAACACCAGGTGTGCTGAACTCAAAGGCATCCAGAACCCCTCGCTTCATACTCTCGAAGATCTCCCCACCTGGGGTCTGGACAACTGCTGCTCCCAGCTCGGTGAGGAGCTCGCCCCAGATACCGGCTGTGCGGAATTTCATTCCCTTGAAATCGCTTAAACTATTGATGGGTGTTTTGAACCAGCCGAAAAGCTCTGCCGAGGAATATCCCATGGGCCCCACGGCCACCACGTTGTAATTGTGGCGGTCGTACATCTCCTGCCAGAGTTCCAGACCCCCTGCCTCATAACACCACACGGCAAATTCCAGGGGGTTGGGACCGCCTGGGTACAGATTAAACAGGTCTCCAGCGAGGCCAATCTGGCTCGTGTGATAGTGGCACCCGGAGAAATGCGCGTCTATTGTCCCCTTGTTTACGGCGTCGAATTCCTTGAGAGCCGGCACAATGGCACCACCTGGAAAGACTTTAATCTCCAGCCTTCCACCGCTGGCCTCGTTGACCTTTTTGGCAAATTCTTTGGACCCGTAGGTAACGGCCATGCCGGCCGGAAACGGCCCCTGTAGCTTCCATCTGATTTTCTTTGCAGCACGCACATCCTGCACCATACAAAAACTGCACGCCAAAAAGACCATTACGATCAAGGCAACCATCGTTTTCTTTTTCATCGTGTCCTCCTCCTGAATAGTGTTGGACATTAGAATGAAATTAGGCTCCGTGTCTTCCCTCAGGGATACGTGCATCACCTCCTTGTGGGGGATTCCTTGGTTTTGCCGGAATAGTATTCATCTCTCACCGCAGGCAGAATACTATTCGTATTCCAAAACCCTCGTGTGTTCAAAGTTGAAACGTTCCAGATTGCCATCCAAGCTACCACAGCCATGAAAAACGGCAGTGGAAGCACGTCTCAAATATTCCCACTGTAGATGGCTGTGCTGGAGAAAGCGGGGAAGAGAACCATTGTTTCTCTAAATGTGCGAGGCAAAATACCATTACTGAAGTGCGCCTGTCAATTACAAAGGAAGATTCAAAAGACGGCCTCACCGCTTCGCTTTCTGAAAAGGTGGATCCTTTCGATATGTGGGACCAGATCAATATCCTGATGGAGTTTTGTCTCTGTATCTGCTGACAGGACTGCTGTCAAGGTGTGCGCGCCTGTGCTCAGGTCAAGATACAGCTCCTTGCCCAGGGGTTCAATGACGTTTACCTTTGCCCTGATGGTAGCCCTCTGACTGGATGGCCTTCGTTCCTCACGTTTTTCACGGAAGTCCTCCGGCCGGATACCGAAGATAAACTCCGTTTCCTTAATAAGACGTACCTTGGAGGCCATGGGGTTAGGAAGAGGGATCCTGAAGTCTTTGGCGTCTATATAGATGCGGGAATCCTCTTCAAGGACTCGGCAGGGGATGAAGTTCATGGCCGGGCTGCCGATGAATCCTGCAACAAAGAGGTTCGCCGGTTTATTGTAAAGGTCTAAAGGGGTGCCTATCTGTTGGACATTGCCATCTTTCATAACCACGATCCGGTCACCCATTGTCATGGCTTCTACCTGATCATGGGTCACGTAGACCACCGTGGCCTGGAGACGCTCGTGTAACTTCTTCAGTTCAGTCCTCATCTGGACTCTCAGTTTTGCATCCAGATTACTCAGCGGCTCATCAAATAAGAAGACGTCGGGGTCCCTCACTATGGCCCTGCCTAACGCTACCCGTTGCCTCTGGCCGCCGGATAGTTGTCTGGGCTTCCTCTTCAATAAGTCCTGAATCCCCAGGATTTCAGCAGCCCTTCTTACCAGCGCCGATCTCTCTTCTTTTGGGATCTTGCGCATTTTCAAGCCAAAGGCCATGTTATCGAAGACCGTCATATGCGGATAGAGGGCATAGCTCTGGAATACCATAGCGACGTTTCTATCCCTGGGTGCGAGGTCATTGACTAAACGATTGTTAATGTAGATCTCCCCTTCGGTGATTTCCTCTAATCCGGCAATCATTCTCAAGGTAGTGGTCTTGCCACAACCTGAGGGTCCCACAAGTACTAGAAATTCTCGATCGGCAATCTCCAGATTAACGTCATTAACGGCAACGACTTCGTCAAATCTCTTGGTGATATTTTTCAGCGACACATTTGCCACCGATCGCTCCCCTGTCACAGTTTCCTTCCCATCACTTTCCGGGCAGCTTCGGTGATATGGCGGGTGTTTAGGCCGTATTTCTCCAGAAGCTCCTCATACTCCCCGGATTCCGCAAAGGTATCCCGTAAACCTATCCTTTCCATAGGGACGGGCCTATTCTCTACAACCACCTCAGCGACGGCGCTCCCCAACCCGTTGAGGATATTGTGGTCCTCAACGGTTACGATAGCACCTGTCTGTTCAGCCGCCTTAATAACGGCCCCTTTGTCAACCGGCTTTAAGGTGTGCATATCCAGAACGCGAGCTCTAATCCCATTGTTGTCCAGCAGATCAGCAGCTTCTAGGGCCCTTATAACCATGTCCCCGATCGCTATTATCGTTACATCGTTTCCATCTCTCAGCTGAACTGCCCGCCCAATCTGAAAATCAGTTTCTTCATCGTAGATAATCGGCATCGGTATTTTGGTGAGCCTCAGATAAGCAGGTCCCCGGTGTTCAGCGAGTTCCTTAACGATCTTCCTGGTTGCTACAGCATCAGCGGGCATTATGATGGTCATATTTGGGATAGTCCTCATTATCCCCATATCCTCCGTCCCTTGGTGCGTAACCCCATCCGTCGTCCCGGTAAGACCTCCGTGGCTTGCGGCGATCTTAACGTTCGAGCGAGTATGGGCGATAAAAGTCCTTACCTGCTCACATGCCCTCATGGAAGCAAAGACCGCATAAGTGCTGGCAAAGACAATCTTTCCCGTAGTAGCCATCCCAGCGGCGATCCCCATCTCATTCTGTTCCGCAATCCCCACGTTGAAGAACCTTTCCGGAAACTTCCTGGCGAACAAGTGTGTCCCAGTGATCTTGGAGATATCAGCATCTATGACAACGACTCGATCATTTTCCTCACCGAGCTCGGCAAGGGCCTGACCATACGCTATCCTCGTTGGGATCTTCTCCACTTACTCACCCCGCTGTATGTCGTTAAGCGCAATTTCCAGGAGTGAATCATCTATTACCTTCCCGCCATGCCAATCCACTTGCCCTTCCATATAGGAAACACCCTTTCCCTTGAGGGTATTAGCGATTATGACAGAAGGCAAACCCCGTCTTTTTCTCGCTGCCTCTATTGCCTCCACGACCTGGGTCATATCGTTACCGTCGATTTCAAAAACCCTCCACTTGAAAGCACGCCATTTGTCGCCCAGGGGATCTAAAGGCATTACCTTGTCCGTCGGACCGTCGATCTGTAACCTGTTATAGTCAACGATGGCCAGTAAGTTGTCTAGATGATACTTTGCAGCGCACATTGCCGCCTCCCAAACCTGTCCCTCGTTTAACTCCCCATCTCCAAGAAGGACATAGACGGTGTAATCTCTCTTATCAAGCTTTCCCATAAGCGCTATGCCAACCCCGATGGATAGGCCGTGCCCCAGAGAACCGGCTGACATATCCACGCCCGGTGATATGGACATATCCGGATGACCCTGAAAGGGGCTTCCGAGCTTCCTCAATGTATCGAGGGCGCCTCTGGGGTAAAACCCCAGCTCAGTTAAAGCTGAGTACCAGACTGGACATGCGTGGCCTTTGGACATGATGAAGCGGTCGCGATCTTCCCAATCTGGGTTCTCGGGGTCTATCCTCATAAAGTGGAAGTACAAGGCTGTTACAATATCGGCGGCGGAGAGAGAGCCGCCCGGATGTCCCTCCCCGGCTTTATGGATCATCTTCACGATGTCTGCCCGTATAGCCTTGGCCTTTTGCTCCAGGCGTTCAATAAGCGCTGAGTCCACCTTTGTTTCAGTCTTTTGTCCTTTCATATTCTTTCCTTGTCTCCCCCTATCATCTCCAGCCTACTTCTTATCGCACTAGCGATTCGGCCGGCTTCACCATCTGGATGTACCTTTTTTGCCAGTCGCTGCAGCTACTTACCCAATGGGAGTCCCTTTTTCGACGGCGAGTATAAGGGGAAATAGGTTTGTGCGTCAAGGAAAAGGCGTCGCAACGTATGAAGTTTTGGAGTATTTGACTGTCCAGGCCTTTGTGATTCATACCACGGACCGGCGGCCGGGAAGTTTTGTCGACTAAATCGTTCAGGGTTGGGGGAGGTGGAATCTACTGTGAAAGGACATTTTAATGAAGAGAAGCTATTGCGGCTCTAAGGCACATTCGAGCAGTCGGCCTGACTTTTTCAAAGGCCCACAAAAAAGGGCATTGTCATCGGCTATAGAACCTCTGAACAATGCCCTTCGATAATCAGGCTGTTACGCCTTCTTGGTCTTCACTCTTCTTCCTGCCTTCTTTTCCTTGACTTCTATCTTCTTGACCTGGCTCACCTCAGCCTTTGGGAGGGTGAGTCTCAGAATACCGTCTTTGTAAGTTGCCTCTAGCTCATCGGTTTTGACCTTCTCGGGAATACGGAAGCTCCGCTCAAACGAACCATAGTGTCTCTCAACTCTGTGATAATTCTCATCCTTCTCTTCGGTTTCCTGCTTCTTTTCCCCTTTAATGGTAAGCCGACCATCTAAAAGGGTTACATCAAGATCCTCCGCATCGATTCCCGGAATCTCACCGCTTATGACATATTCCTTTTCGGTTTCAGATATATCAAAAGCCGGTACCAAGACCCTGTCCTCATCAAATAGGCTTGGCAGCGAGAAGTCATTGAAGAATCGGTCAAAGAGATCCATCTCCGGAATCAAAGACAGAAAGCTTCTTCTGCTGGGTACTAACTGTAACATCCTTGTCATATTTGACACCTCCTTTATCATTAGTTCTGTATGTTGAATAAATAGTAATCATTCGCATTTACATTTCAAGGTACGAGGAGGTTTTTTCTTACAGTCAGATATGATAAGGGGTTTGCCTCTATGGAGGGCACGTGTCAGTCGATATACATGCCGCCGTTCACATCCATCACCTCGCCCGTAATGTACTCGGATAGGGAACTGGCAAAGAACAGGCATGCACGTGCAACGTCTATTGGCTCGCCTATCCTCCCCATTGGAATCGATCTTACAATCTCAGCCTCTTGCTCGGCAGTCATTTTTCCCTTGGTGATATCCGTATGTATTAATCCCGGGGCTATTGCATTTACCCGGATTCCCTCAGGGGCAAGTTCTCTGGCCATGGCCCTTGCCAGGCCGAGAATGCCCGCCTTTGCGGCACAATAGTGGGGACCACCGAAAATCCCTCCTCCACGCTTTGCCGAGACAGATGACATGCAGATGATACTTCCCCTACCCAGGCGGCGCATGTAGGGGAGAACGGCCTTTGAACACAGAAAGGTTCCCCTTAGATTCGCGTCAAGAACCCTGTCATAATCGGCCTCTGTGATCTCCGCGGTGCGTCTGGGTTGAGTGACACCGGCATTGTTGAAGAGGATAGAGGGCACACCAAGCTCTTTCACAACCCGCGAGAATACCGCCTCAACTTCTGACTGTTTAGTAACGTCGCATTGGTAGCCGCGATGCTCGCTGCCCAAGCTCTCCGCTGCCTGTCGGGCCCCTTGCCCCTCTATATCTAGCACGGCCACGTGTGCCCCATGCTCAGCAAAGAGACGGGCGGTCGCTCGTCCGATTCCATGCTCAGATGCCCCTCCAGTGACCACTGCAACGTCACCACGCAAAAGCATTTAAATCACCCCCTTATGGCGTAATGGTCATGGCTGGAACGTAACTTATCAAGAGTAGCACCATGAGCCCCCACAAATAAAAGGGGATAAGGGCCCTGGTTGTATCCTCGATCTTGATGCCGGCGATTGTTGATGAAATGAAAAGAGTGGTACCCACGGGTGGTGTAAAAAGCCCGATGGCCAGATTGAGAGTCATCATGACGCCGAGCTGGATCACGTTGAGGCCTATAGCGCTGGCCAGAGGCAATAACACGGGGCCTAGCAGGAGGATAGCAGCAGGCATGTCCAGGAAGGTACCGACTATGAGCATGACCAGATTCATAAACACTATGGCCACAACAGGTGATCTCGTAATCGATAGGAACCACTGGTTGAGATGGTCCGGGACTTGCTCCACGGTAAGTATCCACCCGATCAGCGACGAAGCCATGATGATCAGCATGACAACGCCTGTGGCGGTCCCTGCCCTGATCATCGCACTGCAGAGCTTGCGGATGGTCAGGTCTCTGTAAAGAACCCCACTCACCAATAGTGCGTAAAAGACGGCCAGGACGCTGACCTCTGTTGGTGTTGCCACCCCTGTAATCATTGCCATGAGGATGAGAACAGGCATAGCAAGCGCGGGAACGGTGGCCAGGAGGTCTAACAGGAGTGCCTTCCATGAGATAGGGGCATGCGACTTGGGGACGTTCTCCCGGCGGGCAACCCAATAGCAGAGGCCGACTTGTCCCAACCCGACAAGGATACCGGGAATAACGCCAGCTAGGAAGAGTGCCCCAATAGAGGCCCCGGATACAGTGGAATAGATGATCATGGGAATCGAGGGGGGGATGATTACCCCTACTGTGGAGCTTGCAGCATTCACCGCGGAAGCAAATGGTAGTGGATACCCCTCCCGCTTTTGCCACGGGATGAGCACCGAGCCAAGTGCTGAGGCGTCCGCTACTGCCGATCCTGAAACGCCAGCAAAGAGCATGGAGGCAACCACACTTACGTGGGCCAGTCCTCCCCTCATTCTGCCCATCAGGCGGTTTGCGAATTGGATGAGCCGTGCTCCCAGCCCTCCTGTGATCAAGAGCTCACCGGCCAGTATAAAAAAGGGGATAGCCAGCAACGGAAAGCTCTGGGTTGGGCTGAAAAGCCGTTGTGCGATCACCTGGAGGGGAAATCGATCAGACAAGAGGACTGCTGTGCCCCCTGCTATCAGGAGGGCATAGGCAACAGGAATGGAGATGGCCAGCAGGATCGGAAGGAGTATAAACGTGACGGCCGCCACCTTAATCCCCTTTGTTCGTTCTCTTCTCCATAGGCAGTTTAAACAAGATAGCAGCCGCCTCTGTGAGCACGGCCATAGCCAGCGCAAAAAGACCGATGGGCACACCGGCAAATGCCCAACTTCGAGGCCAATAAAGGACTGGCGTCATCTGCCGACTCAAGATCTCCAGCATGTCAAGGGAGATGACGGCTACTCCTGTGAGGACTACCACCAGCAGGACATGAATCCCAAGGCTGACCCAATGCCGTAACCCGCCTTTGAGCTTGGCGACGAAGTAGTCAATGCCCAGATGTTGTTTAGTGATGGCGGCAAGCGTCGCCCCGCTCATGACAAACCACGGGAATAGGATGCTCGGCAACTCGGCAGACCACGCCAAGCTGCTTTGCAGAATATAACGGTAGACTACGCCGAGCATGAGGGTGATTGCAGTCGAGAATCCCGTCACCAGGCATATAGCTTGCATCACCGTGGCCAGGGCCTTTCGGATCCATGTGATTATGTGCAGCAATGGTTGGGAGGACGCAAAAATCTCGGGTTGGGTGTCGGTCAGCTCAGGACGCTCCATCCTACTTGCGTGCATCTTCTGTGGCCTTCAAAAGGTCATCCACGATGGTACCCATCTTCTTGCGCCAGCTTTCATAGACGGGTTTTGTTGCCTGACGGAACGCTGGCTGGTTGGCCTTATTCACCTTTATCCCCCCGGCCACGAGCTTGTCGAGGAGCATGGATTCCTGCCTGACCAGCTCAAGACGTTGGTAGGTCTTGGCAAGTTGAACGGCATGCTGGATGACCTTTCGATCTTGGGGCGAGAGGCTCTGCCAGGTCTTCGGGCATATGATAAAAGGAGTCATTTCATACTTGTGCCCGGAAAGAGATAAATACTTCTGCACCTCGTAGAGCTTGGAAGACCAGATATTGACCAGAGGATTTTCCTGTCCATCAACAGTCCCCTGACGCAGGGCCAAATAAAGCTCACCAAATGCGATGGGAGTGGGATTTGCACCGAGGGCGTTGAATATGTCGATCGTCATCGGATCCTTTGGGGTTCGGAGCTTGATACCGTGCAGGTCTGTAGGTCCCTTGATGGGTCGCACGTTGTTGGTAATATGCCGAATCCCGTTGTCCCACCAGGCCAGGACCTTTAACCCCTGATTTTCCGACAGGGCGGCGAGCTTGTCTCCAATCGGTCCATCCAGGATCTTCCAGGCCTGCTGTGGCATTGAGAAGAGGAAGGGGAGCCCGAATATTGCAGCCTCAGGGACAATAGTGGCAAGGGGCCCCTGGGAGTTCGCGGTTATGTCGAGGGCACCTATCTGGACTGCCTGTAACATTTCCACATCGGAGCCGAGCTGCTCCGAACCCTGAACTTGAATGCCAATTCGTCCACCGGTACCATCTGAGACAAGTTTCGCAAACACATCACAGGCAAGGGTGCGGGGGTTGCCAGGGGCAGCCCCATGTCCTAAAATCAGGGTGCGTGCCTCTGAAGGTGTAACCGTCAGAAGGCTTGCGCAGACGAGACAACAAACCAAAAGCACGATTACCCTACTGTCTTTCATTTTCTCCTCCTTTCCCCTCCCGCCTTTACTCATAGATGTCCTTGTTGGCCCGAATCTCCTGAATGAAGTCCTCCACCGCTCTGTTAAGGGCGTAACGGGGAGACCAACCCCAATCCTCTCGAGCCAGGGTATCATCCAACCTCTGGGGCAGGTTTTCCACCGCTCTGATCATTGCCTGGTCTGGCTTGAAGTCTAATTTGGCCTCGGGTATATATCCTCTCACCGTATCAACCAGTTCCTGCGCTGTTGCCGAAAATCCGTATAGGTTGTACACCCGCCTCGTGAGCTTCTCCTCCTTAGCCTTCTTCAAGTTAACCAGGCCTAACACTGCATCTTTGACGTATAGCAGGGCTATCGTGGTTGACGTGTCTACATAGACGGTGTAAGGTCGCCCCATTGCGGATTCTTGAATAGCCAGGTAGTTGTACGCGCTTTGCGCTCTATCGAAGCGTCCCATGCCAATTATCGGGGGAAATCTAACCCCACGGAAGTTGACCCCAAACCTGGTATGGTAGTATTCGCCAAGTCGTTCACTACATACCTTGGTCACACCATACATGTTGGGCGGGCGCTGAGAGGCATCGTTCGGTACGATGGGAGGAACATCTCGGCCGAACGTAGCGAGACTGCTGAGGTAGATAACGCCCTCCACATCAAGGAGCCGGGCGGCCTCCAATACGTTAAAGGTGCCGGTTACGTTCACGGCATAAGCTGCTGCGGGATGTTGCTCGGTAACGGGTGGCAGTAAGGCCCCGGCATGGTATATGCAGTCGATGGCGTTATCCTTGACCACATCGAGAACCTGTGCCCAATTGCTCAGGTCACCGCGGGCAATCTTTACACTATCCCTGATGCCCTTGGTAAGCCTTGACTCTGGTGCCACATCAAACAGCACTACCTGCTCATCTTCCTCGAGCAGGAGCTTGGCTAAGTAATACCCGATAAAACCATGCCCACCCGTTATCAAGCTCTTTGCCATTTTACTCGATGTCTTCGTAGCTCAGGATCTTAACATTTATGTCAAGTTTTTGCGGTGAAATGAAATCCCGATTCTATCGGGACTTTGAAATTCGAAATCCTAAATCCGAAACAATATCGAAATTGAAACCTTCAAAGTTCGAAACACCCAAAGCTGGGTTGCTCTGGGCAAAGACCACTTGGTTTGGAGCATTGGGATTTTGGTCATTGGAATTTGTTTCGGATTTCGTTACTCGAATTTCGTATTTTCATAGTGATATCTTGGCTAGTGGGTCTCAGACGAAGGTTCGTTCGCTTTCTATAAACCTATCGCTCTGGTAATAGGTTCTCCTGCATCACAATCTCGGCCGTCCACCTGGCTGCCTTGCCTGCCACCTCAGTGCACACTGTCGTATGTCCACCGTCGTTGTCAAACTTGACGAATTCATCCTGATCGGGCATGTAGTAGTAACGCCCGAAGAGCTTCATATGAATGTCTCGACATATGGCTGTACCATATTCGGCAATGAATTTATCATGGAGCTTTCTCACCACTTCATGGGTCTTAAATCGGATGCCTTCAGGGTCGGCAAAGTTGTCTCGCTCCCTTCCAAATAGTGAGCTTATAAAGAGGACCCCTGCTACATAAGCCCCGCACCCAGTATCGCATAGCATCCCGGCTGACCCTGCGATGCCGGTGGTTGCCTTGAAGATATCGTCACTCCTCACGTCGAAGATATCCTGAAGTGCGGCCATTACACATTGTCCACATCCCCTATAGGTGCCCTCATATTCGTAGGCCAGTTTGTATGCCTTTTCGGCTAACATCTTCGCGTCTTTGGTCCCTTCCATTTTCGGCTACCTCCTTTCAGTTTTATCATCATATGGTCGTTACCCATCAGCTGGTGACCCGGGCTAAGGCATTACCTTGAGGTCTCATGGAATTCCGTGGCTTCACTGGCTTTCGCTCCTTGAGCGATCTCCCGAAACTCATCCTCAGTCAGCAATCGCTTAAGGTCATGCGCCCTTTGTTTAACCTGGCGCAGGACCTCAGCAGTTTCTTCCTCAGTAAGCTCGATGCCTAAGTTCTCTGCCCACATGGCAACGGAGTCCAACCCGCTCTTTTTGCCCATGACCACCCTGGGTTCTCTGTGGCCTACAAAGGTAGGTCTAATGGGGAATAACTCCGTCGGGTAGTGCTCGTACATCTTCTTGTACCAGCTAGCGGGAATTCCGGATTCTATGTCATAGACCATGTCACCCACAAAGGGTCGATTGGCCGGTGTCCCAGCAAGTTCTCCGATGACCTCAGAGAGCTCGGTGAGTTTATCGTACTTGACCCCCACATCTATCCCATAGAGGATTAAGAGTGACACCACCGTCTCCTCCATAGGGCAGTTACCAGGACCCTCACCGATCCCGCCGACTGTGGAGTGAATCACCTCACCACCGGCAAGTACGGACATTATCGTGTTGGCCGTGGCCATGCCAAAGGTATTGTGAAAGTGGATCTCCAGCGGCTTATTTATCCTCTCCTTGACGGTCTTTGTATAGTAAAAAGCGCCGTGGGGCGACAGGACGCCGAAGGTATCAACCAAGGCCAGTGCATCCATGTGCCCCTCGCTGGCAACCCTCTCTATAAGGTCCAGATACCAGTCCATGTCTGACCTGGTGGCATCAATAGTGAAGAACACTGTGTAGAGCCCCTGCTCCTTGGCGAACTTGGTTGCCTTGATGGGCAGGTCTATAGCCTTCTGCATCGGCCACCCATAACCGTGCTCAACTAGATGTCGGGAGGCGGGGATCTCTATCACAATACCACGTACGCCACAATCAACTGCCCTTTTCACATCATCCACCATACAGCGGCAGAAACAGAATATGTCAGGGCCTAAGCTGCGTTTCACTATCTCTCTTATAGCAGCCTCATCCTGCGGTGATACTGCCGGCATCCCAGTCTCGATACGCTGGACACCTGCCTCTGCGAGCTTTTCGGCAATGCGTATCTTATCGTCCTTTCTGAACACGATGCCAGCTTGCTGCTCACCGTCCCGCAGGGTGATATCGTGAATCCTCACCTGTTTGGGGGGATGGAAATCCTTGGTCACCGCATCTAAGAAATTCCACGGGCTGACAAACCAGTTCTCCGATTTCCACGGTTCCTTTTTAGCTACCATTTCAAGTACCTCCTTGTCTCATATAGCTAGTCTGACTAATCAAGACGAACTCCACCTGAGATTACGGTCTCCGCAAGCTCTATCCCAGTCAAACTTGGTCGTCTTTTATTTCAGTTTCAAGACACTGTCAAGCCTTTTGAAGGAGGACCGTTTGCCTGCTGTGAGGCCCCTTATCCTCTGAAATAGTGCCATCTTGTTTATGACCAAGCATCTTGAGGGTTCTGCACACAGAACTTACCACCTGATACTTCTATGAATGTTCCAGTGATATAAGATGCTCTATCGGAGGCCGCAAAGAGAACAGCGTTGGCCACGTCCTCAGGTTCACCGATCCGGCGCAAGGCGATGGGACTCTTGATTGCATCTCCTTTGGACTCGATCGTCGGTGCGGTCATTTGAGTCTCGATGACCCCGGGGATGTAGCCAATAACTCGTATATTGAAGGGTGCGAGCTCCGCGGCAAGGCTCTTTGTCAAACTATAAACAGCCGCTTTGGAGGCTGCGTAGGCACCAGATCCAAGGGATGGCATCAGAGACGCAAAGGACCCTGCGTTAATGAGGACACCACCACCACGTTTTCTCATCTTATCCGCTGCGATCAGGCCGCCGTAGTAGACCGACTTCACATTGACATCCATGATCATCTGCCACTGCTCTTCGGTGGTGTCGATGATTTTGTTGGGGACAAAAGCGCCCGCGTTGCTCACCCAGATATCAAGGCCGCCAAGGTATTCTTCCACGTTGTCAGCAAATGGGAAGATCTCCGAGCGCTTTGACACGTCAACGGGTTTACCATAAGCGCTTAGCCCTTGCTCCTTTAAGTAGTCCAAGGTATTTGCCACATCTGATTCCCGTAGGTCGCAGATGGCGATTTTGGCACCTGCGCGACCGAAGGCTTCCGCTATCGCTAGGCCAATACCCCTTGCGCTGCCCGTGATGACAGCTACCTTATCCTTCAAATTCACATCCATGCTCTTTCCTCCTACCTCGCGTCCACTGCCTCTGTTACATTCGAGCCATCTTCTTTTCTTGTCAAGGAAAAATTACTGGAAACGACCGATGACGGAAGTTCAGTGGCTTCGGAACCTTGATATTCTGCCAGAATAAACGATTTGACTTTCTGTAGTTCAGGGCATAGAGAGTTAGGGAGGAGGATGAACGATGAGGATAAAGATAACAGTTGGATCAGTCTCCGTAGAGGCTGAGTTAAGCGAGACTTCCACTGCAAAGAAGGTGGCCGATGTCTTGCCCATAAGATCCTCATTCAATACCTGGGGAGAGGAGTTCTACTTCAGTATTCCCGTTCAAGCAGAACTGGATGAGAGCGCAAGGGAAGAGGTTGAGGAGGGAGATTTGGGCTACTGGCCCCCTGGCAGGGCCTTCTGCATCTTTTTCGGTCAGACTCCCATGAGCAAAGCCGGAAAGATCATACCAGCGAGTGCGGTCAATATCATCGGGAAGGTGAAAGGCGATGCGAGAAAGTTCAAAGACGTTATGGGAGAGCGGGAGATCTTGGTAGAAGCTCTCTGATTCGGGTCTCGGTGGTGGAAGCGATCGGTACCTTACCTATTACAGCAGTTGCCTGGAGGTTCCGGAGTTTTATAGGGTGTATTTCCATAACCTTTTGATTATATATCAAACTCTATTTTTCATTAGCGAAAACCCTTGTCCTTTCGCTTCCGTGCTTTCGAGGTGACCCTTTCGGGGCTCGCAG
>JGI24422J19971_10000632_pt1 | contig 19976 bp, 15 predicted proteins | sample DeeMarSWOR152_54_FD_19971 | JGI IMG/M metagenome (IMG submission 19971) | reverse complement strand
CCGAGCAGGGCATCCTTCACCGAAACGATGCCGATCTGTTTTCCCTCCGCTGAGATGAGTCGACCTGGGGGGCCCTGATCCGCTCGTTGACCCGCACCTCAGTTTTTTTGGCGATCGCTACCTCCTCGCTTGGGATTCCTCGGTTATGGTGGCTATGAGATCGTCAGGTGGCATAGGGGGCAGATTACGGCCATCCCGCAGCCTGACGGTTACCGTGCCCGTTTCAACCTCCCGGTCTCCGATAACCACCATATACGGTATCTTCTTAACCTGGGCCTCCCTCACCTTGAAGCTGAGCTTTTCATTCCGGAAGTCATTTTCAACTCTGATCCCTGCCTCAGACAGAGTCCCATTCAGTTTCTCCCCATAAGGGATGTTCCGATCGGTTATCGTGAGGAGCACAGCCTGCACCGGGGCCAGCCACACCGGGAAGGCCCCGGCATAATGCTCGATGAGGATGCCAAAGAAGCGCTCCAGGGAACCAAGAAGAGCCCGATGCACCATGTAGGGCCTATGTTCCTGCCCATCCTGGCCGATGAATGTCATGTCAAAGCGCTCCGGCAGGTTAAAGTCGAACTGGATGGTTGTGCACTGCCACGCGCGACCCAGGGCGTCCTTGATCTTTATGTCAATCTTGGGCCCGTAGAACACCGCCTCGCCTTCTTCGCGCTTGTAGATTAACTCCCTGCGCTCCAGGGCCTTTACCAGGGATTTCTCGGCCATCTCCCACATATCATCGCCACCGATATACTTGTCCTTGCGCTCCGGGTCACGGACGGATAGCACTACCTCGTATTCATGGAAGCCAAAGGATCGCAATAAATGGAGGGTCAGGTCGATACAGCTCAGGACCTCATCCTCAATCTGGTCGGGACGGCAGAAAATGTGGGCGTCGTCCTGGGTGAAACCTCGTACCCGCAGCAGGCCGTGCATGACACCAGACCGCTCGTAACGGTACACCGTGCCCATTTCGGCCCAGCGGAGGGGTAAGTCCCGATAGCTTCGGATCTTGCTGCGGTATATCATGATGTGGAAAGGGCAGTTCATCGGCTTGATGAAAAATTCCTCGCCCTCAATGTCCATGGGTGAGTACATGTTCTCCTGGTAAAAGTCCAGGTGACCACTGGTCTCCCACAGCTTCGCCCGTCCGATATGAGGCGAGTAAACTATCTCGTAGCCGGCCCTGTAATGCTCCTGGCGCCAAAAATCCTCGATGATGGTGCGTATTGTCCCCCCTTTGGGGTGCCACAGGATTAGGCCCGATCCCAGGTCCTCTTGGGTGCTGAACAGGTCCAGTTCGCGGCCTAGCCTGCGGTGGTCTCTTCTCTTTGCCTCCTCAAGGTTTTTGAGGTATGCATCGAGGGATTCACGGTCAGCAAAGGCAACCCCGTAGATCCTGCTCAGCATGGCATTGCGCTCGTCACCTCTCCAGTATGCCCCGGCCACGCTGGTCAGATGAAAGGCCTTTATTCGCCCTGTAGAAGGCAGATGGGGGCCTCGGCACAGATCAGTAAAGCCTCCCTGCTCGTACAAGCTCACCGTTTCCTCTTCGAGTTCCTCGATGAGCTCGACCTTATAGGGCTCGGCCTGGCTTTTGAAGTACTCGAGCGCCTCGCTCCTGGGGATCTCCCTCCTGACAAACGGCACATTCTCTTTTATGATCTCGGCCATTCTCTTTTCAATGGCAGGCAGATCATCAGCCTCGAATGCCCGCTCATAGTCGAAATCGTAGTAGAAGCCATCCTTTATGGCAGGACCGATGGTCACCTTTACCCCGGGGAACAGATCCCGTACCGCCTCCGCCATTACGTGAGCGGTACTGTGCCTGAGGATCTGAAGTCCCTCCGGGGAGTCAAGGTAAATGGGCTCAATCTCAGCCGGCTCGGTGATCTTCGTTGATAGCTCCTTGATCTCGCCGTTTATCCTGATGGCTGCCAGGTTTTCCAGGTTGTCGATTCCGAGTCCCTTGAGTGCCTTAATCCCATCAAGGCCCTGAGCAGGAATCTCTGCGGTGTCGGAGCCCTTCAGTTGTACGTCTATCATCTTCTTCATGACTTACAATGCTATCAAAATAAGGCACCTAAGGAAATACGCAACTTAGATGCCTCATCGTGGCAGAGCGTAAAACAGTAGGTACCTATATCATCTTTGTTCGTTTCTTTGCAACCCTTTATTTAACTTGAGTTTCCTGGGTTTTCGGTGAACCCCGTTGTCCATGAGCGACTCGCGTGAGCAGTGGGGCACCCTCAACACCTCATCCCCCTCTTCTTCACTCCGAGGTTGCCTTCTTCCGCCTCATAGGCCATTTCGGCCCAGCGGCACAGCAGAGGCCTTGTGTCTCGGGGGTCAATAATATCCTCAATGCCGAAGGCCTCGGCGGTTCGGAAGGGCGATTGAACCGCACGGTAGGTTTCCTCCAAATCGCGGAGATAGGCCTCTGGATCGTCTGCTGCCTGTATTTCCGCCCGATGGGCCGCGTACACGCCTCCCTCTACAGGTATATTGCCCCACACTGCTGATGGCCACGCGTAGCGCCAGCAGAAGCGCAAGCCACCCTTTTGAGCTGCTCCGGCCACACCAAAACACTTCCGTAAATATATGACTGCCAGGGGAACAGTTGCCTGAATAATGGCAAAGCTGGCCCTCACCCCTTTCCGAATGGTTCCGCCTTGCTCGCTCTTTCTGCCAATTGAAAATCCCGGCTGATCCACGAGGTTAACGATGGGCAGGTGGAAGGTGTCACACATGTCCACGAATCGGGCGAATTTTTCGGCAGCATCGTAGTTGAATGCCCCGGCAATGTGTTTGGGGTCATTTGCCAACACCCCCACGGGATAACCGTCGAGTCGAGCCAACGCAGCAACCTGTGACTGGCCCTGGAAAGCCCCGATCTCAAAAATGGAGCCACGATCAAGCACAAGGTTTAGGAGTTTGCGGATGTCATAGGGTTTTCTCTTGTCCTTGGGGATAATGGAAAGGAGTTCAGCTTCACGTCTCTGTGGGTCATCATTATGTGAGTGCTGCCGCTGCGGCATTTCCCAGACATGAGAGGGGAGATACGACAGGAACCTCTTGGCTTGCTCAAGGGCAGCCCTTTCATCCTCTGCCTCGTTGTCTATGACACCGGATACACGGGCGTGGAGTTCATGCCCCCCGAGCTCCTCCTTGCTCAACTCCTCGGCAGAGGCAGCCTTCACCAGAGGCGGCCCAGCCACAAAGACCTGAGTCTGCTTCTTTATCATTACGGAAAAATGGCTCTGAACCATATACATGGCCCCCAAACCTGCTATTGATCCAAAGCCCAGGGAGATAACGGGCACCTCTGAGAGGGCCTCCACTCTGTCTTGGGCGCATTCATCGCCGGAGGTGGGCAGCTCTGTGTAGCCGATCTCCAGGATTTCCCTGATGGAACCACCGGCCCCTTCAACGAGCCTGACTATGGGAAGCCTGAGAGCGCGCGCCATCTTTACGAAATAGGCGCTTTTGGCCTTGTACAACCTTCCCACAGAGGCACCCTTTACCGTGAAATCGTCGCCATGTACCGCAACCCTGCGCCCGTTTATCTCGGCTATGCCCATCACAAAAGGGCATGGGACGAGTCCCGTAAGCTTTTCCTTGTTATCAGGAGCATAGCTCGGGACACCGGCCAGTATGCCTCTTTCGTGAAAAGAACCCTTGTCCACGAGGAGCTCTATCCGCTCGCGAACGGTCAGCTTCCCCTCACTGTGGTGCTTGGCAACGTTTTCCTTGCCTCCCAGCTGGAGTGCGATACTCCTTCTTCTCTCCAGGTCTTTCACCTCTCGTTTCCACATATGCCTAATTCCCTTCTCCGTCTCGGATTTCTAAATGCCTGCACATGCGTTCAGATTGGTCGAATCTCGGGGGGAGTGCTCATCGTCACGAGAAAAGGACTCGAGAGATTATGATCTTCTCAATCTCCTTGGTTCCCTCATAAATCTCAACTATCTTCGCGTCCCGATAAAACCGTTCAACGTCGTAGTCTCCCATAAATCCGTAACCGCCGTGAATCTGGACTGCCTGCTCTGCCACGTGAACGCCAGTTTCTCCGGCAAACCATTTGGCCATTGCTATGAGGCTACGGTTGATTTCGCCTCTATCTGCGCTACAGGCTGCCTCATAGACGAGATTTCGTGCTGCTTGAATGCGGGTCGCCATCTCCGCTATCTTGAACTGAATAGCCTGAAATGAGCTCAGGGTTTGCCCAAACTGCTTTCTGCTCTTAGCATAGGCAGTGGCCCTTTCCATGGCGCCTTGGGCAATGCCAATCCCTTGGGCGCCGACATGGATTCTCGTTCTATTAAAAAACTCCATGAACTGATAGAAACCTTCGCCTTCCTCGCCAACAAGGTTCGTCTGTGGCACCCGGACATCCTTAAAATACAGCTCTGCTGTGTCCGAAGCCCGTATCCCGAGCTTATGGTAAAGCTTATTCGCTTCGAATCCTTGCCGATCACGTTCCACCAGGATGACGGTGTGCCTCCTGTGCCGAGAGGCATTATCTGGGTTGGTAAGACAGATGACATTGAAGTAACTGGCTACAGTGCCGTTGGTAATAAACGTCTTATTTCCATTGATGACATAGTCAGTACCATCTTTTTTTGCCAGGGTTGTTATAGCTGCAACGTCGCTGCCGGCATCTGGCTCAGTAATGGCCGAGCCCATCACCGCCTCTCCTTTTGTGAGGGGGGTGAGGTATTTTTTCTTTTGCTCGTCCGTACCATAGAGCTCAATCATATCAGCACCGAACGTAGCTGAGATCAGAACTGACCCCAACCCGGGATCAACGCGCCAGAACTCCTCGGTGACAAGGCACTTCTCCAGGTACCCGTAACCACTGCCGCCATACTCCTCGGGGAAGTTAAGCCCTATAAACCCGAGATTAGCTGCTTTTGCAACCAGATCACGGGGGTACTTCTCCTCTCGATCGCACTCTTGGGCAAGCTCCGGGAACTCACCTTCGGCAAATTCCCGAGCTGCCTGTTTGACATCCTTCTGATCTTTGGTCAGCGTGAAGTCCATAGTTTGCACTCCTTCTTCTTCATTTCTCAACGATAGCATCCTTTGTCGCGGCATACAACGCTAAGGCAATGACAACCCCGATAGAACACATAAAAAAGGCTATTCGATACCCCGTTGCCAACGGAAGGGAGACAAGAAGCTCGCTCTCTAAGATTTTCCCAAACCCATGAATAAAGATGCCTGCCCCCATCATAGTAAAGAAATTAACTCCGGTCATTGCTGTCCCCGCCATATGTGAGGGCATAAGCTCTTTGATATGTGCATACATAATCTGCCCGAAAGAGCTCCCAAATCCCATAGTAAAAAAGATGAGGCCTGGCCATACAAGGTTGGCGCCTCTGCATAACGGCAATGCGAATAACGCCATTGCAAGGAGGCCAAGTCCTATAAGGACTGTTTTCTTTCGGGAGCGGATTTTTCTGTCAGACAGGAATCCGCCAATGGGGGAGCCTGCCACAAATCCTATGTTCAGGATGAGCAGGAGGTTTCCGGTAGCTAAGGGGGAAATGTGCAGTATCTTTATAAGAAACGGGCCAGCCCATAACGCCTGGACCGCTGCAAACGTACCGTATCGCAGAAACGTAGCGCCTGAAATAGCCCAATAATTGAGATCAAAGAAAACCGTCTTAATCGAACCAAGAGAAACGGCGCCGACTTCTTTTGTCTTGTCCAAACAGGAAATCGATGGGGGTTCATCGGGTTTGTCTCGTGCAATCATAAAAAAGCACCCCGCAAGCATCACGGTGATTGTTCCTATAGCCAAGAAACTTGCCCGCCACCCTATGGCGTTCATCATTAAGACTAAGGGAGAGGTTGCCATCATGTTTCCCAAGGTGCCGACGGCAAGTATGAAACCGGAAAGGGTGGCAAATTCATTAGGGCGAAACCACTGGGTAAAAAGCTTCAGGGAACCCATCAAGTTACACGCCATGCCTATACCCAATAGGGTTCTTCCACTTATTAATCCATTTGTGCCGGTACTTGTAGCAAAAACCATGGCCCCTATGCCGCCGATAGTAGAAAAGGCAGTCATTGTTATCCTGGCTCCAATTCTGTCCAACAGAAGGCCGATAGGAATTTGAAAAAGGGCGAAGGCGTAAAAAAAGGCCGCGGTCAAAAGGCCCAATTGATCGGCAGAAAGTTGAAATTCCTCAATTAACTCAGGGGAAATAATCGCATTAGACACACGATAAAACATAGAGAGCAAGAAAAGGAGAGAACATATCCCGACGATAAACCAAGGCCTGCTATCGTTCATGATAATTTGAGCTTCTCAAGCCTGATTGAATTGGACTAGTCTCAACGGAGGGCATAGCCTAGAGGTAAACATAACCCCAACACGCCTCAATCAAATCTATGGATCATTCATCTTTCCATCTCATGAACAAGGCTTCTGGGGGATTTTCTTTTCTCGATGGCGACCAAGATTATTAATAGTAATAAACCTGCAATTGTTGCCACGTGATGGGGCCAAAAGATAAGAACCGAGGCAAGAACAAACATAAATCTCTTCCACCAACCAATGTTATCCAGCAAATACCCTTGAGCACCAATGGCCAGAGCAGATACACCTATACCTGCTATAAGGGATACATAAAGTATTTCTAGGAGGGTACCTTTCATAATCAATGAAGGGTTATAAACGAAAAGATATGGCAACGTGTAGAGCACGATACCGAACCTGACAGCTTCAAGCCCGGTTTTCATAGGTGGAGATCCGGCTATTGCGGCCGCGGTGAAGGCAGTGGTGCAGACCGGTGGAGTAATCAGAGAGAGAGTGCAGAAATAGAAGATAAAGAGATGTGCGGCAATTGGGTTGACGCCCATCTCAACCAAGATCGGCACCTCTAAAGCCGCTAATACGATGTAGGATACCACTGGCGGAAGCCCCATTCCCAATAATATCGAAATAATCATGATCCAGAATAACGTGAAGAAAAGGCTCCCCCCTGCCAAAAACCCTATGATATCGGATAGCTTCATGCCAACTCCGGTCAGAGTAAGGATCCCCAGAATAATCCCTGCTGCGGCACAGGGGATGGTTATCATTATCATCCGAACTGCACCATCCTTTAGGGCATTAATCACCTTTGAAATGCTCAGGGTTTTAGCGAAGATCGCAACTATCCATACAGAAAGCAGTGAATAGGCACAGGCAAACATGGCGGAATATCTCGCAGCCAGCAGCGCTATCAATATAGCAATCGGTATGATAAAAAAGGAACCCCTCTTTATGGCAGGCCAAAACATGGGCACCTCATTGGATGACAGGCCCTTGAATCCCTTTTGACCGGCATGGAGATCCACCATCAAGAAAAGGCCGAAGTAGTGAAAGAAGGCAGGCAAGGCCGCTGCTATGCAGACCTCCCAATAACTCATTCCTAGCATCTGCGCCATTATAAAGGCCACTGCCCCCATAATTGGTGGTGTCTTATACCCGCCAGAAGATGCAACCGCCTCAATAGCACCTGCTATATAGGGCTCTACACCTGATTTTTTCATCATGGGGATGGTAACTGCGCCGGTTGTCGCAACATTCGCTGCGGGGCTCCCCGATAACATCCCCATAAGCCCACTTGCAAACACGGCTATCTTTGCCGGACCTCCACGTTGCCGACCTGCTATAGAGGTAGCGATATCTAAGAAGACGCTTGAGGCCCCCGAAACCTCAACAAATGAGCCAAACAGGATAAATATAATGACAATAGTGGCACATACCCCCACAGGGGTCGAGTAGATACCTTCAGTTCCGGCAAACACTTGAACCACAATCCTCTCCAGATCGTATCCTCTATGGGCCAGGAAGCCAGGAATGTAGTTTCCGAAATAGGTATATCCTATGAAGATAAGGACAATTATCACGAGCGCCCAGCCAATGGTGCGCCTGGTGAGCTCAAGGATGATCGCTATTGCGGCCAATCCCAGGATGAGACCAGTGGTGGTAAGAAATGGTGAGATATATAATTCCTTCCAGTTTAGTACCAGGTAAATGTTGGCAAGGGCGAACAGGACGGCAAGAAATACATTAATGCTTAAATCGATCCACGGGTGGCGTTTCGCCATCTTTAATCGGTATATGAAAAGGGCAATAATAAAAACTATAGCGAGGTGGAAAGTTCTCTGTATGATAGTTTCAAAGATTCCAAAAAAGGCGGTGTAGAGCGATATTACAGAAAGGCTTACTGCAAAGATGGTTACCAAGACAGAGAGATACCTATCTATCTTTTCATGCATTGAAGATCTCCTCCATGTTCCTTTCCATAGTTAGAGTAAGAGCATCTTATATCCCGCTATTCGCCTCCCCAGCATCCTTGAAATCTCCTGTAGCTGCATAATCTTATCCTGACTCCAAGTCCTTGACATCTTGCGAAAAACGGTTGTGTCCATACCGCCACGCATACTGGTTGTGGGCCGCCAGGTATGTACTATACTATACCTAAAATGGCATTAACATAAACCGAAGGAGAATTTACCCATTCTCCTTCGGTTTATTCATCTCCCTTTTGGATTTTCAAGGCAGCATCAAGGCTAATCGTATTATTTTATTACCCCTTTTTCTTTATAATACCTTGCTGCTCCCGGATGTACGGGGATGGGCATTCCGGTATATACTTTTTCAATCTTGGTTTGTTTGAACACCGCTGAAGCACTTGTGATAAAGCCTAAATTTTCGAAGACCGCCTTTGTAGCCTTGTACATAAATTCATCGTCCAGATACGAACCGCAGCACGTGGTGTAAGCCAAATGAACTGCCAAAACAGGCTCTTCCTGCCCCGTGTAAGTCTTTGCTGGCAGATAGTCGAAATAGGCGACCGGGTTTTTCTCCTTTATCTTTACCTTGGCACTTTCTTCAACGGGTATAAAGTTTAATTTCACAGAGTCGGCCATCCTTACAAACCCGGGAACGCCTGCGCCCATAAAGTATGAGCAAGCATCAAGGTGCCCGTCTATTATCTTTTCTACTGCGGTAGTGAATTCGATATTCTCCGGTTTATAATCCTTTCCAGGGATTAGTCCATGGGCGGGGAATATAACATCGTCATTATCTATCTGGGTCTGAGAGCCAGGAGTACCGGTAGCAACGGTTTTTCCCTTTAGGTCTGCCATTGTCTTAATGCCTGTTGCCTTACGGGCAACGATCGTAAAGAGCCCGGGGTACGAGGCAAACCATCCAAGCACGTCATTTTTCGATTTAAATGGATCCAGACCATGATAGCCATTATAGAGAAAACTAGAAGTTGACCATGCCAGTTCCATTTCTCGACGGTGAATCCGGAGTATGTTTTCTCGCGAGGCCCCAGGTGTGGTGACTCCCGTTACATGATATCCGGGTACATTGTCGCTGACGACTTTGGCCATTGCTACTGCGAGGGGATACCAGGATCCCGCTGCACTAGCGGAGCCGAAGGTGTATTCCTTAACCTTTGCCGCAAATAGCAACCTGGGAAACTGCGTTAATACTCCAGCTGTTGCTAAGCCAGTAGCCGAGGATTTAAGAAATTCACGTCTAGTAAGGCCTTCCAAAGATTTCTTTTTTCTCATTTTCAAAGCCCCTCCCTTTTTTCTTAAAACCTATAACTGTAATAAAGCCTGAGGAAGTTCCCTTTCTGGCCCTTTCATGACTGATCATCCATCGGCCAGATTAAACCAAGTCAATCATAGGCACCACCCCCTTCGACGGAGTTTATGTTGGTCCATCTCGCCATCGTGACCTCATGGACCTGCTCTTTTTGAAACAACCGTTAAGATTGTGGTGATAAGCTGTATGGAATTGCCTTATGATGTCTTTTTCAAAGCCTCATCATACGGACATAACTTGGAAAACGTGTAAACCAATGTCTCTCTTCAAACAATAGCAATGGGCCTTATTGGCGATCCAGTACCACCTTTAATTTTCAGTGGAAGTGCGATAAATAAAAAGGTATATGCACGGTCTTTAGATAATTCCTCCAGATTGAGCATCTCCATTATCTGGATTCCATTTTCCTTCAATAAGATAACGTGGCATGGCAAATGATGGGGAGGTACCTTATCGTATGCTGTTGTGTCTGTGCCGGTGAAAGAAATCCCCTTGGATGCTAAGAAATGAGCTCCCCCTTCGATTACTCCCGGAACACCCTCTTCAACGGAGAGATACTTTTTCCTGTCGTTCCAAAATTTTATCCATCCCGTTCGAATTAGCACGACATCTCCTTGTTCTATCTCTATTCCTTCATGTTCGGAGGCTCGTCGTAACTCCTTCTCGCCAATGCCGAAATCGTGGGGTAAAACATCTCCGTTTAAAAGCGGTGGAATATCGAGAAGCACCCCCTTCTTAACAATTGGAGGCGTGGTATCTATAGGCATAAGCTTGAGCCCATTCTGATAGTCCTGAAAATCAGTTATGTCCACATCGTTATAAACCCTATTATTACATGCTACATGTGGCACAGCATCTAGATGGGTGCCAGTGTGACCGCCCATCATAAAAACATCGCTACAAAAACTTATTCTTTCCTCTTCTAAGGTGATATCCCCATGTTTCTTTAGGAGTGTGTACCCAAATGGGGGTTGGTTAGGATGATGGGGCATTCCCGGGAAAATATCTTGACCTAGATCATATACCCGACCCTTGTTCAACAAGTCATTTACATAACTGCTGGGCATAGTAAATCCTCCATAAAATTTGAGATAAAAGCGATTTTTTCCTGAGGTGAACGGTATCGCGATTCGAACTGGTAAACTGGAAAATCTTTCGCGTTTTCCTGTTACTCTTTCAAAAAGCTATTCGCAATGATTAACCGCTGAATTTCGGAGGTCCCTTCATAAATCCTGAGCGCTCTGATTTCACGATAGAGACGCTCAATCACCGATCCCTGCATAACCCCGATGCCTGCGTGAATTTGAACTCCCTGATCCACTGCGCGAAACGCCGCTTCCGTGGCAAAAAATTTTGCCATTGAGGCCTCCCTGGAGACATTGGCTTCGCCCTTATCCTTCAGGATTGCTGCCCTGTAAACCAGTGCCCTTGCAGCATCTAACTCCGTGGCCATCTCTGCGACTTTGAATTGTATCGCCTGGAACCTAACGATACTGCTGCCGAATTGAACCCTTTTCTTGGCATAATTCAGTGCAGATTCAAAAGCAGCCTGCCCAATACCAACTGCAGCTGCACCTACGGACATACGAAAGACATCCAAGGTCCTCATGGCGATTTTGAAACCCTCACCCACGTTCCCTAAGAGGTTTTCTTTCGGGACCAGACACTCATCAAAGCGCAACTCCACAAGATCATGGGGGGCAAGCGCCTTCAGCCTCTTCGTTATGGCAAAGCCCTTCATACCTTTTTCCACAACAAAGGCCGATATTGCACGAGGATTATCCGAGAGAGGGGTCTTAACAAAGGTAACCATAATATTGGCCGCGTATCCATTGGAAATAAATCTCTTCCTCCCATTTAAAACAAATCCGTTTGATTTCTCTCGGGCCTCGCTTTTCATCCCGTTAACATCGCTCCCCGCCTCTGGTTCTGTCAAGGCGTAGGTAGTGAGTAACTCCCCGCGCCCGATCCGTGTTAGGTATTTCTGTTTTTGATCTTGATTGCCGGCCAGAAAAATAGGGTAACTACCGAGACCCTGCATGGCCATAGTTACATCAGCTGGGCAGTAAACTCCCGCCAACTCCTCCCTGGCTAGACATATTGGTAAGGCCTTAACCCCCTTACCCCCTAACTCTTCAGGAAGTAAGAGTTGGAAAAGGCCAGCATCTGCCATGGCCTTAACCATTTCTTGGGGCATATCATCAGTTTCCCCATATTTTTGCGATATGGGGAGGAGTTTTCCTCTGGCAAACTCGCGGCAATATCCCTTAAATCTTCTATCTTCATCGGATAACATAAAATCCATGGGGTTACCCCTTTCTCCTTCTCGTAATAATCCGCTCTCTAGCCATTATCCCACCGGCCCCGCAGCAATTTCTTATCCACCTTGCCACTTGAGGTAGTTGGAAGCTCATCCACAAAGATATACTTTTTGGGGCGCTTGTACCTCGCCAACTCATCACTCTGCATGCAGTATTCATCAAGTTCTTCCTCGCTAAGCGTCTCATCTGCCCTTACAACGACGGCGGTCACAACTTCACCCCATTTTTCATCAGGAGTACCGACTACCGCAACATTGCTGACCTTTTTATGTTTAGAAATAGCATTCTCCACTTCAAGGGGATAGATATTCTCTGCCCCAGAAATTATCATGTCATCTTCCCGTTCCACAAAGTAGAGATAACCGTTGTCATCCATTCTGCCCAGATCTCCCGTAAAATACCACTCTCCCTTTATCACCTCCTTTGTCTTATCAGGCGAATGCCAATACTCTTTCATAACACAAGGCGACCGAACTATGATTTCACCCACCTCGCCTTTCTTGACTTCCGCATCGGGATTACCCTTAGCTGGTTCCACAACTCGGATAAAGGTTTTTGGCAGCGCCCTACCGACCGATCCCAAATGCAGATCGTGTTCTTCTGGATATACGGCTGAGACTGAATCGAGCTCTGTCATCCCATAGGCATTTATTAGATCTATCCTGCCAAAGACGTCCCTTACTTTATAAAAGAGCCCCGAGGATAGAGGAGCGCCGGAATACTGAATTGCGCGCAGGTTACCAATATCGAATTCATTTATGGTCGGGACGGAAGTGATCATATTGAGGTGAGTTGGAGTTGCCCACATTACTGTAATCTCAAAGTCCTTGATCCACTTCAGGGTACTCATAGGATCGAAATGCCTTTGAATGACATTGCCCCCTCCCATGCACAGTGTCGGCATAAAATTTGATAGTAGAGGACCTACATGATAAAGAGGACCGAGAGCGATGGACCGATCGAGCGGTGTGATTTTTGCGGGGCGAGTCCACGCCTCAGTAGCACAGAGAACACCTCTGTGTGTATGAACTGTCCCTTTAGGCCTTCCTGTTGTTCCGCTCGTATACATGATCATAGCGATGTCATCTTCTGAAACAGACCTCTTGATGTCTGTATCCTTACCTGTTTCGGTAAGCTTACTAAATGGCGTTGCATAGTGCGGGCTTTCTTCGCCAGTATAAATGTAGGTTTCAACATGTTTGACTTTGCCCCTGATTCTATCGATTGTTCCATACTCCTCCTCATCGAAAATGGTCACCTTTGCGGCACAGTCATCAAGGACGTACCTGAGCTCTTCAGGCGAGAGGCGATAGTTTAGAGGCACAAAGATACCACCTATCTTTGAGGTAGCGAAGAGGGATGAGGGAAGTTCAATTTCATCTCTCAGTACAACGGCAACTCTGTCATTCTTTTTTATTCCGTGTTCGATCAAGGAATTCGCAAACCGGATCACCTGGGCCTTCCACTCAGACCAAGTCAACGAAATATTCCTCTCCGGGTCTATTAAAGCGGTTTTATTTGGGGATTTTTCTGCATTAACATCTAATAGGTCCCCCACTGAAGGTTGAAACGCACTCATTCTTTCCCCTCTCTTTCCGTTTGAAGTCGGTCTAATAAATGAGTTGGTTTAGGTAACTTGGACCCTCACAGATTAGTAAGGTGCCCCATATGTAAAGAAGGTGCCCAATATAGGATCAATTGAAAGGCCTTATGCTTCAGCAAATCTGGAGTATTTGGTCAGCAAGGTAGAATACCTGGGTAAAAGAGTAATCTTTTTCGCCCCCTGTATTACCTTTATCCATAGTGAGGCAGCGCTAAGAAATCTTACTCGTGCGGCGAAGAATACTTCCCAGAAGCAATCAAAGAACTGTTCTTCCTCCATCCACGAAAATAGTCTGTCCCGTAATAAAATTCGACGCCTCTGATGCTAAAAAGACCACAGGGCCTATTACGTCCCTGGCTTCCCCAATTCTCTTTAACGGCGTGAAGGATAATATATTAGCTAGAATTTCTGGATCGCTGAGTCGGTCTTTTGCCAGTGGAGTGGCAAGATATCCAGGTGCGACAGCGTTGACGTAAATATGGTGAGGGGCCAATTCCTCGGCAAATGACTTGGTGAACATGATAATTCCTGCCTTAGTCCCTGCATAGACCGAGTTCGGGATCCCAGGTCGCAGCAGAAAGCCAGCGGCAGAAGCAATGTTAATGATCTTGCCTCCTCCTTGAGGAATCATCTCTTTGGACACGATTTGGCTGACAAAATAAACCCCTCTGAAGTTAACACTGGACACAAAGTCGAATTCGTCTGGGGTAACCTCCAAAACGGACTTATGCACGTTCACCCCTGCGTTATTTACCAGGCAATCAATCCGCCCAAAGGTGGCAAGAGTCTTCTGAACCATTTCCTTGATGGAGTCAATCTTGGCCACATCCGTTTTGACGGGAAGGGCCTTGTGACCCAGTTTCTCAATTTCTTTCGCCGTTTGTTCAACCCCGTCCAAGTTGAGATCTGCCACTGCGACGTCGGCACCTGCATGGGCAAGCCCCAGCGAAAGCCACTTTCCCAAGCCTTGAGCTGCTCCCGTAACTAATGCGATCCTCCCCGCGAGACTCATTTTTGGGTAGTCAATTCTTTCCACAACCTTTCTCCTACCAAAAGACCTTTTTAATTTGGGAGCCTACAAAAACCCCTCGCTGCTCTTGTCTTCTCCCTCCTCATTTCATCCTTTTGCTTTTAGTTTCTCGATCTCAATAAGCGCTTAAGAACCTTTCCTGACGGATTTCTGGGGACTGATGCGATAAAGGCAACCTGTCTCGGCTTCTTATAGCTCGCCAAATGTTGCTTGCAAAAAGCAATAACGTCTTTTTCTGTTATTTTTTCGCCTTGCTTTGGAACGACAAATGCCTTAACTGTCTCTCCCCACGTCGGATCAGGAACACCAATTACGGCCACATCGGCGATCGCCGGGTGCCTTAAGAGAAGCTCTTCGACCTCCCGTGGATAAATATTTTCTCCACCGCTGACGATCATATCCTTTTTTCGATCTACAATATAGAAATACCCTTCTTCGTCTACTTTGGCCAGATCTCCTGTATAAAGCCATCCATCTTTGACTGCCGCTTTGGTAGCTCCAGGGTTTTTATAGTATCCTTGCATTACATTGGGACCTCGGCAGACTAATTCTCCTACCTCGTTCGCGGGCAAAGGCATGCCCGTCTCGCTTACTACCCTGGCTTGAAGGAAAGGGGCGGGGAGCCCTACTGACCCATGTTTTCTCAAGGAGTCTTTCCCTTTTAAGGTCGTAATGGTTGGGGATGCCTCTGTACACCCATAAAGATCGTAGACACCGTGAGCGTTCGGAAAGACCTTTATAAGCCTTTCCTTGATTTCGTTAGGTAAGATGGCTGCCCCTGCTGTGCATTTGGTTATCGACCGGGTGTCAAACTGATCCAATCTGGGAGATTGGAGCAGTAAATTGAACATGGCAGGAGAGCCGGAGATAACATTCACCTTCTCCTTTTCGATATAGGTGAGAACTACTTCGGGCTCGAATTTCTTGATCATGATGCTTGTTCCGCCCAGAGCAACCTGAACAGTGAAGTGGTTATTGAGAGCAGCTGTGTGATAGAGAGGCCCGATAATGAGTGAGATTTCTCCCGGATAATGATCCCTTGTTAAGATAGTATTTATCAGATTCCAGAATACATTACTATGGGTAATAACAGCTCCTTTTGGCTTTCCGGTTGTTCCCGAAGTGTACATAATTTGACAGGGGTCATTTTCCCCTGTCTCAACATCCGGTTCATCGGGCACCCCTAAAGCGAGAAACGTTTCATAGTCGTGGGCAAAATGTTCTTTTTCTACATCAACCCCAATGAAGTTCTGTACGGTCTGTAGCCTCGGGTAGATATCGGCTATCGTCTCCTGAAAATCTTCGGCAAAGAAGAAAAAGCTGGCTTCCGAATTGTTAACAATATATTGAATCTCCTCGCCCACAAACCGGAAGTTAACAGGGGCCGCAATGGCCCCTAACTTGATGGCGGCAAAGTAAACTTCGGCAAAGTGATGGGTATTAAAGAACATAAGGGCTACACGGTCGCCCTTTTTGAGCCCGTATCCCCTCATTGAATGGGACAATTGATTAACACGCCGATTGAATGTTCTGTATGAAAGGCGCTTCTCCTCAGAAATTATGGCTATTCGATCTGGATACTTGATCGCGCTGTTAACTAATAGATAGGCAATATTCATGCTCTTGCCCTACGAAAGAATCCTCGACCAAAAATTGGGATCAGGTTGTGGTACTCCAAAACATGGCAGGTCAATTCCCCTTTTCGGTCAACTTCGTGATGCTTCTCTCTGTGCTATTGCTATTCCTATCAGTGGCTTCACAGAGGATATTAATGCTTTGAATAAGTTACTTTTGACCGTCAATCAAAGGGATTCTCAATGGAGTAGAAATGCACAGAAAACCCGAAGTCGGCGATGATGGATCACCTTTTCTTGGTGTTTCTGATCTCCTCGTAAAGTTTTCTTTTGAGGGAGTTGCATGAGCAGTGAGCTGAACCATCTTTATCCATTTTATGGTAGGCCCATATGTGCACGGATAGACAGAAGGCATTAATTATACGTTAAGGGCCACCCTATCCCTGAGCATATCTCTTGATACCCTCTGCATAGAGATCGTTTCCCCTTGTGTCGTTGATCACCGTTACGGGAAAATCCTCTACCTCTAATCTCCGGATTGCCTCGGGCCCGAGGTCGGGATAGGCAACGACCTCTGCCTTCTTAATCCTCTTGGCTATGAGGGCTCCTGCTCCGCCGGTGGCACCAAAATACACCGCTTTGAACCGCTTCATCGCATCGATGACGGCTTGGGAGCGATTTCCCTTGCCGATCATGCCCTTTAATCCCAGCTCAATCAACCTGGGGGCATACGGGTCCATCCGGTAACTGGTGGTGGGGCCGGCCGAGCCGATTGGTTTTCCCGGCTTTGCCGGTGTTGGCCCTACGTAGTAAATCACCTGTCCGGTGATATCAATGGGGAGCTCGTTTCCCTCATTCAGAAGGTCAAAAAGCCTCTTGTGGGCGGCATCCCTCCCCGTGTAAAGAACCCCGCTCAACAGCACCTTATCCCCGATACTCAACTGCTCCACATCCTCCTCAGTGAGGGGGGTCGTTAGTTTGATTGGCTGGGACATCTTCTCCTCCCCGCTACTGATCCTCAGCAATGCTATATGACCGCTTGCTTATGTCTGGCTGCATGACACTGTATGTTAACGGCCAAGGGCAGGCTCGCGATATGGCAGGGCTCCATTTCCAGAAATACGTCGAGAGACGTGGTGGTGCCGCCATACCCCATGGGGCCGATCCCGAGTTTCCCGATTCTTGCCAGAATGTCCTCCTCAATCGCTGCCAATTCCGGATCGGGATTTCTTTCACCCAGGTTGCGCAAGAGTGCCCTTTTGGCAAGCAGGGCAGACCTCTCAAAGGTGCCCCCTATTCCAATGCCGATGATGGTCGGTGGGCACGGATTGGAGCCTGACTCTTTCACGCGGTTCACCACGAAGTCCTTAACTCCCTCCATGCCTGCAGCCGGGGTAAGCATGGTTACCCTACTCATATTCTCGCTGCCCCCTCCTTTGGGAGCTACGATGATCTTAACCCTATCTCCGGGAACGATGTCAAAGTGTATGATTGCCGGCGTATTGTCGCCCGTGTTCTTTCTGGTGATGGGATTGCACGCCGATTTTCTGAGGTAGCCCTCCTCATACCCCTGCCGTACGCCCTCGTTGATTGCCTCCTTGAGGTTGCCGCCGGTGATGTGGACATCCTGGCCAATCTCCACAAACACGACTGCAAGCCCGCAATCCTGGCAAAGAGGGGCCTTTTCCTCCCTGGCAATCCGCGCATTCTCCTTGAGCTCCCTGAGGACCTCTTTCGCCGTCTCAGATTTTTCGGTCTCAATGGCCTGATCAAAGGCACGGAGCACATCGTCGCCGAGATTGAAGTTCGCCTCCATGCATAATTGCTTTACCGTGGTAACAATCTCCCGGGCAGAAACATCTCGTTGCATTATTGGATCTCCCCATGTCGAGCTGATTGCAGTTAACAAAAGTAAGGATTGGGAAGCCTTAAGCTTGGTCACCTTCGTGGAATTCGCAACTGCCAGAGCCTTCTCATCTCCATGGCTTCTCGCCTTCCCGCGATTCCCCACAGATTGGGTGAGGCAGGCCGCTTCTCGCTTTCACTGCCGAGGGCCGCTTTACCTTTGGGCTTGGATCTTGTGCGAGCAGGGCCTGAGGATTTTGCTTCTTTCTTCCGTGCCATATCGACTTGCCCTCCCTCAGTCCTATACGGGTATGTTTCCGTGTTTCTTGGCGGGCCTTGCTTCCCTTTTGGTGGTGAGCATCTCCAGGGCATCTATCATGTGTGGCCTCGTGTCCCGTGGCAGAATAACTGCATCCACAAAACCCCGTGCAGCGGCGATGTAAGGATTGGAAAAATGGTCCCGGTATTCGATGATCTTCTCCTCCCGCTTCTTCGCTGGGTCGGATGCCCCCTGGATGTCCTTCCGGTGAACGATTTCCGCCGCCTGCTCGGCGCCCATCACCGCGATCTCAGCGGTCGGCCAGGCAAATACATAGTCGCTGCCGAGGGGCTTTCCGCACATAGCCAAAAAGGCTCCGCCGTAATCCTTTCTGGTTATGAGGGTTATCTTCGGAACGGTAGCCTCACTGTAACACCAAAGAAGCTTGGCACCATGTCGTATGATACCACCCCATTCCTGGTTGCTTCCCGGCAGATAACCGGGGACATCGACAATGGTGACAAGCGGGATGTTGAAGGCATCGCAGAATCGAATAAACCTGGTTGCCTTGTCTGATGCGTTGATGTCGAGGCATCCGGCCAGAAACTTTGGCTGATTCGCGATGATGCCAATTGTCCTTCCATTGAGCCGAGCAAAACAGATGATGATATTCCTGCCATAATGCGCATGGGGTTCAAGGATTTGACCCTTGTCCACTATGGCGCGGATCACATCCTTCATGTCGTAGTAAGATCTTGGGTTATCGGGGATTATGGTGTCGAGGCCTGGATCGGCCCGATGGGGATCATCGTCCAAATCCACTATCGGGGGATCTTCCATATTGTTCGATGGCAGATAGGTGAGCAGGTCCCTAATCATCTCTATGGCGTTGGCGTCGCTCTCACAGGCAAAGTGCGCGACTCCGCTTTTCGTATTGTGCACCATGGCCCCACCCAGATCCTCAAAACTGATCTCCTCGCCAATGGTCGCCTTAATTACCGCAGGGCCGGTGATGAACATGTGGCTGCTCTTCTTCGTCATAAATACCCAATCGGTCATGGCAGGAGAATAGACTGCACCGCCGGCAGTAGGACCCATGATTGCGGATATCTGCGGAATCACTCCGGAGGCACAGGAGTTCCGGTAAAATATATCACCGTAGCCGGCCAGGGAATCGACGCCCTCCTGGATTCTCGCCCCTCCCGAGTCATTGAAGCCGACAATGGGAGCACCGGTTTTGACGGCCAGGTCCATAACCTTACATATCTTCCTGGCGTGCATCTCTCCAAGAGTTCCGGCCACGGAGGTGAAGTCCTGAGAAAATGCATAGACCAGCCTGCCATTGACCGTGCCGTGGCCCGTGACAACCCCTTCCCCGGGGATAAATGTTCGAGGCATGTCAAAATCGGTGCAGCGGTGTCTCACAAACATGTCAAGCTCACGGAAGCTTCCTGGATCAAAGAGGAGATCGACCCTTTCCCGCGCCGTGAGCTTTCCTCGCTCATGCTGCTTTTCTACCTGCTTCTCCCCGCCCATGGCGAGCTCTTTCTTTCGCCTCTCTTCTAACACCTTTAATTTCTCTGCGGTTGTATCCATGCAATCCCCCTCTCGTNCTTAGCGAAACGATGTGCACACGAAAGCCGTAAACCGAAGCATATCCGCCTTCGTCCCAACGAGACTACGGTGGATTACCCTGCCGAGCATTCATCAACGGCTAGGCCCGCC